>BNJU01000147.1_pt1 | contig 103060 bp, 127 predicted proteins | sample 8539281 | NCBI WGS metagenome assembly BNJU01 (sample SAMD00202456, study PRJDB9452) | human saliva metagenome | isolation source: human saliva | place: Japan | reverse complement strand
CCGCTTCTATAACGAAGCTCTTGACTTACATGAGGTAAGACGAAAGACAAGCGATGATTTTATCATTGTATATTTAAAAAGTGAGGTTGGCGATTTTGAGTTGGAACTTACTTGGCTCAAAGACCATCCACAACCATATGATTTAGGTGAGTGTGAATTCCATCTTGCATTTTGGACAGATGATTTTGAGGCTGCACACAAAAAGCATAAGGAGATGGGTTGCATTTGTTTTGAAAATGAGGCAATGGGTATCTACTTTATTGAGGACCCAGATGGATATTGGCTCGAAATTTTACCGTAATATCAAAAGAGGTTGTATGCTCCAGTAAATCTAGAAAATTTACTGGAGATATACAACCTCTTTATTGTTAATGGCGTCCTCGATGCGATTTGAACGCACGACCTACTGCTTAGGAGGCAGTCGCTCTATCCAACTGAGCTACGAGGACGTAGGAAATCATGAATGATACATTAGGGAATGCATATTAGACCACCATATTTAATATTATACTTTTTTTAATGGGTTTGTTATAGTAAGCACCTCTCTATCATTTAAAAAAATGCTTTTAGGTTGCTATGTTTTTTTGAATAATTATTCTAAATTTTGAAAAATTAAATTACATAGATTATGAAACTGTGTTTATTGATAATAACAATAGGAGAATTACTAAAGTACGATAAAATAAGCATTTTTGACAATAAAGTTTAGAAAAAAATTATATGAAAAAAATACACTTTCACAATACTTTCACGATTTCACCATATATCTCACACATGGTTTGGGTATATTATAAGTGTCTTAAATGACAGAGAAATTATAAATTTCTTTCCCTCCCAAAAAAATAAAAAGAAATCGAGACCTGTGCCAGCGGGTCTCTTTTTCATGTATTCTTCATTAGTTTAAAAATTAGAAATGGTATAATGATGAAAAATACGAGTAGAATTCGAACTGGAGGTTTTTTATGAAGACAGTTGAAATAAAAGTGGAACAGGGTATCTCTGCGTGGGGAAGTTACAGAATCTAAATTGATATTTAAGGGTGTACCATACGCAAAACCTCCAATTGGGAATCTGCGTTTTAGTTCACCACAGGCACCTGATCGTTGGTTGGGTGTTAGGGATGCTTTGGAATATAGTAAAATCTGTCCACAACCTAAGGCATCGAATCCGTTCTATCGTAAAGAGTTTTATAACTATGAACAATATCCTTATCCTGAAATGAGTGAGGATTGTTTGTATTTAAATATCTGGGCACCAAACCATAAATCAGAACATGGACATCCAGTCGCAATTTGGCTTCATGGTGGTGCATTTGACCATGGTTATGGGAATGAAGTTCCATTTGATGGAGAAGCGTTTGTACAGAATGATGTGATTCTTGTAACGATTAATTATCGTGTTGGTGTATTTGGGTTCTTTGCCCATCCGCAATTAAAAGAGGAAGATCCTGCACATTGTGTATCCAACTATGGAATTTTAGATCAAGTGTTTGCGATTCGCTGGGTTCGAAAGAATATTGAGGCCTTCGGAGGAGATCCTGATAACATTACGCTATTTGGACAAAGTGCTGGTGCGATTAGTGTTCAGACATTAATTTCTAGTCCTACAACACGTGGTATGATTGCCAAGGCAATTATGCAAAGTGGTGCTGGAGTAGATAATCCTATCTTCAAACATAAGACGGTAGAAGAGGCTTATGAGACAGGTGAGGAAATTATGAAGTTGGTTGGTGCGAAGAATATTCAAGCATTACGTCAAATTCCTGCGCAGAAGTTAGTGGATATTTTACCGAAGCTTTCCAAACATGATAATCGCCTGCTGTTTGGGCCAGTGGTGGATGGCTTTGTGCTAGAGGATACTTTGGATGAACTGGTGAAGCGTGGTGATGTTCAGAATATACCGTATATCATAGGTGCCAATGGTAATGATTTTGGCTTAGGTGTTGATGAACCAATGCGCAAGTCTAAGTACTATCAGAGTATGATTGATTTTGCGAACTTAAGAAATCAACATCAAGGTAAACCAACATACTTGTATTTATTCAACCGCAAGTTACCATCAGATGATGCTGGTGCTTTCCACTCTGCAGAGTTATGGTATATGTTTGGTACGTTAAGTCGTTGTTGGAGAGAGATGGAAGTTCGTGATTATAAGATTAGTGATGAAATGGTTTCTGCTTGGACAAATTTCATGAAGAGTTCAGAACCTGGTAAGGGTTGGAAACCTTATACGGAAGAAAATAGTTTTATTCGTATGTTTCTATAAAAAAAGAACACCGGCGTGTTCTTTTTTGTTGGCATTATTTACTTTCGTTTCCGTCTGGATAGAATAGTGATTCGATACGATCGGAATCAAATACGTTATTGTATTGTAGACAACGGTATGTATTGATATCTGGATCATTAATATCATTTACGGATTGATAGTACTTTCCACTTGCGTCATAACAACCATATAGACCAATAACAGGATACTTATCTTTTAATTCATATAGGAATTCCTGATATGGAGTCATTTGGTAGTTGGCTGTTTTCATGATGAGTGAAGACAGGAAGTTGATACTTAACTTATCGAATTTCTGATCTGGAATATCATAGTTTGCCCAGATGGAGAATGGTGTAATGTACTGTGTCATGTCGTTTTCAGGCGTACCTGCATGTGGGAATAGAAGGTTATCACAATCTGCTCCTAATGATGGTTGATGGTCACCAAACATCACAATCATTGTAGGTTCTTTTACCTTTGAGAAGTATTCAATCAAGTTCTTGTAGTCTTGATCAGAGATCTTCATTAATGAGAAGTAGTTTTCCGCATGACCATATCCACCACCGATAGAACTGAAATTAACGGTCTTCTTTAGATCATCTTTATCATCATATCCACCATGGTTTTGGTAGGTGATATTGAAGATGAAGTTCTTCTTATCTTTTTCCTTTTCGTAAGTCTCTTCTAGGACTTTGAAGTTCTGTGCATCACTTGGGTATCCGTGGATTGTCTCTAGGCCATCGAATGTTTCAGCGAAGACTTTATCTTGGTATTGTAGTTTCTTCCATGCGGAAGCGCGGTTCCAGTTGGTGGATTTACCAAGGTGAATACCGGTAGTAGTAAAGCCGCTTTGGTTGAAGTAGGAAATCATAGAAGGTACGTTTCTGTGCATATACATGTTGAATGGATATACACCACCCGCAAAGAAGGCTGTTGTATTACCGGTTAATGATTCATATTCACTATTACATGTGCCACCACCACGTACATCGACGTAGAGGTTACCACGAATCGTATTATCTAAAGATAGAAAGTAAGGGATGATGTTATCGGCGTAGTTTGTACCACCAACATTCATATCCGCGAAGGATTCATTCATAACCATGATGATATTCGTTGGTTTTGTGACATTTGGATCAACGTTGGCTGCGGCACGTTCTTGAAGTTCTTTGCCCAGTTGTTTGAGGTCATCTACAGAATATCCTTCTGGTTTCTTTGGTTGATCAGAGATGTATTGGTTTACTAACCCTGTGAAGCTAAGCGCTGTGCCATCTGTTTGGAAGATGGACAATAGGTTCATATCCCATAGGTAGTATTGACCAACACTATTTAAGAAGAGTGCTACAACAATAATCAAGATAGGATATGTTGCGTAGTATACGTTAATCTTTGTATTATCGCGTGGTACAGCGCGCATCAAGAGATAAATTAAGATGGCGATAATAATTGCGATAACCATGAAGTAACGAATCTGAACATGGTAGTTTGAGATGACATCTGCAGCTGTGCCAATTGCGGTTAAATCCCATGGTGCGATTGGACGGTTACGGAACTGTGTTACGTACATGTTTACGATACCGAAGATTACAACAAATAAGTTACTAATCAGTACTGAGATTGGTAATCGACGGAATATTAAGTAGAGTACTTTATATAGAATAATATAGATAGCAACGTTATAGAAACGATTCATCAAGTTGATGTAGTAATAGTTACCAGTACAGATTTCTGACATAAAGAAGCACCAGATAGGAGCCGCTATTAACATCATTTCGTTTTCTGGAACGTGTTTTGCCCATGTAATCTTTTTTTATCAATGAGATACGCAATGATCCAACTTAATACCAAAATGGATAGGTATACTGCAACCCAAGCAGCTTTTTGGTAGGTACTCTTGGGTCTCGAGTTGAGCCAGCCTTCAACACCGTTAACGGTTAGGTTAATGGTGTTTTCATTTGTATTGATAACCATACCTTGAGAGGCGATGATCTTGTTAGAGATACTCTCTGGTGTATACTCTGCAAGTTTAAATGGTCCAAATGAGACATCAATCTTTGAGATAGCGATGTCTGTCTTTACGTTGTTAAAACCTAAACGTAAAGAGTTTGTAACGATTGGGATGTTACTGAGGTGAATTACTTCCCAAGATGGTTGTGCATCTAGCCATGTCTTATGAGAGTTATAGTTATAGTTTGCAAAAGATTTCTTCTCCACGATCGGTATTAAAGTTTGATACGACCACAGTACCTTGGATACCTTTTTTCATATGTACATCAAAGGAAAGATGTGGTGCATAAAACAGCAAGAACATTGCCGAGATGAGTAAGAACCATACGGCTCTACGTATATTTAATTTTTTTCTTTTATAATTTTCATCATTTTATCACTTCCCTGAATAATGGTAGCACAAATGAGCAAAGTGAGTTAACTAACATAGGTGAAAATTAAAAAAGTTCAGAATAAAAAAGAGTAATTCTTAAGAATTACCCTAGTGATTAACTGAAATATACGAACTCATCTTGTGGTTTTTGGTAGTTTTGAATGCGGTTTGCGTAAAGGACAAGAGTCTTTCCACCATTATCTAATGGGACGGTCTTTAGGTTACCTTGTACTTCATACCAGTTATCCTTCACAAGTTCTTCTACTTTCACACCTGTGACGGTTAAGCCGCACAGGCTTGTATCATTTGCACAACATACCATTGCTTGTCTGCCCATGATAAATGTTTGATGATAGCCTGGTAATGTTTCGGTGAACTTACCGCGTAGGATGATTTCTTTCCCGTCATATTTATCTGGGTTTTCAATCGCATCCATATACCAGATGCCATAATCATCATCTTTGATATCGATGATAGGGGCGTTGATATTAAATGGTAGTACACCTTCTTTAAGAGTGACTTGGGCACCATGTTCGCCTTCGTAGAAAATCTGAGCTTTTTTATTAATAGCTTTGATATTGCCACGCAGCATTGATGCGGAGGTATCTGGTGTACAACGATTACAGATAATTGTATCGCTGTACTTTTAACTGCTCGTAAATGACAGAACGCATTGCGTTAATATACATTTGGAAAGTTGTCGCATCTACTGTTGTAAGAATCTGTACCAAAGGCCAGAAGTTTGGCATCTGTGACAAGATAAACGGTGTGATTGCGAGGGTTCCATTATATTCAATAAATACTTGGTTTGGATGATAGATGGTATCTAACTCGCGAATCTTTTCTACGTTTAAATCCTCTGGAGAGTCCATGTATTCAACGAATGCTTTGCGCTCTGCGAGGTATTTATCGTTGTATCGAACTTCACCTTGTTCAAAACAGATGATTAACGTACGGCTATTTTCTTCCATAAAGGATGGGTCGTTGAGTGTGTCTAAGATTAAAGAAGTTTTACCGGAATCAAGAAATCCCGTAAAGAGATAAACAGGGGTTGCCATCTTACTTCACCGCAAAGATTTCTTTGATGCGATCAACATCTACCTGATCACCAATGACAGTGATTAAACCAGTATAAGCAGGGGAACCAATGCGGATATCTGCATCTCCTGGTACATAGTCAAAGAATAACCAACTTCCATCTGTACTTGGGACGATGCCCTTAGCACGGATGATATGCTCATCTAACTCGGAAAGTGCTAGTGCAATGTCTTCTACAGAGTATTTGTTTACTGTTTCAATACCGATTGATGTGAATACTTCATCCGCATCGTGTCCATGATGGTGGTGATGATGGTGATGTTCATGATCGTGATGATCATGGCCACAACAGCAGCTTTCTTCCTCATCATGTTCTTCTTCCTCGTGGTGGTGATGGCAGCAACATTCTTCATCATCATGATGATGTTCATGGTGGTGCTCTTCATGTTCATGAGAACCACAACAGCAGCACTCTTCTTCCTCATGGTGGTGATGATGTTCGTGTTCGTGGTGGTCGTGGCCACAGCAACAATCGTCATCGTCGTCTTCGTCATGACAACCACATCCACAACAGCAGCATTCTTCTTCCTCTTCGAGTTCTGGGAAGCCGTCTGTAGAGCCTTCCATTGCGTCGATGATGGCTTGACCAGAGAGGTCATCCCATGGGGTCGTGATGATTCTTGCGTCATGGTTTAATTCACGGATGATTGCGATATCCTTTTGTAATGTTTCTTCATCAACGAGTTGTGTTCTGGATAAGATGACACAAGCAGCTGTGGAAATCTGATCATCGAAGAATTCCTTGAAGTTTTTATGGTAGATTTCACAACGCTTTGCGTCTACAACAGTACTGTAACTATTTAGCTGTAAACCTTCTACATCTTTTTACGACTGCTAAGATATCGGATAATTTACCAACACCGGAAGGTTCAATGATGATGTGGTCAGGGCTATACTTCTTGATTACTTCGTGTAAAGCATTGCGGAAGTCGCCTTGTAATGTACAGCAGATACATCCACTGTTGATTTCATTGACAACGATACCGGAATCTTTTAAGAAACCACCGTCAATTCCAATTTCGCCAAATTCGTTTTTCAACAAGAACTACTTTTTTTTACCTGCATATACTTCTTTGATTAACTTTTTGTATCAATGTAGTTTTTTTCCAGCTCCTAGAAAGCCGGAGATAATATCGATCTTTGTCATTTCGTTACCTTCTTTTCACTATTATTATATCCTTTGCGTCAAATTCACCAAATAGAATGCCTAATGCGAATCACCATTGAAAAATAGAATTTCTTTTACAATGACATAATCAACATAACGAATTGCATTTAAATCTTTTCCGCCTGCATAAGAGATGGATGATTGAAGGTCTTGTTGCATTTCGACTAGTGTATCCATGATAGAACCTTTACATGGCACAAGCATCTTTTTGCCTTCCACATTTTTACGGGTGCCTTTTTGATATTCAGAGGCACTACCGAAGTATTCTTTCATTTCAATACCATCTTGCATGACGGTATTACCTGGTGATTCGGTATGCCCAGCAAATAAGGAACCAATCATAACCATGCTTGCGCCAAAGCGAATCGACTTTGCAATATCACCATTTGAACGGATACCGCCATCGGCAATGATTGGCTTACGTGCAGCTTTTGCACACCAACGCAAGGCAGCCAACTGCCAACCACCTGTGCCAAAGCCTGTTTTTTTAATTTTTGTGATACATACTTTACCAGGACCAATACCAACTTTCGTTGCGTCTGCGCCTGCATTTTCAAGTTCACGAACACCTTCAGGGGTTCCTACATTACCTGCAATGACAAATGTATCAGGTAGGTGTTTTTTGATATGTTTGATCATATTGATGACGGCGTTGGAGTGACCGTGAGCAATATCAATTGTAATGTAGTCCGGAACTAGGTGATGACTTGCAAGGTCTGCAATGAAATGATATTCATTTTCTTTTACACCAACACTAATGGAAGAAATTAATCCTTTATCGTTCATCATCTGTACAAACTGAAGACGACTTTCAGGAGTGAAACGATGCATGATATAGAAATATCCGTTCTCCGCAAGCTTAATTGCTAGAGATTCATCAATGACTGTCTGCATGTTTGCTGGGACGACTGGTAATTTAAAGCGATGTTTGCCAAATCGTGTTGTTGTATCACATTCTGAACGACTGTTTACAATACACTTATTTGGTATTAGTTGAATGTCTTCGTAATCAAAAACTGTAAAATTTTCCATAAAAAAACCCACTTTCTTTGAAATGGGGAAAATTTGTTATCCTCATATACAATAGCACGAATTGACAGGGTTAGTTTGAGATAGTTAACGGAAAGCGAGGATATTTTTAAGATATAAAAATAGTATAAATGTAAGAATTTACATAAATTAAATGATAAATGTTTACATAATTTATGAAAGAAAAGAAAAAAAGCACTTGAAAAAAACTTTTTTTGAAACATTTTTAAACTCAGTGTATCTTTTAGGAGGGAAATAGTTATGAAAGCAAAGAAGATAGCGGCAACTGGTTTAGCTGCAGCGATGAGTATGGCAGTTCTAGCGGGTTGTGGTCCAAAGTCAGAAGCTGCCACGACTACGACAGTAACAATTGCATTCGATGCTGATATGAGTTCAATGGATAACTCGGTTGCGACAGATGGTTCTTCCTTCTCGATGCAAATGATGGGTTTATCTGGACTTCTAGCGTTGGATGAATCAGGAACACCTGTTCCAGACTTAGCGGAAAGTTATGATGTAAGTGATGATGGTCTTACTTACACTTTCCATCTAAAGAAGGATGCACAGTGGTCTAATGGAACACCAATCACAGCAAATGATGTTGTTTACAGTTGGCATCGTTTAGTGAGTCCCTACACTTGCAAGTGAGTATGCTTTTCATCTTAGATACGATGCATGTTGTAAATGCGGCTGATGTTATCGCAGGTAAAAAAGATGCTAAGGAGTTAGGGTGTTGAAGCGGTAGATGATCATACAGTAAAGGTAAGTTTATCTCTACCATGTAGTTTCTTGCCATCACTGATGGCATTTCCACCTCTGTTCCCATTGAATGAGGAATATGTAACATCGCAAGGTGATCAATATGCATTATCCCCAGAAAATATGATCTACTCTGGACAATATGTCATGACAGATTGGAAACAGGGTAATGAATATACATTCGAAAAGAATGATAAGTATGTTAATGCGGATGAGGCGAAGGATAAAGCGGATACAGTTGTCTTCAAGTTCATTCAGGATACACAGGCCGCAATGTTGTCATATCAGAATGGTGATATTGATGCGGTTAAACTACAGGGTGAACAAGTTGATCAATATAGTTCTCAAGAAGGCTTTACAAATCGTTTACAAGGTTATCTATGGTACTTATCTATTAACTTCAATAATCCAATCTTACAAAATGCAAACTTACGTACAGCACTAAGTTATGCTGTAGATCGTGAAGCGATTGCAAAAGATGTATTAAAAGATGGTTCTGTTGCTGCTAGAGGTTTTGTTCCTTCAGAGTTTGCGACAGGTCCAGATGGAAAAGACTATGTTGATACTGCAGACACTTTAACAGAGTACAATCCTGATAAGGCAGCGGAATACTATAAGAAGGCTGTTGCGGAATTGGGTGGAGATGTTTCTTTTACACTATTATTTGAGGATACTGAAGCTTCTAAGTCAGTTGCAGAGAATCTGCAGGCACAGTTACAGAAGAACTGCCCTGGTTTAACAGTAACTCTTGACCAAAAGCCTAAGAAGACAAGATTACAGCTAATGATTTCACATGACTATGATATTGGTCTAACACGTTGGGGACCAGATTACGCTGATCCACAATCATTTATGGATTTGGTAACTACTACAAGTACTTACAACCAAGGTTCTTACAGCAACCCTGCATATGATGCACTCATCGCAAAAGCTGAAACAGGTGAAGATGCCGCAAATGCGGAAGCTCGTTGGAAGGATTTCCAAGAAGCTGAAAAGATTTTAGTACAACAAGACCATGGTGTTATCCCAATCTATCAGAATGGTGGTGCGATGATGATCAATCCTAAGGTATCTGGTATTCGTTTCACAGTGGTGGCGTTGACGATTACAGATGGATGGTCGTTTCACAGTAACATTGTATAAAACAACATTATAGAGCGGTATAAACGCCGCTCTATTCTGTTATCAAAAAGAAAGGAGTCTTCATGTTTAAATATATTACCAAGCGTGTCGTGATTAGCTTTCTAACATTATTAGCAATCTTGCTTGTATTGTTTCTGATGTTGGAATTAATGCCTGGTTCTCCATTTAATGATGAGAAGTTAACATCCTCACAGTTAGCGTTATTAAATGCGAAATATGGGTTGAGTGATCCGGTTTTGATTCGCTTTCTTCCGCTATGTCGCAAATATGTTTCAAGGTGACTTTGGTGTATCTTATGTCATCAATAAAGAATAAAGCTGTATCTGCTTTGATTAGTGGACCACTATCCTTATCGATTCGCATCGGTGCATATGGCGATGGTTGTCGGTTCGATTCTAGGACTTATTTTAGGAGTTGCGGCTGCACTTAATCATAATACGTGGGTTGATACGCTATGTTCTTTTATTTCTATCATAGGTGTATCCGTTCCATCGTATGTATTTGCATTAGTGTTAATGTATTACGTCGGCTTTAAACTCAGCTGGACACCAATTCTATTCTCCGCAAAGAATGCTGGGTCATCCATGATACTACCTGTACTTGCATTGTCGATGTTTCCGCTTGCGAATGTTTCTCGTTTTACACGTTCGGAATTAATCGATGTATTAGGCTCTGATTATATTCAATTGGTCAAGGCAAAAGGTGTGAAACAAACAGGTTTGATTCTAAACCATGCATTACGGAATGCATTAATTCCTATCGTTACGATTATGGGCCCATTGTTAGTAAATCTTTTGACAGGATCAATGGTTGTGGAAAAGGTATTTGGTATTCCCGGTATCGGTATGTTGATGGTACAAGCAATTCAGAATAACGATTATAACGTTGTGATTGCATGTGCATTTATCTATTCAGCATTATATATCTTTGTGATGTTAATTGTTGATATTCTCTACGGTTTCATTGATCCACGTATTCGTGTGGCAAAGGAGGGTAATTAAATGGATATGATTAAAAATAAACCTTTTTTGACAGATGAAAAAGTTGATGATTTTACAGCGGAAGATTTTGTCTTTGTACATCGTAATGAAGAATTATTAGATGAAGCGTATACTGCAACTTCTTATGCAAAAGATGTTTGGATGCATTTTAAAAAGAATAAAGGTGCGGTGCTTGGTGCCATCATTATCATTGCAATCATTCTACTGGCTATCATTGGACCAATGATTTCTGGGTATAAGGCTGATGCGATTAATCTTGATGTACAAAGTTTACCACCACGTATTCAAGGAATTTATAAACTAGGAATCTTTAGTGGTTATGAGAAGGGTATTGATCAATACGCAGCCCATGGTGTATCGCAAGCATTCTATTGGTTTGGTACAGACACCAATGGAAGAGACTTATTTACACGTGTATGGGAAGGTACAAGGGTATCACTGATTATCGCATTAAGCGCAGTTGTAATTGATATTGTTATTGGTATGTCCTATGGATTAATCTCTGGTTACTTTGGTGGTAAGGTCGATATGGTCATGCAAAGATTCATGGAAATCTTAAATGGTATTCCAACCCTTGTGGTTGTAACACTGTTAGGACTGGTACTTCCTCCAGGTATTACATCGATTGTCTTTGCATTAATGATTACGGGATGGATTGGTATGGCACGTATTTCAAGAGCGGAAGTATTAAAACTCAAAGAGTCTGAATTCATTCTTGCAAGTAGAACGCTTGGTGCAAAAAACTTCTCTATCATCTTTAAAGAAGTTATGCCAAATATCTTTGGACAATTGATTGTGATGTCAATGTTCTCAATTCCAAACGCTATCTTTACAGAAGCCTTCCTATCTTTCGTTGGTTTAGGTATTCAGGCTCCTGATGCCTCCCTAGGATCACTTATTTCCGATGGATATAAATCACTTACAGGTCATCCACATATTATCATGTCTGCGATTATCGTACTTGCATTACTGATGTTAAGTTTCAATCTATTCGCAGATGGTATTCGTGATGCGTTCGATCCAAATCAAAAACAACGCTAGAAAGGAGTTTCCATGTCAGCAAACAAAGATAAAAAAGATAAAGTATTATCAATACGTGATCTGAATATTTCGTTTGAAACTGCTTCAGGTAGGGTGAAAGCGATTCGTGGTGTACGTATGGATTTATTTAAAGGTGAAACAATCGCTATCGTAGGTGAATCTGGTTCTGGTAAGTCCGTTACTGTTCGTGCCATCATGGGAATTCTAGCGGGTAATGGTAGGATTGATAGTGGACGTATTGAATACAGTTTTACAAATGAAAAGGGCGAACGCGAAACAGTTGATATGACAACACTATCGCAGAAAGAAATTCGTTACCGCTTTAGCGGAAAACATATTGCGATGATTTTCCAAGATCCGATGACATCACTTGATCCAACAATGCAGATAGGAAAGCAAATCATGGAAGGAATGATTATTCATGAAGGTATTTCCAAAGACGAAGCAAAGAAACGTGCAATAGCGCTGCTAGAAGAAGTTGGTATTGAAAACCCTGAGAAGCGATTTAAAGAATATCCGCACCAGTTATCTGGTGGTATGCGTCAGCGTGTTGTGATTGCGATAGCACTTGCATGTAATCCAGATATTCTGATTTGTGATGAGCCTACTACAGCGCTTGATGTGACGATTCAGGCTAAAATTCTAGAAGTGATTAAAAAACTTCAGGTAGAAAGAAATATCTCAGTCATCTTTATTACGCATGACTTAGGAGTAGTCGCAAAAGTTGCGGACTATGTCGATGTCATGTATGCAGGTAGAATTATTGAGAAGGGTTCCATTGATGAAATCTTCTATGATCCTCGTCATCCATATACATGGGGACTACTTGCGTCTATGCCTGATACAGAAACCAATTCTGATCGATTATACGCAATTCCAGGAACTCCACCAGATTTATTAAAACCAATTACGTATGATGCATTTGCACCACGTAATGAATATGCATTAGCAATTGACTATAAAGCAGAACCACCAATGTTTAATGTCGGTGGACAGCACCGTGTGGCTTCATGGTTATGTGATGAAAGAAGTCCACATGCAGAGATGCCGGCAGTTCTAAAGATAGAATTGAGCGTATGAGAGAGGAGAGTGAAAAGTATGGCAGTTGATTATAACGCAACACCATTATTGCATGTAGAAAATTTAAAGCAGCACTTCCGTATCTCTCGAAATTACACAACGAAAGCTGTAGATGGTATTAGCTTTGATATCTATGAAGGTGAAACCTATGGACTAGTAGGGGAGTCTGGATCTGGTAAGTCCACAACAGGGCGTGCAGTCATCCGTTTATATGATCCTACAGAAGGTAAGATTATCTTTGATGGTCATGATATTAGTGGAAAGCTTTCAAAAAAGGAAAATGATTATCTCCGTAAGAATATGCAGATGATTTTCCAAGATCCGATGGCTTGTTTAAATCCACGTAAGAAAGTCAAAGAAATTATTGCGCAAGGATTGCGTATTCATCATGACTATAAGAGCGAAAAAGAGTTAACAGAACGTGTATATCAAATTTTGGAGAAGGTTGGTTTATCCCGTGAACATGCGACACGTTATCCACAGCAGTTTTCAGGTGGACAAAGACAGCGTATTGGGATTGCACGTGCGCTCATTATGAATCCAAAACTAGTTATCGCAGACGAAGCCATTTCTGCTTTGGATGTATCGGTACAAGCACAGGTTGTTAATCTAATGCGAGACTTACAACAAGAGCTTGGCATTACGTATTTATTTATCGCACATGATCTTTCAATGGTGAAGTATATTTCTGATCGTATTGGGGTTATGCATCTAGGTCATATTGTAGAGACAGGTACAACAGATGAAATCTTTGATAATCCAGTTCATCCATATACAAAATCGCTCTTGTCTGCGATTCCGAAAGCTAATCCAGTTGTTGAGAAAAAACGTATCGCACTCAGTTATGATAAGGTGAAAGAGGGTGTTGATTACACAGCAGGAAGTTATCACAAGATTTCTGATACACATACAGTTCTTGCGACGGATGAAGAGTTTGCAAAGTGGACAAAATAGGTAATTTTAGCAAATGACTATTAAGTAGCCATTTGCTTTTTGCATGCATGTTTGTAATATAAAAAGCTCCATAGGGAGCTTTGCAAGTCTAAAATGATTTGCCAATAAAACTTGCTAGTAATTCTACCGTAGTAGCGTCATGATGATCGGCGAACACCGTTGTATCGGTATTGATTGTTTTAATTTGTTCCATATCCGCATCTGTTAGTTGGAAATCAAAGATATCAAAATTACTACGTACACGCTCTGGGTTTGCTGATTTCGATAGAGAAACTATTCCTCTTTGTAGCTGCCAACGTAACATAACTTGAGCAGTTGTCTTTTTGTGTTTTATGTGCAATCTCTTTTAGAATTGGATGATTAAATACATCATTTTTTCCTTCCGCAAATGCACCCCAACTTTCTGTTACAACACCCTTTGAAGTTTGATATGCATGTTGTTGTTCTTTTTGGTTGAAAACATGCACTTCAATCTGATTTACTGCAGGGGTGATTTCATTGAATAGGGAAATATTTGCTAATTGATCTTCTTTGAAGTTTGAAACACCAATCGATCTGATTTTTCCTTCTTTATAGAGTTCTTCCAGTGCACGCCAAGCCCCAAATGTATCTCCAATTGGTTGGTGTAGTAGATATAGATCGACATAATCTAAATCTAGCTTAGATAATGATTCTTGGAAGGCTTTTTGCACCTTTCATACGACATGTCAGATATCCATAACTTGGTAGTGATAAAGAGTTCTTCACGAGGGATACCAGCAGATTTAATCGCTTTTTCCTACTGCTTCTTCGTTACCGTATGCTTGTGCTGTGTCAATGAGACGATAGCCTGTTTTGATGGCTGCTTCTACAACTTCTTGTGTTGTTTTTTTGCATCTTGAATTTGAAAACCCCAAAGCCAACCATTGGCATTTTAATTCCGTTATTAAGTGTTATGTATTCCATGTTGTACCTCTTTTCTATATTTGATAATTTCATTCTAAACAGGTTCATAGTATATGGAAAATGATAAATATTTATAGTAGTATAACTTAAACGTATACTGAGGTGATATATCATGATGATTGAGAATTATCTTTTGGAGGAATTGGTTGCTTTTGCAAAAATATAAGACAATCTCTGCAACGGCAGAACATTTATCTATTACTCAACCTGCGGTTACCCGTGGTATGCAGAAATTGGAAGAACTACTAAATGTAAAATTATTCAATCGGACACGAAATAGAATTACTCTAACAAAAACAGGAGAATTAGCGGCCAAAGAGGCCGAAAAAAATATTAGAGATGCAACAAGAATTTATCGAGTATGTTCAAAAACTTTAATAAAAACGCATTATCAGATAAAGATTTATTCAACCTCTCCTGGACCGCAAATTATCTTATCTCAAGAAAGTGAATTTAGTATTGAGGATAAATTAATTGATACATCTGCGATTGAAAATGTACTTCTGAAACACAATCATTCAATTGTGATTTCCAATCAAAATATACAAACTGATGAAATTGCTTCTGAATATGCAGGTTTTGAAGAACTTAGGATAAATATAGATGCGATGACGGCTTCTTTATCTGGCGATGAAGTATCATTTTTCACAGATTGATGGTATTAGTGTGGTAACTCTTTCGAATTTAGGAATCTGGCAAAATGTTATTAATACTGCGATGCCTAACTCAAAGTTTATGTCTCAAAATACAGTGGATAATTTTTCGGAAATACTTTCCCATTCACAGTTCCCATTTTTCACGACGAATTTAACATCTTCAAAAGAACTACAAGAAAATCCAGGCTTTCGACGTAAGGAATTTTTTATCAAAGATGAATCTGCTATGATTGATTACTATATCAATTATCGTAAGGAAGATAAAAGAGAACTTAATTCAATTATTTCTAAAATAAAGCAGATATGGGAAAAGTATATGTGAGTTTCTCATTGGTAGAATTTTATAATCGAGTGAGGATGTTATGCGATTAGGAAAAATCAAATTTAAAGAGATTCGCTATGAACGCGAACAGTTGAAGATGTTAAGAAATCAACTCTTTTCTTTACGCAGTCAAGAAAGGAAAAATATCCAAGTCATTCATGATCGGTGCCAAGATATTATCGTGGATAAAGTTAACGAGGAGATTCGACAAGTCCCAATTACAGACTTAACAAAATCCTTTACAAGACTTCCTCTACAAGCACTTGAAGCCAATCACATCACAACGATGTATGATTTATTGAAATATAATCATAGACAACTAGAAGCACTAAATGGTATTGGGGATGAAACGGCAGATAAACTCATGTTGGCATTACATCGTAGTACTGCAGCCATTAAAAATCAGATACACTATCGTATAGACTTAGAGCATCTAACGGATAGGGATAAAGAGATTCTTCAGGAAATTTACTTCTATCTGCATACAAAAGAAAACTATGCAAAATTAAATGCAATCTATCAAGAAACAGAACGTGGTATCCAAGAAGCCTATGATAATAGTGGCCTGATACAAAATTTCTTTGGTTGGATTTTTAGTAGTAGAAAAAAGAAACAGAAATTTTTAACAGCTGTAGAAGATGTAAAGTACTTTAACCAGTCTTCTTACGCAGAAACAATTATGCAATTTTATGATAATTTGTACTGCACTAAAAAATGTAGATTTTGAAACGATATTGCAGGACTACAAAGAACATGCAATTCAATATTATACGGTGATTGAAAAATTTGCGGATATTGAAATCAAGGATGATGTTGATGAAGATATTGATATTTCGCTATTAAAACAAATACAAGCAACACCATTATTTTTTTAGAATCATTCCATACGGAGTTGCGTCATTATCAAGAATTTGGGACGAAGTATATCTTGCATCAGAAAAGGGTACTGCTTGGAGATGAGATGGGTCTGGGAAAGACTATTCAAGCGATTGCGGCAATGAATCATTTACATCACAAAGGACATCGTTATTTTCTTGTAATATGCCCAGCCGGGTTATTACTAAACTGGAAGCGTGAAATTGAAAAACTAACAGACATGCAAGCATATATGTTGCATGGAACCTGTATTAGTGATTTTGAAATCTGGAAGAGTGATGGTGGTATTGCAATCATTAACTATGAAGGTTTAGATAAGATTATTTTTGATAAAGATTTTTCGCTCGACATGGTTGTTGTAGATGAAGCGCACTTTGTTAAAAACAAAGAGGCACAACGTACACGCAATACAGTACGAATGATTGAACAGGCAGAATACGCTCTATATATGACAGGTACAGCGATAGAAAATAACGTAGATGAAATGTGTTATTTAATTGAATGTTTAAATCCTTCAATTGCAAGCGAAGTAAACGATATGAAATATCTAGCAAAAGCAGATTTGTTCCGCAAGAAGATTGCACCGGTGTATTTACGCCGTAAGCGTGCAGATGTACTGATGGAGCTTCCAGAATTAACGATTCACGATGAATGGTGCATGATGAATGAGGAAGAAATCAACTCTTATCACAAAGCAGTTGAAACCGGAAACTTTATGGCAATGCGTAGAGTATCCTGGGACTCACTTAATTCTACAAAAGCTGAACGCATGACGGAACTTTGTTTACAGGCACTAAGTGAAGGAAAAAAGGTTGTCATATTCTCTTACTTTCTAGATACATTATCTTTTGTTTCGGACTTATTATTAGGAAAAGCTTTACCTGTGATTAGCGGTAAATTATCGCTAGAGAAACGGCAGGATATTCTACGTCAGTTTGATGAACCGATTGCGCGAGTATTACCAATACAAATTCACGTGGGTGGTATTGGCTTAAATATTCAGACTGCAGAGATTGTCATTCTTTGTGAACCACAATTAAAACCTTCGGATGAAATGCAAGCCATTTCTCGCATCTATCGTATGGGTCAGGTCAATCATGTATTTGTATACCGATTATTAGCAGCAGATACGATAGATGAAATACTGGTTAAACGATTACATGATAAACAAAAAATCTTTGATCAATTTGCGGATGAATCTGAGATGTCGGAGCAGTTAGAACAGTTTGAAGAAGCGGATATTCAAGCACTTATTCAAAATGAAAGAAAAAAATTGAATCATTAGAGTGGACAAATAAAACTGATAGTACTATGATAATTCCCGTAATAAGAACGGTGAACAGGAGGAAACGGGCATGAACAAACAAATGATGAATCAAATGTGTTGCTGTTGTATTTTAAACAATGTCCGGATGAATGCTGTTACTGCGTCGGGACTGCTTTAATTTACAATTATTGCAGTGATTCGCAAGTGCAATCGTAAATAAATCCGGGCATATGAATGCATGCTCGGATTTTTGTTTTACCGCTTGTCTATATTACGTAAAAGAAAGAGGAAAATACTATGTCAAATATCAAAAAATCAACAACTGAATTAATTGGTCACACACCATTATTAGAATTTACACATTTTGAAAAGGACCTTGACTTAAAAGCACGTGTTGTAGCGAAGGTTGAATATTTTAACTTAACAGGTTCTGTAAAAGACAGAATTGCATATCAGATGATTGTAGATGCTGAAGAAGCAGGTTTATTAAAACCAGGTTCTACAATTATTGAACCTACATCAGGTAATACAGGTATTGGTTTAGCTGCAGTTGGCACAGCAAAGGGTTATCGTGTTATCCTAGTAATGCCAGATACAATGACTGTTGAACGTCGTAAGATGGTTAAGGGTTATGGTGCTGAAGTTGTATTAACAGAAGGTGCTAAGGGTATGAAGGGCGCAATTGCTAAGGCTGAAGAGCTTGCAGCTGGCATTGAGAATTCATTTATCCCACAGCAGTTTGAAAATATGTCAAACCGTAAAGCACATTACTTAACAACAGGACCAGAAATCTGGGAAGATACAGACGGTAAGGTTGATATCTTCATTTCCGCTATCGGAACAGGAGGAACAATCTCTGGTACAGGTAAGTATCTCAAGGAAAAGAATCCAAATGTGAAGGTGATTGGTGTTGAACCTGCAACAAGTGCTGTATTAACAGGTGGTAAACCAGGTCCACATAAGATTCAAGGTATTGGTACAGGCTTTATTCCTACAACATTAGATACAGATATCTATGATGAAGTTATCCGTGTTACAGATGAGGAAGCTTTCACAACAGGTGCTGAAATTGGCAGAAAGGAAGGAATATTAGTTGGTATTTCTTCAGGCTCAGCAGTATACGCTGCACTTGAAGTAGCGAAGAGAGAAGAGAATGCAGGTAAGTTAATTGTTGTATTATTACCTGATTCAGGCGATCGCTATTTATCAACTGCATTATTCGCAGAATAAAATGGAAAATTACGAAACACTACTTGAAGAACTAAATGATATTACGGATGAAGATCTAGTATTAAAAATGCGAATCCCTGATCGTACAAATATCATAACGATATTAAAACAGGTACAAGCAGTTATTTTGCCAGACTATTATCATGCTGGAATGTTAAATCAACAACAGGCGCTAAACTATTTATCGGAAGGTTTACAGAAGGAAATCCAAGCATCTTTACAATTTAAGGGTGCGGATTGTTCCATCTGTGGACATTTAAGAGATATGTTCTTGCAGGAACTACCTACAATCAAGCGTTCTGTCTTAACAGATATCCAAGCAATCTATGATGGAGATCCAGCCGCGAAATCAAAGCCGGAAGTTGTTATTGCATATCCTGGTTTCTACGCTATCTTTATCTATCGTATTGCACATGTGTTATATAACTTAGGAGTTCCATATATCCCACGTTTAATGGCAGAATATGCACACGAAAAGACGGGAATTGATATCAACCCTGGTGCGAAGATTGGTGATTACTTCTGCATTGACCACGGTACAGGTGTTGTCATTGGCGAAACAGCAGTGCTTGGTCACCATGTGAAGTTATATCAGGGCGTTACACTTGGAGCGAAGAGTTTCAAGGTTGATGAGAATGGTGAGCTTGTAAAGGGTATAAAACGTCATCCAAATATTGGTAATAACGTTGTTATCTATGCCAATGCGACAGTTCTTGGTGGTGATACCGTAATTGGGGATGGTTGTGTGATTGGAGCGAGTGTATGGATTACTAAATCTGTAGAAGCTGGCACAACTGTATACTTTAATCCAAATAAATAAGCATGAGGGGTACTCCAAAGGGAGTACCTTTTTGTATAATAGGCGTATGAATACACAGCTAGCAGAAAAAATACGGAATGCAGAACGATTAACATTTTCCGATAAAATCAAATTGATACGAGATTTAAGTATCCCTGGCATCCTGGCGGTCATTACAGAGACGGTCATGGGATTTATTGATACAGCGATGGTTGGCGCACTTGGGGCATTAGCATCGGCGTCAATTGGTCTGGTTATGTCGAGTACTTGGTTATTTGGTGAACTGATCAACAGTGTTTCAATTGGCTTTTCGGTGCAGGTTGCACATGCTGTTGGGGCAGGAAAGCTTGATCGTAGTAGAAGGATATTTAAAGGATCGATTTTAACATCTTTATTGATATCATTTTTGATTGCTGGCATTTGTTATGTGTGGGCACATGTTGCCCCATCTTGGTTACAAGCACAGCCGGAGATATGGAAAGATGCGATAGATTATTTAGGTTTATATGCAATCTTCCTTCCAATACGTCAGTTAAATTATTTGGTGAATGGTATGTTGCAATGTGCAGGTGACATGAAGACTCCAAGTAAGATGGCTGTATTAATGTGTGTCTTAGATATTATCTTTAATTTTATTTTGATTTTCCCATCTCGTCTGATCTCAATCTTTGGTATTGAAATATGGGTATATGGTGCAAATCTTGGTGTTTTTGGTGCACAGCTTGGAACATCACTAGCAGTATGTGTATGTACTGTGATTTCCTTTAAGGTAGCCCTAACAAAATCAAAGGAATTACATATTAAAGAAATTCGTGGGAATTGGTTTGCTGGTAAAGAAGTATTGTCTTCTGCTTGGAGATTGGAATGCCAAATGCATTAGCACAAAGTGTATTATGCATGGGACAGATTGCGTCAACAAAGATTATTGCGCCACTAGGTACAGTGGCTATTGCGGCACATTCCTTTGGCAATACAGTAGAATCAATTTGTTATATGCCAGGCTATGGTATCGCGGCTGCAGCAACAACATTAATTGGACAAGCAATTGGTGCTGGTAAGAAAGATCTTGCAAAAGACTTTGCGAATATTATTACGTTATTGGGTATGTCTGTAATGGGTGTCCTTGCAATATTCCTATTCTTTACATCACCGATGATTTTTGCAATCTTAACCCCAGATGTTGAAGTGCAAAGGCTAGGTGTCAGTGTAATTCGTGTTGTCATGCTTGCAGAACCATTATTTGCAGCGTCGATTGTAATTACAGGTGTATTACGTGGTGCTGGTGATACGGTGGTGCCATTTATACTCAATTTACTAAGTTTATGGGGGATTCGTATTACACTAGCGTTTTTCTTGGCACCAACGATGGGTCTTATGGGGGCTTGGCTAGCGATGACGATTGATATTGCGATAAGAGGTGTATTATATTTAATTCGGTTATATAAGACAAATTGGTTAAGTGGAGTAGGAGGATAGAAGGTATGCATACAATTTTACTTGTTTCGATAGTGACGATTTTATTGCTTGCATTGATTATATTTTTAGGATGGCCGCATAAAATTGATGCGACAAGAAAAAAGATATATTCACCACTTATTTCAAGACGTGTTCGTATCTGTGTGATTTCGGATTTGCACTCTCAAAGTTTTGGTAAAGATAATGAGCGTATTATCCGTATGGTAAATAAACATAAACCCGATTTAATTGTATTTCCAGGGGATATCTTTACGCCTAAAGGAGATAATGAGAGCATGCTTGCACTCATGCATGCTTTGAGAGAATACCCACGTGTGTATATCAGTGGAAATCATGATGCGATGTTGAAAGAAGAACTACATGACTATGTGATTGCGATGCGTTCTGATGGTGTGCAGGTTCTATTAGATGATAGTGAAGTAATGAATATCAATGGGCAATTACTAGAGATCATTGGTTTAACGGATGGTGGTCCTAAGATGAATAAGACAGTAGAAGAAGTAGATTCTCTTTGTATGACATCGTATTATAGAATCCTTTTATCACATCGACCACATCATATTACGTTTTATGAACAACTACCTGTAAATCTAATCATCAGTGGACATGCACATGGTGGTCAATGGGCAATCCCATTTATTAGACAAGGATTATATGCACCACAACAAGGATTATTTCCAAGATATACTCATGGCATCAAGAATCTTGAAGGAAGACTTTTATATATTTCAAGAGGATTTGCGACTGGAAATAAATTCTTTGTTCGCTTGTATAACAATCCTGAATTAGGATTTATCGATTTATTACCAATCAATGAAAAACGATGAGCAAACTGTTGCCCATCGTTTTAGTTTCTTTCTTTTGTAAGAATACTTTTTTCTAAACGAGAATTTTCTTCATCCTGGATTTTGTTATGCCAGATATAACGACGTGTTACACGGCTGCTGAGTAAACAGATAATCTCATATGGGATTGTATTTAATTCTTCAGCCATCTTTTCTAAGGATATGTGTTCGCCAAAGATTTCAACTACTGTTTTTACTGGAACTTCATGATCTAAGTGAATCATTGCTTGATCCATACAAACACGTCCCACAATCTCGGCATATTGACCATCTACGTATACTTTTCTACCTTGGTTTGCACGGATAAACCCATCCGCATAACCAATTGGTAGGGTAGCGATGATTTCGTCATCTTTTGCGGTGTAGGTAGCACCATAACCTACTGTATCACCTGCATGCATATGTTTTACCATTACAACTTCACTGAAAAGTGAAATTGCTGGTTCAAGGGATTTTTCATAAGTAGAGATTCCATACAGAGAGATGCCGATACGGCAAGCGTTAGAAGTATCTTCTTTAAAGAATGCAGTTGCATCGCTGTTATCACAATGTACCCAAGGGAATGTATATGAGAAGGATTCTACAGCTTCTTTGAATTTGGAGAATTGACGATTTGTAAAATCTAAATCACTATCTGCACAGCAGAAGTGGGTGAAGATTCCTTCCATATCACAGCTAGCAGCTTGCAGTTTTTCGAAGGCAAAATGAAGTTCATCAATTGTACGAAAGCCAATACGACTCATGCCTGTATCAACTTTTAGATGTACGTGTAAACCTTTGCAGTTTTGTTTTGCTGCATCGTGTACCCATTCAGTAGAGTAAGCAGTACAGGAAATTCCGTATTTGATTAAAACGGGAATATCATTAGCTTCTGTAGCACCTAGTATTAATAGCTTTCCTTCATAGCCTTCGTTGCGAAGTACAAGGGCTTCATCTAGAGATGATACAGCAATCATCTCTGCACCCGCTTCTAAAACAGCACGTGCCACATGAATATCACCACAGCCATAGGCATCTGCTTTTAATACAGCGATGATTTTCTTCTGACAAATTTCTTTTAATTGAATCAAGTTGTGTTCAATCTTATCTAGATTGACTTGCATCCATGTTTTTCTATACATATTACACCTCTATAAAATGACCGATTGCGTATAACCAATATATATACCAATTAAACGGAATGCTAAACTGATTAATGCATATGGATTCAAAGAAGCGAAAATACGTAGATAAGATAGGAATGTGGTTGCGATAACCGATAAATTTCCGCTTGTAAATAGGACGATAACGCCATTGATCGATATGGAACTCGTTAAGTCACCGATAAAGATTGCAATAAAAGTCATGATCGCTCCAACTATCATAAATCTGGTATGAACACCTCTTCCGAAATGTTTGATTGTGGCAGCAATTCCATAGCCGATAGCAATAAACATTAGAGAAAATTCAACATGTAAAAGTGCCGTAATCAATCCATATAAATTGCCAAGTATAACTGCAGCGATAAATCCTGTAATAATCGCAGCAATAAATCGTTGGTTATTATCTAAGTATCTTGCGTTATAGATTTTCATCTGAAACCTCCATAAAACATCTATTATTGTAGCACATTACCCTGTGAAACATCATTATGGGTTCCATATCAATAGAATTAAATGTGGAAGAAAGGTGAGGACTAGAAGTATTTTGAAAAAAATTTAAAAAAAGAAATTAAAAAGTGTTGACGATGAAAAGTCACCATGCTACTATATTAAAGCATTCCACGAAACGAGGAATGTAAGGGATAGATGGAGGTTTAGCTCAGTTGGGAGAGCATCTGCCTTACAAGCAGAGGGTCAGCGGTTCGAGCCCGTTAACCTCCACCATTTTTTTCGCCGACTTAGCTCAATTGGCAGAGCAATTGATTTGTAATCAATAGGTTGTAGGTTCGATTCCTATAGTCGGCACCATTTATTTGGAGACGTAGCGAAGTGGCTAAACGCGGCAGACTGTAAATCTGCTCCCTCTGGGTTCGGTGGTTCGAAACCACCCGTCTCCACCATTTACTGATGATGCATCGAGTGATGCTTACGAGTTGGACTTGATTATTGGGGTATAGCCAAGCGGTAAGGCAAGGGACTTTGACTCCCTCATTCGTAAGTTCGAATCTTACTACCCCAGCCATTTAAGATGTCTCGGTAGCTCAGACGGTAGAGCAACTGACTTTTAATCAGTGGGTCGAGGGTTCGAGTCCCTTCCGAGACACCACTTTATTTAAGACATGCGAGTGTAGTTCAATGGTAGAACGACAGCCTTCCAAGCTGTATACGTGAGTTCGATTCTCATCACTCGCTCCATTAGTTTAAATTAGTCCAAAGTCAGGGGCTTTTTTTATGTCTTTTTGCTTTTTAGTGTGATATTATGCGTATTTTTTTGTATCTTTTTAAGGGTTTTTGACAAAGAGAATTTGCGCTTTTTACTATATTTTTCTTGTGAAATTATTGTTATACTATATACAGATGCAAGAATTTGCATAGATTCAATAGGGGAAACAGGAGAAAATGAAATGAAGAAATTAAGTGTATTATTGTTGGCATTGGCAGTAACATTTGGATCTGCTGGTTGTACAAGAAAGACATTATCTGACATTGTAAATGAAAACAATGGTGGTACAGAAAACAATACAACAACAGATTCAGATAACGGCTATCATGAATATGAAGTTGGTGATTCAGTTGAGACAATGTTCTTTAACTTCACAGTAGAAGATTTCTTATCTTCTACAGATATTAGTGGAAATAAGCCTGATGCAGGTAAGCAGTTTGTGGCTGTAAAGCTTAAAGTTGAAAATACATTTGGTCAAGATATCCAGATGTTCTCAACAGACTTCTTACTTGAATGGGATAAGACAAGTGCTGATGATAAGGGTGTAGATGGACCTCACTCTTATTATGATAAGGATGCAATCTTCAACGAAGAATTTGAAAAAGAGTATACTCTAACTTCAGGTGAGTCAAAAGAAGGTGTTCTTGTGTTTGAAATTCCTGAAGGTGTAACAGATGTTTCACTTACAGCACAAGATATTTATAACGATAAACAAGGTAACCAGCACAAAGGTGACGTTTACATCGTTCACATTGATTTATCAGCGCAATAATAGGAATAAAGCTGAATTATCCATTGGGTAGTTCAGTTTTTATGTGTGAATTAGAAATAATTGTATAAATTGGATATGCTATACATATAAATAAGGGAGATTTTAACTAATGAGAGAATTTGCGCCTGGAGATATCATTCAACATTTTAAAAGAGAAACAGTTGACCAAAATAGTATGCGATACCTATATGAATTTATTGGTATTGCGACACATTCTGAAACTCGTGATAGGGTAGTAGTTTATCGAGCTTTGTATGGAGATAAAGGATTATTTGTTAGACCGTATGAAATGTTTATGGAAGAAGTAGATCACGTTAAAGTATCCCAGAAATACGACAAAAAAATATCGTTTTGAAAAAAATCGAAAAGTAGAATATTCACAAGTTAAATTGTTATTTTTTTGTTATTTTATTTGTATTAATCGGTAATAAATAAGTATTATTATAAAAAAATATGACAATTGTATAAAATTAAATGTTTTCAAAAGAGGCTATTCGTAGCCTCTTTTTTTAACTTCTCATTTTCATATTATGTAAAATAAACAAAAAAGACCGTGAATTATTAAGAATTTATAAAGTGGATATGCGTTGACGGTCATTTTGCATGGTGTTATGATTTTTTTATCGGAAACGCGAAAGCGCTTTCCACAGTTTCAAAGCCAAATAATTTAGGGGAGGAAAGAAAAACTTTTATGAAGAAATTATTTGCGGTTATGACTTCTGCGGTTTTAGCACTATCACTTGTTGGTTGTGGTTCTAAGACAAGCGACAAAGGCGGAAGCACAAACACAGAATCATCAGTTTCAAACGCTGATAAGCCATTAGTATGGTACAACCGTCAGCCATCTAACAGTACAACAGGTGAGTTAGATAAAGATGCTTTAAACTTCAACAAGGATACTTACTATGTAGGTTTCGACGCTAACCAGGGTGCTGAATTACAGGGTAAGATGGTAGCTGATTACATCGCAGCTCACAAGGATATCATCGACCGTAACGGTGATGGTGTTATCGGTTACGTATTAGCTATTGGTGACGTTGGTCACAACGACTCTATTGCTCGTACAAGAGGTGTTCGTAAGGCTTTAGGTACAGCTGTTGAAAAGGATGGCGCTATTGACGCTACTCCAGCAGGAACAAACACAGATGGTTCTGCTACAGTAGTTAAGGATGGTAAGGTTGGCGACTTCAAGGTTCGCGAACTTGCTTCTCAGGAAATGAAGAACTCTGCAGGTGCTACATGGGATGCTGCGACTGCAGGTAATGCTATCGGTACATGGTCAGCTTCATTTGGTGATGAAATTGACTTAGTTATTTCTAATAACGATGGTATGGGTATGTCAATGTTCACAGCATGGGCTAAGGATAAGAAGGTTGCTACTTTCGGTTATGATGCTAACAGTGATGCAGTAGCTGCTATTGCTGAAGGTTACGGTGGAACAATTTCTCAGCACGCTGACGTTCAGGCTTACTTTAACATTAAGAGTATTACGTAACGCTTTAGATGGTGTTGATATCAAGACAGGTATCGCTACTGCTGATGAAGCTGGAAACGTTCTTGAAGAAGGCGTTGACTACGTATATAACGAAGCAGATCGTTCATTCTATGCATTGAAACCTTGCTGTAACAGCTGATAACTACAAGAACTTCATGGATGCTACTAAGACATTTGAACCAGTATCTAAGGAAGTTAAGAGCGACACTAAGAAGGTTTGGTTGAACATTTATAACGCTTCAGATAACTTCTTAAGCTCAACATACCAGCCATTACTTGAAAAGTATGATGACTTACTACACTTGGATGTTGAATACATCGGTGGTGATGGTCAGACAGAATCAAATATCACAAACCGTTTAGGAAACCCAAGTCAATATGATGCGTATGCTATTAACATGGTTAAGACAGACAACGCTACATCATATACTTCACTCTTAAAGTAGTTCAGTAAGATTTTCTAAGAGGCTAGCAGGTAGGCTTTTGAAAACCTGATAGCCTCTTTCTAAGTAGTTTGTAGTTAACCATACTGCTTATGATTTTTTTAGTTAAACAGGGGTAAATCAATTATGTCAGAAAGAAATGACAATTTAATCTTGTCAGATAAAGGGCATGTCGAAATCATTCGGCAGAAACAGAGTACTTGATCACATCAATTTAGATGTGAAACCCGGCTCAATTATGGGGTCTCTATGGGTGAAAAACGGTGCTGGCAAATCCACAATGATGAAGTGTTTGTTCGGTACATATCAAAAAGATGAAGGAAGTATCTTCCTAGATGGAAAAAGAAGTAAGTTTTACTGGTCCAAAAGGATGCGCTTGAAAATGGTATTGCGATGGTTCACCAAGAACTTAAACCAGTGCTTAGAGCGTAGTGTTATTGATAACTTATTCTTAGGACGTTATCCAGTAAACTCTTTGGGTGTTGTTGATGAAGGTAGAATGAAGAAGGAAGCTTCTGAGTTATTCCGTAGTTTAGGTATTACAGTCAATTTGACACAGCCAATGCGTACGATGTCCGTATCTGCTCGTCAGATGTGCGAAATCGCAAAGGCTATTTCGTATCATTCCAAGATTATTGTTTTGGATGAGCCTACATCATCATTAACAGAACCAGAAGTTAAGAAGTTATTCCAGATGATGCGTAAGCTACGTAGTCAGGGTATTTCCATTATCTATATTTCTCATAAGATGGATGAAATTTTTGATATATGTGATCAGGTGTCTGTATTACGTGACGGTAAGATGATCATGACAAAAGATGTTACTGACACAAATATGAATGACTTGATTGCGGCGATGGTTGGACGTTCTCTTGATAACCGTTTCCCACCGGTTGATAACACACCAGGTGAAACGATTCTTTCTGTCAAAGATCTTTCAACTAAGTTTGCACCATACCTTGACGATGTAAGTTTCGATGTTAAGGAAGGTGAAATCTTCGGCTTGTATGGTCTAGTTGGTGCTGGACGTACAGAGTTAATGGAAACAATCTTTGGTGTTCGTACAAGAGCCGCAGGTCGTGTTTATTACAAAGGTAAGCTCATGAACTTCGATAGCGCAAAAGAAGCCATGGACAATGGATTTCGCTATGATTACCGAAGAAAGAAAGGCTAACGGATTATTCTTAAAGAGTGATTTAACTTTCAATACTTGTATTGCAAATATGGATCACTATAAGAATGGTATTGTTGTGTCTGATGAGAAGATGAAGAAGGCAACAGTAAAAGAGATTGCCTTGATGCATACGAAATGTATGGGACCGGATGATGCAATTACATCACTATCTGGTGGTAACCAACAGAAGATCATCTTCGGTAAGTGGTTAGAAAGAAATCCAAAGGTATTTATGATGGATGAGCCAACTCGTGGTATCGACGTTGGTGCAAAATACGAGATTTATGATTTAATTATCAAGATGGCGAAGATGGGTAAGACAATTATTGTATGTTCATCTGAAATGCCAGAGATTCTCGGTATCACAAATCGAATCGGTGTTATGTCCAATGGACGTCTTGCTGGAATCGTTAATACAAAAGAGACAAATCAGGAAGAACTCCTGAGACTCAGCGCAATGTATTTGTAATCGGAGGGGTTAGACATGAGTCAAAATAACGAAAAATTAGGGGCAGAGGTTCTCTCTGTTGATCAAGAAGAAAGCCTACTAAAACCAATTACGGACCACGTAGGTAAGATTCAAGCACAAATTGATGAATTACGTAAAGATGGAACAGATAAAACTGTTGAGCTATTGAATGTAATTCAGATGACAAAGAATGATAAGAGCTTATCAAAGGGTGAAAAAGAAAACCGTATTGCTGAGGCTAAGAAAGAATTAGAGGCTGCTCAACAAGTTGAAAAAGCAAATAAGCCAGCTGTTGATAAGTTAATCAATGAAGGTGTTTCATATTTAAATCAACATTTTGAAAAGGAATACTATTCAAAGGTTGTCGCAAGTTGTGTTGCAGAAAAGTCTCTTGCCGCAAAGAGATATAGCGATCTTTTAGCTGAACTAAAGAATGTTCATGCACAGAATCTTTCTAAGATTACTGGTAATGACGCTGATGCAAAACAAGAAATCAAAGATGAAAACTATGTATATAAAAACAAAGTCTTTGATGCAAAACTAATATATCAAAAAGAATTACAGGCAATTAAGGATCGTAAACATGAAGCGTTTATTCAACGTTACCATTTAGTCGACCTATTGAAGATGTCTAAATTCAGCTTTACTGAAACACAGGCTACAGAAGATTGAACATTACTTATATACATTCAACCGCAAGGATTGGTTATTACGTAATGGTCTATATCTAGTCATTATTCTTGTATTTATTGGCTTTAGGTATCGTTACTCCAGTTATCAAGAAAGACTCCTTTATTTACAGTCAATAACATCTTAAATATCTTACAGCAGGCATCTCCAAGAATGTTCTTGGCATTAGGTGTAGCTGGCGTGATAATGCTTGCAGGTACTGACTTATCTATTGGACGTATGGTGGGTATGGGTATGGTAGCTTCAACAATTATCATGCACAAGGGCATCAACACTGGTGCAGTGTTTGGTAAAGTATTTGACCTCACAAGCCTTCCAGTTGGTCTAAGAGCAATCATGGCATTGCTTGTATGTATTATCTTATGTACAATCTTTACTTCCATTGCTGGTTTCTTCAAGGCAAAGTATAAGATGCACCCATTTATTTCTTCTATGTCCAACATGTTAATCATCTTCGGTATGGTTACATATGCGACAAAGGGTGTATCCTTCGGTGCTATCGAAAAATGATATTCCAGCGATGATTATTCCTAAAGATTGGTAACTTTCCCAACAATCATCTTATGGGCTGCTACAGCTGTTATTGTTGTGTGGTTTATTTGGAATAAAACAACATTTGGAAAGAACCTATATGCAGTAGGTGGAAACCCAGAAGCTGCTGCTGTATCAGGTATTGACGTATTCAAGGTAACAATCATGGCATTCGCTATGGCTGGTGTACTTTACGGTTTTGGTGCATGGCTAGAATGTAACCGTATGGTAGGTTCTGGTTCTGCTGCGTATGGACAAGGTTGGGATATGGACGCTATCGCTGCCTGCGTAGTTGGTGGTGTATCCTTCTCTGGTGGTATCGGTAAGATTTCTGGTGTTGTTGTCGGTGTAACAATCTTTACAGCGTTAACATACTCCTTAACAATCTTAGGTATTGATACAAACCTTCAGTTCGTATTCGAAGGTCTCATTATCTTAGCTGCGGTAACACTAGACTGCTTAAAGTACGTTCAAAAGAAGTAATGCAATCTGCGGAAGCTACTAGCTTCCGCTTTTTTATATGTGATTTCTCAGTTATAATGCAGATATGGAAATGAGCGAATTAAAAGAAAAATACTATTCTTTAGAAGATAGTTATGAACGATATACATTAGTCCAAGAGTACTTAGTAAATCACGAAGAAGATAAAAATGCGCAAGAGATACTAGAAGTATTGACGATGCGTTACGGAAATGCGAAGCTTAGAAAGCCTGCAGATCACTTTATGCATGCATGCTTAATGATGAAAGTGATGGCAGATGAAAAGTTCGGTAGTTTTATGCTCGCAAAGAAAAAACAGGAATATCAACAATTCCTACAAGAACTAGCAATTAACACAAAACAATCTGAGTATCTAACTGCAGAATGGAAACATCTGGCTAGAACATATATTCGCTTAAGTAAAAAGAATCATTCGAAATCCTATTTCTTTGGTATGGGAAAACGTGATGAACGTGTGGTTGTTGGGAATGTTGCGGATGAAATTATAAATATCTTTGTGCGCTTGCCAAAGCGACTAGGATATACAAAAGAAGTTTCGAATTTGTGCAAAATTGTGATGGATACATTCCTAGAAGAGTTTCCAAACGATGAAGAGATATTGAACAGCGCAATTAAAAAGTGAACCAGTGGTCCACTTTTTTGGTTTAGTCAGCGATGGCAGCGTCCAATGCAATCTTCATCATATCTGTGAAGGCTGTTTGACGTTGTTCAGCAGTAGTAATTTCTGGTGATACAAAACTATCAGAAACTGTTAACAAGCAAGCTGCGTTCTTTCCTAATACATTTGCGTTTGAGAATAGAGCAAAACTTTCCATTTCAACACCTAAGCAATGTAGTTCGTTCATAACCTTTGGTAGGTAAGTAACATTCTTTTCGCGATAAAATACATCAGATGAATGAATCAAACCTTCTGTAATCTTCATTCCAAGATTTGCTGCAGCTTTCCTAATCTTTTCATTTAATTCTGCAGATGGCTTGATTGTATCGCTTGTATTTCCGCATTGTTCTCTTGCGAATGAAGAGTCGGAATAAGCAGCGTCTGCTAGAATTACATCAAATAATTTTAATTCTGGTTGGTATGCACCAGCAGAACCGATACGAATAATATTTTCAACATCATATTCTGTAAATAATTCATAAGAATAGATACCGATTGATGGCATTCCCATTCCTGATGCCATAACGGATACTGGTTTGCCTTTCCAAGTTCCTGTGTATCCTTGAACGCCACGTACGTTATTAACTAGTACTGGATTCTCCAAGAATGTTTCAGCGATGAACTTCGCACGAAGTGGATCACCTGGCATTAAGACTGTTTTTGCGAACTGGCCCTTTTCGGCACTGTTATGTGGTGTAGACATGATTAACCCTCAACTTTCTTTTCTCTATTATACATGATTTAAAGCCAATCTGTATGCATGTATTGTTTATGATCAAGCGTATAAACGGTGAAGCCATCTTCATTGATAATGGCATATGTTCTTGGGTGGTCTTCTTTTGGTAAAGAGATGGATCCTGGGTTTAAAAGTAAGATGCCATCTTTTTCATAAGCAGTTGGAATATGCGTGTGACCTGAAAGGAAACTATCCCCCACACTTAGGGTAGGTAGATTATTTGGACCATATACATGGCCGTGTGACATAAAGATTTGATGTGCTCCATGGAAAAGGATATTGTAGTCAGCAGTAATTGGAAAGTTCAGTACCATCTGGTCTACTTCTGCATCACAGTTACCACGTACTGCAATAATCTTATCTTTGAATGCATTCATGATTGTGATAACTTCTTTTGGTGCATAATCACTTGGTAAATTATTTCTTGGTCCATGATAAAGAACATCACCAAGGCAGAGAATTTTATCTGCGTGATGATATGAGAAGGCCTCTTCCATTGCTTTAGCACCTGAAAGAGCACCGTGAATATCGGATACTACTAAAAACGTTTGTGAATTCGTCATATTTCATTTACCTCTGCCACTAATATTAGCATATTTTGCGTGTTATAATGTTTACAAGAAGGTACAGTATATGAAAAATAAGTGCATTGTTGTGGGAGTGACAGCAGGGATTGCTGCATATAAAATTTGCCAGTTAGTTTCCTCGTTAAAAAAACAAGGAAATGAAGTGCATGTCATTATGACAAAGGAAGCGGAGAAGTTTGTAACACCTTTGACGTTTCAAACACTCAGTAATCAAAAGGTCATTACAGATATGTTTACGGTGGACTATACACCAGATGTTCATCATGTATCACTTGCAAAGAAGGCTGATTTATTTGTTGTGGCTCCTGCTACTGCAAATATCATTGCGAAGATTGCTCATGGTATAGCAGATGATATGTTAACAACTACATTTCTAGCAGCGACTTGTCCAAAGCTGATTGTTCCTGCAATGAATACAAATATGTTAAATAATCCAATTACACAGGACAATATTGCGACATGTAAAAAATATGGCATGCATATTATGTGTAGTGGTGCAGGGTATCTAGCATGTGGAGATGTAGGCAAAGGACGCTTACCTGAACCAGAAGAAATTGAAGATGCGATTGCGTCTATTGTCGAGACAGACCGTTATCTAAATGGAAGACATGTTGTAATTACTGCAGGTGCTACCCAAGAAGAAATCGATCCTGTGCGTTATATCACAAATCATTCAACTGGAAAGATGGGCTATGCTTTGGCAAAAGAAGCACGTAATGCAGGTGCCATGGTAACATTAATTTCTGGTAAGTCGAATTTACCACAGCCTTATGGAGTTGAAGTTATAAATGTTATAAGTGCAGAGGATATGGCAAATTGTGTTGTCAATAACTTTGAAAAGGCAGATGTTGTAATCATGTCTGCTGCAGTTGCAGATTATACGCCGCTTGAAAAAGCAGATCACAAGATTAAAAAAGCAGATGGTGATTTGTTTATCACTCTAAAACGCACACAGGATATTCTTCTAACAATTGGAAAGAAGAAACGTAAAAATCAAGTTGTAATTGGCTTTGCAATGGAAACAGAAAATTTATTAGAAAATGCCGCAAAGAAACTACAAGAAAAGAATGCGGATTATATTATCGCAAATAGTATTCGTGAACCTGGTGCAGGTTTTGGTCTTGATACAAATATTGTAAAAATCATCTCACCGACAAGTGTAGAGGATTTAGGATTATTATCCAAAGATGAAACAGCAAAAGAAATACTGCGTCATTGCCTAAAGAAGTGAGAATAACTATGCTACTAACAATTGATGTTGGGAATACAAATATTTCCATGGGAATTCTTGATGGAGAGAATATCATTGGTCGTTATCGACTTATGACACAAACAACACGTACCAGTGATGAGTACGGTTTCTTCATCACAACATTCTTAAATACTTTAGAATTAAAAGCATCAGATATAAACAGGTACTATCATTTCTTCTGTTGTACCAAAGTTGATGTATTCCTTAACTTCTGCAGTGATTAAATATTTACATCAGAGACCAATGATTGTAAGTAATGATATGCAGATGGATATTAAACTGGATACTGAGGCACCGAGATCAATTGGTGCAGATCGTATTGTCAATACAACCTATGCATGGAATACATTTCATCGTTCATGCATTATCGTAGACTTTGGTACTGCAACGACATATGACTATATAGATCAAAATGGAGTTTTCCGCTATGTCGTGATTCAGCCGGGATTAGGTATTAGTCTCAATGCGTTAACTTCTATGACTGCTAAATTACCAGAAATTGAAATTGTGAAACCAAAATCAGTTCTTGGAACAAATACAATTGAAGGCATGCAAGCAGGTGTTGTATATGGATATATTGGTTCAGTTGAATACATTATTAAAACAATGAAGAAGGAGCTGAATGATCCATCATGTATGGTTATAGCAACTGGAGGTCTTGGTAAGATTATCGCAAATGAGACCGATGAGATAGACGCATATGATGCGGATATTGCGTATAAGGGAATGAAGATTTTATACGAAATCAATAAGGGGAGTGAATATGAAAATCTTTGATTTACATGCGGATTTAGCAGAAGCAATCAAGCCTTTCTACACAGATGGCAAAACATCTATTCTCAAGAAAGATTGGAATACTCGTTTTAAACAAGGGCAGATTGCATATACTTCTGCTGCAAGTTTCTTTGTGGGAACGGAAAGCTGGAAAGAAATGCAAGACGTTGTCACAAAAGTAAAGAATGATATTACTGCCTCTGGTCATAAAGTTATCTATACCAAGGATGATTTAGATGATGATCAACAAGAAACAGCATTCTTAATGACGATTGAAGGAATGTGCGGTATCCACGACGATGTCGAAGAGAAAATTCAGTGGTTATATGATATGGGTAATCGTATTGGCTCTCTTTGTTGGAATGATCAAAACGCTCTTGCGACAGGTAATTCTGGAGATCCTACAAGAGGCTTAACAGAACTTGGTAAACTAGCAATCACAAAGATGAATGAACTACATATGATTGTGGATGTATCTCATGCTAATGAGAAGACATTCTGGGATATTCTTTCCTGTTCAACCCAGCCAATCATCGCGACACATTCGAATGCGAAGGGCCGTTGCTTTGTGGAAAGAAATTTAACAGATCAACAAATTCGTGCAATTGCAAGTAAAGATGGATTGATTGGTATGAATGCATGTTGTTCATTTATTCATACAGAGCAACAAAAAAACAAGATGCGCTACATCTAGCAAAACATGCAAAATATATCGCAGATCTTGTTGGAGTAAAGACATGTTGCATGTGGATTCGACTTTGGTGAATATTATAATGATGGTGAGGAACATAATATGTATGGTCCTTCCCAAGCACAGAATTTTATCAGAGCGTTACAGCGTGTAGGATTTACATCAGAAGAAATCAAAGATATTGCATATCGCAATGTTCTGCGCTTCTTAAGAAAATATATGTAAAAGAAAAGCTCTTGTGCAATCACACAAGGGCTTCAATTTATTTCCATAGAATATCTGGATAGATTCCAGCTTCTTTCATTTCCGCAATCTTTTCAACTACAAGTGGTTTATCTTCTTGATATGTTACACCGAACCATTGATCCTTAGAGGAAAGTACTTTAACAGTACACTTACCATCTTTAACCATCTGACCAACTGTTGTAGGAATAACATATTCACACTTCATTGGATTAGATGTGATATTTGCATGAATGAATTCATCAAAGTATACATCCATGTCTTCAAATACCTTAGGTGTAAATCCCCAGAAGTTCATAGAAACTAATGCGTTAGGATCCATTTCTTTCCAAGTGCCATTGTTATCGTAAACAACTTTACCATCTTTACGAGCAATTTTCTGTACTTCAACAATACTTGTTAAGTTGCCGTTTTCGTCTTCTTGGCAAACGCCACGAGTAACTGTTCCATGGTCTGTAAGAGTGTTATTTGCGGCATAACCAACCATTGCGTAATGGGCATCACTTACTTCTGTTGTTAGGAAGTTATAGATAACTTTATATGCGTCCTTACCATAGAAGTCATCTGCATTGATAATCGCAAATGGTCCATCAACAACACCCTTGCATGCAAGTAATGCATGTGTAGTTCCCCATGGCTTTTCACGTCCTTCAGGTACTGTAATATCAGATGGGACATTGTTAATATCCTGATATGCAAACTTCACGTTCATTCCCTTAGATACGCGGTCTGTTAATGCAGTATGGAATGCTTGTTCATGTTCGCGACGGATGATGAGAACAACATCCTCAAATCCTGCTTCTTTTTGCGTCATAGATAGAAAATTCTATGATTGGTTCACCATGGCTTCCGACTCCATCAATCTGTTTCATTCCACCATAGCGGCTACCCATTCCGGCAGCCAAAATAACTAATGTAGGCTTCTTCATTCTTAATCCCTTTCAATTTTTATTCCTCTGATAATTATATCACGTAAGCACTTTTCATTAATTCCTAATTTTTTTCATAAAATAGTAAAGAAAGAGGTTGTCTATGAGAGAACTAGTACTAGCTTCACAAAGCCCACGAAGAAAAGAGTTATTAGAGAAAACTGGATTTTCATTCATCTGTGATCCGGCTGATATTGATGAGACCATTGACTTGCAGGCAGACCTTGTTGAAGAAAGTAAAAACTTATCCCGTCGTAAGGCAGAAACTGTATTGGAACGACATCCTGAAGCTATTGTTATCGGTAGTGATACTTTGGTTTTATGTGATAATCAAGTTATGGGAAAACCTGAAAATGATGAGGATGCGTTTGGAATGTTGAAGAAACTTCAAAATCACAAGAGTCAAGTACTAACAAGCTTATGTATCATCAGTGAAAAGAAGTGTTTTACCTACGCAAGTGTTGCGGATGTCTATATTGCACATATGACTGATGAGGAAATCTGGGATTATATTTATACAGGAGAAACAAGAGATAAAGCAGGTGCTTATGCAATACAAGGATTTGGTGGCAGATACATCAAAGAGATTCATGGAGATTATTATGCCATTATGGGCTACCTTTTACAGGTCGTTTATGATGAACTGAAAAACAGTACTGATTATTGATTTTTAGTTGTAGTTTGTTATTATATAAAGGCTATGCCGCTTTAGTATAGTGGTAATACGCATCCATGGTAAGGATGAACGAGCAGTTCAATTCTGCTAAGCGGCACTTTATAGAGATAAAGCCTTATTTTAAGGGCTTTTTCTTTTTGTGGCCTACAATTGGCACCATTTCAAAAAGTGTTTTTCATAAACGCTAATCTATTGAAAGTAGAAAAATGACATGTATATATTTAGGTAGTACAATGAAATAACAGTTTGACGACAATAAACTAAATGTATGAAAGGGGATGATTACATGAGGCTGATATATCCTGAAAGAAAATAAAAAGTTAAAAATCAATCTATGAGCCATATATGATTGGAGCGAAAATTAAAAGATGACGCTCCTATCGAAGCTGTTGAGGCAGCTGAAAAGTTCAAAGAGTGGGTTAATGAACAATATCAGATTAGTAGGTATGGAATAAATATATCAATGAGAATTGATTGGTTTTAGTAATTTAAATAAATGATATGCAAAGTTTTCAAGCCTTGAAAATGAAAAAGAATGAATGATTTCAGAGAATAAAAAAATAGTGATTTTCACGATTTAAAAATAAGAGGGTTTTTACGGAAGGAAATCTGGGAAAAAGTTGGGCATTCAGATAGAAAAAAATAATTCTTTTTATTATGCTGTTGAAAGACAAAATTCAGTGGAGGTAAAAGTTGTGGATAGGATAGTAAAACGTAACGGGACAAGTTGTTCCATATGATGGAGCGAAGATTGTTTTAGCGATAGAAAAATCGTTCCTAAGCGTAAAAGAGAGTGTTGATCAAGCATATCTTTCTGACTTATTAGAGCAGATTGAAGCGCAATTTGACGGCCGTCAAGAAGTCGATGTTGAAGAAATTCAAGATACTGTTGAAAAGATCTTGATGAAGAACGAAAAGTATAATGTCGCAAAGAGTTATATCTTATACCGTGAAAAGCGTACACAAATGCGTAATGATCGCCTTGAGTTGGTAAAACTCATCGGTGATGAAGAGTTGGAAGATGTTTTGGTTGATATCCAACAGTCTTATCCAGACTATGACTTAAAGAGATTGTATGAAAAATTCTCTACAATGTCTAAAGATGGTCAGTCTCTGAAAGATAGAATTGCATTATTAACAAGAAGTTCTGCTGAACTTACAACTAAAGAAGAGCCAAACTGGGAAAGAATTGCTGGACGTTTACTTAGTTACAGTATTGCTTGTGATTTAAAAGCTACTGAAGAAAAACTTGGTCTTACAAGTTTCTACCAGAAGATCTCCTATATGATCGAACAAGGGTTATATGGAGCATATATTTTAGAAAACTATTCTCATAAAGAAGTTAATGAAATCGCAGCATTAATTGACAATACACGTAATAACTTATTCACATATAGTGGATTAGACTTATTATCCCAGCGTTATTTGATTCGCAGTCACCAACATGTCCTATTAGAATCACCCCAGGAAATGTATATTGGCATTGCGATGCATTTAGCGATGAAGGAAACAAATGATCGTATCGGTTGGGTTAAGAAGTTCTACGATATGATGAGTTTACATAAGGTGACAATGGCAACTCCAACACAGGCAAATGCGAGAAAGCCATATCATCAGTTATCGAGCTGTTTTATCGATACTGTTCCTGATTCATTGGATGGGATCTACCATTCCATTTCTAACTTTCGCTGATGTAAGTAAGTTCGGTGGTGGAATGGGTATGTACTTAGGCAAGGTTCGCTCCCGTGGTGGATCTATCCGTGGTTTTGAAGGTGCATCTGGTGGTGTTATCCGTTGGATTCGTGTCATCAACGATACTGCTGTTGCGGTTGACCAACTTGGTGTAAGAGCTGGTGCTGTAGCGGTATATCTCGATGTATGGCATAAGGACTTACCTGAATTCTTACAGTTACGTACAAACAATGGTGATGACCGCATGAAGGCATCACGATGTATTCCCTGCCGTATGCTATCCAGATTTATTCTGGAAGATGGTGAAGGAAGACATGAACCAAGATTGGTATCTTCTTGATCCACATGATGTCCTGATGATTAAGGGTTATTGCCTTGAGGACTTCTATGGTGAAGAATGGGAAAAGAGATATTGGGAATGTGTACATGACAACCGTATTTCTAAACGTGTTCTTGTATTAAAGGAAGTTGTACGTTTAATCTTGAAAGTCTATGGTAGAAACAGGGAACTCCATTTGCTTTCTACCGTGATGCGGTTAACCGTGCAAACCCTAATAAGCACAAGGGTATGATTTATAGTTCTAACCTCTGTACAGAAATTGCACAGAACATGTCTGAAGTGAAGCAAGTATCTCGTGTTATTAAGACAGAGGATGGTGATGAAGTATTGTCACAACAACAAAACCAGGTGATTATGTTGTATGTAACTTAGCTTCACTATGTTTAGGTAATATTAATGTGAAAAGATCCCTAAAGGAAATCGAAGAAGTTACTGCAACTGTGGTACGTGCACTTGATAACGTAATCGATCTAAACTTCTATCCATTACCAAATGCGCAAGGTAACAAACCGTAAGTATCGTTCCATTGGGTTTGGTGTCAGTGGTTATCATCACATGCTTGCAAAGAACCATATCATGTGGGAAAAGTGAAGAACACTTGAAGTTTCGTAGACGAAGTGTTTGAAAATATTGCGTATGCGTCTATTAAGGCAAGTAATGCGTTAGCGAAGGAACGCGGAAGTTATCAGTACTTCGAAGGCTCTGAATGGGAAACAGGAGTATACTTTGACCAGCGCGGATATGACTCTGCACGTTGGAAAGAACTTAAGGAAGAAGTACATGCAACAGGTATGCGTAATGCATATGTATTAGCAGTCGCTCCAACAAGTTCTACATCAATCTTAATCGGTACCTCAGCAGGACTTGACCCAGTTATGAACCGTTTCTTCTTAGAAGAAAAGAAGGGCTCTATCTTACCAAGAACTGCACCAGAATTATCTGCGGATACATATTGGTACTATAAGACAGCACATACAATTGACCAGACTTGGTCAGTTAGAGCTGCTGGTATCCGTCAGCGTCATATCGACCAAGCACAGAGTTTTAACTTATGGATTACAAATGACTATAAGATGAGTCAGTTATTACAGTTATATGTACTAGCGTATGATTGTGGTGTTAAGACTATCTACTACACACGTTCTAAGGCGTTAGATCCTGAGGATTGTGAAAGTTGTTCCGCATCAGGAGGTAGAAACATGCAGACAGATCAGATTAATCGTAAACCGTTATTCAACCCTGAGGGAGATATTGATGTACGTAATCGTCGTCTTATCAACTTCAATACAACAAATATCAATGACTTCAATAATATGAAGTATAACTGGGTATCTGATTGGTACCGTCAGGCAATGAATAACTTCTGGGTTCCAGAAGAAATCAACTTGAATCAAGACAAGTCGGACTATCCACGTCTTAGCTTGGCAGAGAAGACAGCGTACGATAAGATTTTGAGTTTCTTAGTTTACTTAGATTCTCTACAATCTGCTAACTTACCAAACATTTCTCAGTATATTACTGCAAATGAAGTTAACTTATGCTTGTCTATCCAGACATTCCAAGAGTGCATTCACTCACAGTCATATAGCTACATGCTAGACTCTATCTGTTCTCCAGAACAGAGAAATGATATCCTCTATCAGTGGAAGACAGATGAGCACTTATTAAAGAGAAATGAATTTATTGGTGAACTCTATAATGAGTTCGTTGCCAAGCAAGATAAACAATCTTTCTTGAGAGTTTGTATTGCAAACTTTATTCTAGAGGGTGTTTACTTCTACTCTGGATTTATGTTCTTCTATAATCTTGCAAGAAATGGCAAGATGCCTGGAAGTGTACAGGAAATTCGTTACATCAACCGTGATGAATCAACGCACTTATGGTTATTCCGTAATATCTTGGTAGAGTTACAGAAAGAAGAACTAGAGTTATTTACACCAGAGAATATTCAGATGATTCGCGATATGATGAATACTGGTGTTGAACAAGAAATTGCATGGGGACACTATGTAATTGGTGATGAAATTCCAGGCTTAAATAAGCAAATGGTTACTGATTATATCAAGTATTTAGGTAACACACGTTTTGCGACATTAGGCTTTGGTAATCTATATGAAGAGTATGCAGAGGAGCCTGAATCCATGAAATGGGTAAAACAATACTCAGATGCAAACATGGTTAAGACGGATTTCTTTGAAGCTAGACCTTCCGCATACGCCAAGAGTGGTGCAATTGAAGATGATCTATAAGGTCATCTTTTTTCTTTGTGTGACGGGCATGTCACAAACCTAACTGGTGAAAGTCCAGTCGTAGGTAGTTACCGCCAAGCGTAGTGAACCACAAGCCGTAAGCCGTGAGGCTTTGGGTGAAGGAAGTGGTGTAGCGATTCTTTTGAGGTTACGAACAGAAATCTGATATAAGGCTTCAGGTGGGTAAGATTGCAAAGCAAATCAAAGCCCAAAAGGTAAACGTAAAACCAAAACAGTAAATCAGGAACTTGTGAAAGAAGAGAGAAAGGTATGTGACTTACCCCGTGAGGTCTTGTGGACGATGAATCCTAGACGTTTTCAAACAACTATAGTACCATCGGTCGGAAAAGGTCTATCACAAGAAGTCAGCTGAGCCCATAGTAGGTATACACCAATACTGAAGGGGTTAATGTTTGTATAGTGCAAATCACTATATGTAAGAAAATGAATACTCTGGAATTGAGATATCACCTAGAACCATAGAACGTAACTATGGATGATGAAAAGGCAAAGAAGAGAATTTCATTATTTGTGCAATAGAAGGAGGAGCAGCCATGGAATTAATGGACAAGATTCTAAGTCAAAAGAACTTACAAGAGGCGATGAAAAGAGTCAAGAGTAATAAAGGTGCATCGGGCATTGACAAGATGTCTGTGGAAGAAATTGACGAATACTTCAGTAAACATATAGAAGAAATCAAAACTTCGATATGGGAAAAGAAATATAGACCTCGGGCAGTAAAAAGAGTCTATATCCCAAAACCAAATGGAAAGAAAAGACCATTGGGGATACCCGTTGTAGTGGATAGAGTAATCCAACAAGCAGTGGCACAAGTGTTTAGTGAACTCTATGACGAGTGCTTTAGTGAGCATAGTTACAGATTCAGACCAAACAGAAGTGCCCACCAAGCGATGGAGAAAGTACTTTCTACCTAAACGAAGGGTGTGAATGGGTATAGACCTAGATATTGAAAAGTACTTTGACACAGTGAATCATGATAAGTTGATATCCATACTTAGAGAAAGTAAAAGATGATGTAACGCTACATCTCGTAAAGGTCCTCTTTGAGGGGCTGGAATCATGGAAGATGGAATCATCCACAGAAATGAAGAAGGTGTTCCACAAGGAGGCCTGCTTAGTCCAATATTATCCAATATTTACCTAGATAGGTTTGATAAGGAACTGGAAAAGCAGAGGGCTACAATTTGTAAGATACGCAGATGACTGTAATATCTTCGTCAAGAGTGAGATGTCAGCCAACAGAGTCATGAAGTCTGTATCAAGTTGGCTAGAAAGAAAACTATTTCTAAAGGTCAACATGACAAAAACAAAAGTAGTAAGACCTAACAATAGTTCATTTCTTGGCTTCACGTTTTGGAAGAACAAAGATAGATGGAAAAAGTATGCCTACATATGATAGGAAACAAAAACTATGTAAGAAAATAAAAGAAGTGCTATGCCGTAAAAAGGCAAGTGCACTTCCTTTATCAACTGTATTCACCAAAGTAAACCAAATCGTGAGAGGATGGATAAACTACTTCAGAATTGGCTCGATGAAGACCTTCTTGAAAGAGTTCGAGAATGGTTGCGACACAAGATACGTGTGATAATCCTAAAAACAATGGAAGAAACGAAAAACGTATCTATACCAACCTACAAATCCTTTAATCGGATACTCAAGGTCAATATCTCTGATGAAAAGAATTAATAATGTCAATCAAATAGTAACCAAAAATGCAAATTTAAAAATTCACCAATTATGTTGATGATCCGTCACCGGTTATTTCTTCGAGTATATCTTTTGTCCCTGTAAGAATATCCGATGATATTGAAGATTTTCGAATGGTGTAATAATCTATCCAATATTGCGTTTGTAATAACAGGATCTGTGAATATTTCTGCCTATTGGGATAATGGCTTGTTGTTGTGATGAACGTGCTCTTTTTCATATCGCATGGAAATGAGTTGAAAAATAAATTTGCGGATCGTTTGTCTAGATTTAAATAACCAACTTCATCAATGATCAGAACCTTGTACCTGGAAAAACTGTTTTAGTAGTTTTTCTAATCTGTTTTCATTTTCTGCTGTCTTCAATTGGTTGATCATTTGCTGACATGTCATGAAGTGTACTGAGTATCGATGCAGTGCTGCTTCTATCCCAATTGCTGTTGCTAAATGTGTTTTCCCAACTCCGGGAGAGCCTATGAAAAAGTATATTTTCGTAGTTTGGTATAAAACTCAATGACAATAGATCTTCCACCTCGGCTTTATTTAGTGAGGGTTGAAAGGAGAAGTCATAGTCATTTAGCCTTCTGATAAACAGGAATCCTGCTGTTTTTACACAAGCTATTCATTGCCACTTCTTTTCTGTAAGCTTTTTTCTTTTTCGGTCAATTCATATAATGCATCCGTGAAATTTTTATCTCCTGCCGAGGACCATTTGAATATAATTTGCCATGTATCTTTCATCTGAAACATTCTTAACTCATCTAAATTGTTGATGAGCTTATTGTAATTTGTCAGATCTGCCATTTGCTATTTACTCCTTAATTGCGATAGACGCTTTAGATTTTCTGTTGCCATTTCCAGTGATATCGTCCGCTGTTTTGCCGGAAACCCTTTGCCGCAATCCTTCTTCATAATCGGCTTGCTTTATAATTGATATACTGCTGTGATATAGTGTGTTTAGCGATCAGTCTCTCGATTCAGATAGATATATAGTTCCTCGCCAATTGGATATAAATCTACTGTTTCATTGATGTATCTGCTGGATACTGAATATCTGCACCTTTGTAATAGACAAGCTGTGTTGCAGGCACCGTTTGTCTGATATGTTCTTTCAAATAGGATTCTAATAAGATCCTATTTGGCAAGGGGAGCAGATATTCTTTTCTTTTTCAAATAATGCTGCCGGAGGTAATCCCTGTACCTGTATTGATTTGCCGGTTCGCACTTGATGTGATCTCTTCTTCGATAAGATTGATCAGTTCCAGTTCGTCTTTAACCTGGTAGTCGTATGCATAGATCCATTTTGACAAATTTATTCGCATTTTCATCTTTTTCCCTTGGTTTTGTGGTGTATGTACTTTTAGCTAGATTTAGCTTTGCACCGATATCTTGAAATAGTTGATTTATCTGCGGATATATTTTCTTCCCGGTTCCTTTGATGGAAACGATGGCTGACATGTTATCTGTTAAATATTCTTTTGCAGATTCCGCCGACTTTTCTGTTTGCCTGAATAAAAACATCGAATCAGATCACTTGTTGTTTTATGACTTGAATATATAAATACATGTTCCCGTGAATAACCTAAAGTCATTGAAAAATACATTGAATGTGATCTCCTGACCGTTTACTAGATGTATTTTTAAATCTTCCTTCCAATCAAACTGCGCCTGTTTTCCGGGCGGCGTTTCACAACACATGTGAATTGGATTTGATATGTTTTTGATTCCGGTTTTCCATAAATGATTTCTCAACGAATCGTAATCACCAGGAAGATTCTCGTCACCATGCACATGTGCCAGATATTGCCATAAAGCACGATACGATACATGTGGCTTCTCAAGTATCTGTTTGATTTCATCCATAAACGGCTCCCATTTTGAAACGGATTTTTATCTTTCTTACTGGGATACCATTATGCTCATAGTATTTTTGATCGTGTGACGATCTACTTGGTATTCTCTTTGTAATTCTGGAAAAATTTGGTTTGATCTCAAAAGTCTTTCATGATCCTCAATTCTCCTATCAGATTTTTGCATTTCATAGATATTCATGATCCTTTCATTTGAGTATATGAATACCTATGATAACCATACTTTTGTCAGCTGTATTTACCAATATTGGTGAATTTTCCAGCAACATTTTTGGTTATCTTTATTTTTGCATTATTAAGAATCTACAGTACAGCCAATACTAGGTTAGGTCTATATCGACAGGCAAATGGAAACACAATAAATTTCTTATTGAGTCCTAAGGCGCTATCGATGAAAAAGTAAAGACAGACCAGGATTAATCAATCCACTAGAATATTATCAATCTAAGTAAAGGTAAATACAATACAAACGTAGCGCCGTATACGAGACCCGTACGTACGGTGCAATGAGAGGGTCGAGGAATATCTGGATAAGATATTTTTCACTCTACTCTATTGAGGGGGCTATAGTGAGCATGGTGGTGTGTGATATAATGAGAACATATTTGAAAGGGGATATGTTAAATGTCAACCCATAACTTATTATCATTATGGGACAAGTTCTTAACTTTCAGTACGACAGTTATTGATATAGTAGTAATTTGGATGATTATCTTGGCTGCTTTACGCATTGTTCGTGGTAAGAGTAGTACCATGCAGATATTTAAAGGTATTATCTTTGTCATCATCGTAGATGTACTTGCAAAGGTCATGAATCTTAAAACCTTGCAGTTTTTGACAAACATGTTTATTAACTGGGGATTTTTAGCAGTTATTATTATCTTCCAGCCAGAAATCCGTACGATTTTAGAAAGACTTGGTAAGAGTAGTTTCTTTTCTAGAATGAGTTCGCTTAGTGGTAATGAAAAGGAAAAGTTAGTAGATAATATTGTGACTGCAGTACGTTTATTGAGCGCTGATCAAACGGGTGCGTTGATTTCCATTGAGAAATCTCATCCTTTGGATGATTTTATTGCGACTGGAACGCGATTGAATTCTGATGTAACAGCAGAGCTTTTAACTTCAATCTTTGTTACTTCGACGCCACTGCATGATGGAGCAGTTATTATTCAGGGTGATAAGATTGCCTGCGCAAGTGCATACTTTCCACCGACAACGGCAGATATTCCATCTCGCTATGGTTCAAGACATCGTGCTGCGATTGGTATTAGTGAAATTACAGACGCGATTACGATTGTTGTATCTGAAGAAACGGGAAACGTATCCATTGCAGAAGGTGGCAAGTTGACTGCTGTAAATGAACAACAACTGCGTAAATATCTAACACATATCATCATTGGTCAAACTGAGGAAAATGGTGAAGATAACGATGACGAAACGATCATTGAAGTAGATGTACATGAATTTCAAACAAAGATGGATGATACACCAGCTGCTAATGAAGAGACAATCCTTTGAAGCAGGGTAAGATTACTGCAGAAGAAGTTATTCCAGCTGAACAAAAATGATACATCCGCAAATCGTAAACATGCATTAGAGGATGTACATGAAGCAGCGGATGCGGCTGCGAAGGCTGCTTCAATCAAACTTCCACATAAGAAGAAGCGTCCAACGCCAAGTTATCCAACACATAACAAAGCGAATTATAAACAATCAGATACCTCTGATCATAAGCAAGGAGGTGAATGATAATGGCAAATAAGAAGAAACATCATATGGATCATAATAAGCTTGAACTTGCAAAGCATCTTGCAAATCAATCAAAGCGTATATCAAGCCAGTATGAACGATTTGTACAGAAGATTATCCATTTTATTCACTATGCATCTACTGGGATTGATCGTGTATTATTCAATGCGAAGTATGCAAAAGTTGTATCGTTAGTCTTGGCAGCACTTTTATATGTTGTTGTAAACTACAATGATATTACTTCACTATATAAGACATCACTCAAGACAAGCCGTACCGTTCAAAATGTTGCGGTATATGTACAATATGATACACAAGAGTATGAGATTTCAGGGATTCCTACAACAACCGATGTTACGATTACAGGTGATGCGACAAGCGTTACTGCCGCAAGTACTACAAATGGTAAAGTTGTTGCGGACTTAACAAACTTAACTGAGGGAACACATGCAGTAACATTGATTGCGGAAGGATTTGGTGATTCAGTTAATACAATCGTTAATCCATCGAATGCTGTTGTAACAATCAAGAAGAAGGTTACACAACAATTCGCTATCTCTTATGACATTATTCATCGTGATAAGATGGATGGTATCTATAACGTTGGTACTCCTCAATTTGCGTCTTCTGTTGTAAATATTCGGGCATCACAGGATACATTGAATCAAATTGCTTTTGTAAAGGCACTTATTGATGTATCCAATCAAGTTGCTGACTTCGAACAAGATGCCAAGTTAGTTGCCTACGATGCAAATGGCCAAATTGTAAATGTAGATATTGAACCTCAAACCATGCATGTATATGTACCGGTTACTTCACCAAATAAGACAGTACCTATCGAAGTAAAGATTAAAGGCACACCTGGTGATAATCAGGCTGTTGCCTCAGCGGTAGCTGATAAACAGACTGTTACAATTTACGGTACTGAAAGTGCGTTGCTCGATGTTGATAAAATTACGGTAGAAGTAGATGTATCGAATCTTACAAAGGATACGACAGTATCGCAGGATATTACATTGCCTACAGGTATTACATCAGCGAATGTTTCTACGATTAGTGTCGAAGTGAAATTTGGCGCAGGAACAACAAAGACAATTTCTGGTGTTCCAATTAACTATAAGAACAATGTGCATAACTACAAAGCTACACAATCAGACAATATTACTACTATGGATGTGGAAGTATTTGGTACACAAGATAACATCAGTAAGATTAATGAAAATGATATTTATCTATATATCGATATGTCCACAGCAGAGCCTGGCTTGCATGAATTTGAAGTGAAGGTAGAGCAGCCAACAACAGGACTTGTAAAGTATAGCCTGAAAAATAATAAACTTACACTCACAGTTTTAGGTGATCAAAATACCCAACAGAAAGAGGGAGAATAACGAATGGGACGATATTTTGGTACGGATGGAATCCGTGGAAAAGCAAATGAAGTATTAACAGCAGAGAGGGCCTTCCAGGTTGGAAGATACCTGGGGTACTATTTTAGTAAAGAAGGAAAGAATAAAATTGTAATCGGTAAGGATACAAGACTATCTAGTGATATGTTTGAAAATGCACTAGCAGCTGGTATTACATCTGAAGGTTGTGATGCATATCTAGCTGGATATTGTCCAACACCAATGATTTGCCTTTTGACAAAGGAGAACGGATTTGCGTGTGGTGCAATGATTTCTGCTAGTCATAATCCTTTCTACGATAATGGCATTAAAGTATTCTCGAATGATGGTTTCAAGTTATCTAGTGATATTGAAGGCCTTATTGAAGACTATATTGATGGTAAAGTTACAATTCCATATCGTACAGATAGTGAAATTGGTAAGGTTATCGCATATCCACAAGGAATTGAAATTTACTTAGATTGGATTGTAAAAGAATATCCATTAGATTTGAGTGGATGGAAGATTGCGATTGATTGTGCAAACGGTTCTTCATCATTTACAGCTAAGAAGGCATTGGAACGATTAGGCGCTGAAGTAACAGCGTTCCACAACGAGCCAAATGGTATCAACATCAATACAAAGTGTGGTTCAACACATCCTGAATTATTCTGTGAAGAGATGAAGAAGGGTGACTATACTGTTGGTTTAACATTTGATGGTGATGCGGATCGTCAGATTATGGTTCGTCCAGATGGAGAACTTGTAAACGGTGACTTCATGTTGTACATCGTTGGTAAATATCTACGTGACCAACACAAGTTAACAAATAACACAATTGTTACAACAGTTATGGCAAATCTTGGTTTATATAAAGCCATGGAACGTGAAGGAATTCAAGTTGAAAAGACGCAGGTAGGAGATAAGTATGTCTCTGAAGTCATGTTCCGCGATAACTATGTTATAGGTGGTGAACAGAGTGGACATATCATCCTGAAGGAACATGCCACAACGGGTGATGGTTTATTAACGGCTCTTTCTGTGCTTGAAGTTATGAAAAATACTGGTAAGGGTATTATCGAGCTTTGTGATGGACTTAAGATTTATCCACAGTTACTAGTAAATGTTAAGGTTACGGATAAGACTCTAGTAATGGATGATGAGGAAGTACAAAAATCAATCGATGAAGTAAATGAAGAATCAATGGTAATGGTCGTATCCTTGTTCGTCCAAGTGGAACAGAACCACTATTACGCGTAATGGCAGAAGCTGAGACAGATGAAATCTGTGAACGTCTTGTAGGAAAGATTGCAGATATTATCCGTAGAAAATACGGTGCTTAATAAGGGGTACATATGAAACAATATGATTATCTAGTTGTAGGTGCTGGATTATTTGGGTGCAGTATTTGCCCAACAGGCAAAAGAAAAAGGCAAGAAAGTTCTTGTTATTGATAAGCGACCTCATATTGCTGGTAATATCTACACAAAAAAGGTAGAAGGCATTGATGTACATGAGTATGGTGCACATATTTTTCATACGAATGACAGAGATGTCTGGAAGTACATTACACAATTTATCGAATTCAATCGTTTCACGAATTCACCGGTTGCCAATTACCATGGGGAGTTATATTCTCTACCATTCAACATGTACACATTTAATAAAATGTGGGGTGTTGTAACACCGGAAGAAGCGATTCTCAAAATCGAAGAACAGAAAAAAGCCGCAAATATTACGATGGCTACAAATCTTGAAGAACAGGCAATCTCACTTGTTGGAACAGATATCTATGAGAAACTAATCAAAGGATATACGGAAAAACAATGGGGAAGACCTTGTACTGAGCTGCCAGCATTTATCATCAAACGTTTACCAGTTCGATTAACTTTTGATAATAACTATTTTAATGCACTTTATCAGGGTATTCCTGTTGGTGGTTATACAAAGCTAGTTGAAAACCTGCTTGCAGGTATTGAAGTTCGACTTAATGTCGATTATCTTCAAGCAAAAGAAGAGTTTGACGCTCTTGCGGAAAAAGTGGTTTATACAGGACCAATCGATGCTTATTTTGACTATCGTTTGGGTACGTTAGAATATCGATCTGTTCGTTTCGAAAATGAACTTTTAGATATTCCGAATTTCCAGGGAAATGCGGCAGTAAACTATACAGATCGTGAAACACCATGGACACGTATTATCGAACATAAGTGGTTTACATTCGGGAAAGATGAAAATGGTAACGATTTAGCTAAGACAGTCATCAGCCGTGAATATAGTTCTGAATGGAAGCAGGGAGATGAGCCTTATTATCCAGTCAATGATGAAAAGAATACCGCTTTATATGAGCAGTATAAGAAACTTGCCTCACATGAAAAAAACATCCTTTTTGGCGGTCGTTTAGGTGAGTACAAGTACTATGATATGGATAAGGCTATTGCGTCTGCTTTAGAAAAGAGTAAGGAAATATAAAAGTCAGAGTAATCTGGCTTTTTGCGTTTGTGTGACGGGCATGTCACAAACCTAACTGGTGAAAGTCCAGTCGTAGGTAGTTACCGCCAAGCGTAGTGAACCACAAGCCGTAAGCCGTGAGGCTTTGGGTGAAGGAAGTGGTGTAGCGATTCTTTTGAGGTTACGAACAGAAATCTGATATAAGGCTTCAGGTGGGTAAGATTGCAAAGCAAATCAAAGCCCAAAGGTAAACGTAAAACCAAAACAGTAAATCAGGAACTTGTGAAAGAAGAGAGAAAGGTATGTGACTTACCCCGTGAGGTCTTGTGGACGATGAATCCTAGACGTTTTCAAACAACTATAGTACCATCGGTCGGAAAAGGTCTATCACAAGAAGTCAGCTGAGCCCATAGTAGGTATACACCAATACTGAAGGGGTTAATGTTTGTATAGTGCAAATCACTATATGTAAGAAAAATGAATACTCTGGAATTGAGATATCACCTAGAACCATAGAACGTAACTATGGATGATGAAAAAGGCAAGAAGAGAATTTCATTATTTGTGCAATAGAAGGAGGAGCAGCCATGGAATTAATGGACAAGATTCTAAGTCAAAAGAACTTACAAGAGGCGATGAAAAGAGTCAAGAGTAATAAAGGTGCATCGGGCATTGACAAGATGTCTGTGGAAGAAATTGACGAATACTTCAGTAAACATATAGAAGAAATCAAAACTTCGATATGGGAAAAGAAATATAGACCTCGGGCAGTAAAAAGAGTCTATATCCCAAAACCAAATGGAAAGAAAAGACCATTGGGGATACCCGTTGTAGTGGATAGAGTAATCCAACAAGCAGTGGCACAAGTGTTTAGTGAACTCTATGACGAGTGCTTTAGTGAGCATAGTTACGGATTCAGACCAAACAGAAGTGCCCACCAAGCGATGGAGAAAGTACTCTTCTACCTAAACGAAGGGTGTGAATGGGTAATAGACCTAGATATTGAAAAGTACTTTGACACAGTGAATCATGATAAGTTGATATCCATACTTAGAGAGAAAGTAAAAGATGATGTAACGCTACATCTCGTAAGGTCCTTTTTGAGGGCTGGAATCATGGAAGATGGAATCATCCACAGAAATGAAGAAGGTGTTCCACAAGGAGGTCCGCTTAGTCCAATATTATCCAATATTTACCTAGATAGGTTTGATAAGGAACTGGAAAGCAGAGGGCTACAATTTGTAAGATACGCAGATGACTGTAATATCTTCGTCAAGAGTGAGATGTCAGCCAACAGAGTCATGAAGTCTGTATCAAGTTGGCTAGAAAGAAAACTATTTCTAAAGGTCAACATGACAAAAACAAAAGTAGTAAGACCTAACAATAGTTCATTTCTTGGCTTCACGTTTTGGAAGAACAAAGATAGATGGAAAAGTATGCCTACATATGATAGGAAACAAAAACTATGTAAGAAAATAAAAGAAGTGCTATGCCGTAAAAAGGCAAGTGCACTTCCTTTATCAACTGTATTCACCAAAGTAAACCAAATCGTGAGAGGATGGATAAACTACTTCAGAATTGGCTCGATGAAGACCTTCTTGAAAGAGTTCGGAGAATGGTTGCGACACAAGATACGTGTGATAATCCTAAAACAATGGAAGAAACGAAAACGTATCTATACCAACCTACAAATCCTTAATCGGATACTCAAGGTCAATATCTCTGATGAAAGAATCTACAGTACAGCCAATACTAGGTTAGGTCTATATCGACAGGCAAATGGAAACACAATAAATTTCTTATTGAGTCCTAAGGCGCTATCGATGAAAAGTAAAGACAGACCAGGATTAATCAATCCACTAGAATATTATCAATCTAAGTAAAGGTAAATACAATACAAACGTAGCGCCGTATACGAGACCCGTACGTACGGTGCAATGAGAGGGTCGAGGAATATCTGGATAAGATATTTTCACTCTACTCTATTAGGGCAAAATAGCAGTGTTTTTAAACGAAAGAGAATACAATAAGACCAATAGAAATAAGAGGAACTAATGATGTCATATACAGGATATGTAGGAACATACACATCTGAAAAGAGTGAAGGTATTTACGCATTCACATATGAAAATCAAACGATAACAGATGTTCATTTATTTACGAAAGTACGTAATCCAAAGTATTTAGCGTGGATGAACGACTATATCGTGGCAGTATGTGATTTTGAAGAAGGATCTGGTGTTGCGGTATTTGATTTAAATGGCAATGAAATTGATCATATTGTTTTTGAAGCATTTACATCATGCTATGTCGGTGTGAAAGATAACTTCATCTTTACAGCACACTTCCACAGTGGAGACGTAACGCTATTACGATTTGAAAATAACCATCTTGAACTGGTTCATAGAACACACATTAAGGATAAGGCTGGATGCCATCAGGTTATCCCATACAAGGATCAATATCTTGTGCCATGTCTTTTTATGGACCAGGTTAAGATTCTTGATAAAGATTTTAAGGTTGTAGATAAGATTCAATTTGAAGAAGGATCTGGACCTAGACATGCGGTATTCTCAGATGATGAGAAATACCTGTATGTGGTAGGTGAATTAAGTAATCTTCTATATGTTGTAGACATGCATACAAAGAAGATTGTAAATACAGTAGAACTTTTAGAGAATGGTTTATCACATGTTACAGATACAGCCGCAATACGTAAGAAGGATGATTATCTTTACGTATCAACACGTACGCAGGATGTAATTACAGTATTACATGTATCGGGAAAAGATGTTGAACGTATTCAAGTAACATCTTGTGCTGGTAAGCATCCACGTGACTTTGTGATTGTGGATGATGATATTATTGTCGCAAATCGCTTTCAGATTCTCTAAGTGTATTGCCGATTAAACATGCATACATACAGAGTGCAGTATCAACAGTAATAATTCCAGAAGGTGTTTCTATTATTATGAGGAGAAATGAAAATGAGTAATATAGGTGTAATTGGACTAGGTGTCATGGGAAAGAATATTGCCTTAAATATGCTAAACCACGGCTACAAAGTTAGTGGATATAATCGTTCTTTCGAACGTACAAAAGTATTAATTGATGAGAACATCCCGGGATTTAGTGGTTTTGAAAAACTAGAGGATTTTGTAAATTCTCTTGAAAAGCCACGTCGTTTATTCTTGATGGTACCAGCTGGTCAACCGGTTGATGATGTTTTAGTACAACTTGTTGATCTATTAGATGAAGGAGATATCATCATGGATGGTGGTAACTCTTACTTTGAAGATACAAATTGTCGTCACAAGCAGATGGCTAGCCATGGGTTAAAGTACTTTGGTGTAGGTGTATCTGGTGGTGAAGAAGGTGCTTTAAATGGCCCAAGCATTATGCCATCTGGAGATAAAGATGCTTACGCTTCGATAGGAAAGATATTAGAAGATATCGCAGCGAAGAAAGATGGTGAACCATGTTGTACATATATTGGACCAGAAGGAAGCGGTCACTATGTAAAGATGGTACATAATGGAATTGAATATGCGGATATGCAGTTACTTGCGGAAACATATTTAATTCTAAAGTATACCGCAGGTTATACAAACAGCGAAATTGCGGATGTGCTAGAACAATGGAACCAAGGAGATGTGCAAAGCTATCTTGTTGATATCACAGTAACTGTGTTACGTGAAAAAGATGCTATTACAGAACATGATCTTGTTGATGTGATTTTAGATGTTGCAGGAAATAAGGGTACAGGTCGTTGGACAAGTATTGAAGCACTTCGACAAGAGTTTAATGCGTCTTTATTAACAGCAGCGTATCAAGCACGTATCATGTCTAACCAACTTGCTTTACGGGATGCTTATCGCAAGGAAAATACAAATGATAAGAAGAATGTGGACGTTGAAAAGGTGCACCAAGCATATAAGTTAGCAAAGACAGTTGCTTTTGCGCAGGGATTCAATCTATATCGAGATGCATCTAATAAATACAACTGGAATTTAAATCTTAAACAGATTGCGGCTATCTTTAGAGCAGGATGTATTATCCAAGCAAAGTTGCTACAGGATATCATGCATGCATATGATGATGGTGCAGATGATTTACTTCTTTATCCAGTATTCAAAAATGAAGTATTAGAAAAATACGCCAGCGTTAAAAAGAGATTGTTGTACAATCTATTGATTTACCACTGCCAGTATTTACCGCTGCACTTACATATATCAATCAATTATCTAGCACATGTTTAGGGTGCGAATCTCATCCAAGGTCAACGTGACTTCTTTGGTGCACATACATATCAAAGAGTCGACCGTGAAGGATTTGAACACCATCAGTGGGGTAGCCATGAATAAACTAACACTCACAATATTTGGTGGAACAGGTGACTTAACATATCGTAAACTTTTGCCTGCCATGTATAATCTGTACATAAAAAATCAGCTTCCTGAGGAGTTCTTGATTACTCCGATTGGAAGACGGGATTACACAGATGCGGATTATCATGGGATTATAGAACCTTGGATTAGCGAGTTTGCTCAGGTGAAAGTGAAAGGTGAACAACTACAAGCATTTTTTGAACACATTCATTATTTCCGCATGGATTTTACAGATAAAGCGCAATACCAGTTATTAGACCAATACTACGCAGCATATCCATCTGAAAATCATGTTGTGTATTATGCGGTAGCACCGGATTTCTTTGAAGGAATTACAGATGGTGTTTCTACAATGAAAAACATGCATGAACCAAAGATTGTATTAGAAAAACCTTTTGGCGCAAGTTTAGAACTTGCGAAATTCCTAAGCAAGAAATTAGAGACACTATTTGGTAGTGATCATATTTATCGAATTGACCACTATCTTGGAAAAGAAATGGTACGTAATATCCTAACGATTCGTGATGCGAATCTATTATTTAAGAATGTTTGGAATAAAGATAATATCGATCATGTCCAGATTTCAGCACTAGAAGAAGTCGGTGTTGAAACAAGAGGAAACTATTATGATCATGCAGGTGCCCTCAAGGATATGGTTCAAAACCATTTATTACAGATTATGAGTATTGTTGCAGTAGATGATCCAACAGGAAATATGAATGAGCAACAACTCACAGTACTAAAACAACTACGTCCAGTTAATGAACTAAAGATTCAGGACACTTTATTATTGGGGCAGTATGAAGGATACAGAGAAGAACTACATGTTGATCCTGCTTCTACAACTGAAACCTTTGCAGGGTTAAAACTGTTTATCGATAATGAACGTTGGCAGGGTGTTCCATTCTATATCCGTACGGGTAAGAAAATGGCTCGTCGAGAAATTGAAGTAAAGATTACATTCAAAAGACAGCGTGAAGATGTAGATCCAAATGTACTAGTAATCAAGATTCAACCAACAGAAGGAGTATATCTTGAATTTAATATCAAGACACCAGGTGAAGACAGTATTACAAAAGCACAGATGGACTTCTGCCAAAACTGTAATTTAATCTTTAAGTTAAATACGCCAGAAGCGTATGAAAGAATGTTACATGCGTGCATGATTGGCGATAACTCATGGTTTACAAAATGGGAAATGATTGAATATAGTTGGGAATATATTGATGCTTTAAAGCAGATGTATTCCGACGCCGATCTACCAGTCTATCCATATCCACAAGGAAGTGTCGAACCTAAAGAACTTTCTCGGTTATATCATAATGATTTTTGAACAGTGGAATTAGCCTCGTTAAGCGGGGCTTTTTACATGCTATAATTGAGTCAAAGGTGTTAAGACTATGAAGGAAAATGAAAAAATAAACTATGACTGGAGATGGTGTTTGGTTGGGAATATAGTAGATAAAAGATTTTATGGAGAAGAACATGAAATTAAATCTGGTATAAAGTTATTATCTCCTGGTACTAAAGTCTACATTGCTCCACACCAATGGGGGAGATGGTGGGGATAAACTTGTTGTTTTAGGAAAACCTAGGCATAAAAAATGGTTTCATTGAATGCATCATTAAAAGAGAACAGATTTGTAATTGGAGATTGAAAAAAATTTATCCATCTAGAGTTTTTGAGTAGGATGAATTATTCAAAATATCATTGGTGGGGAAATGATGATGACTGGAAAGAATGTATAGAAATTTACGCAAAAAGATGTAAAAAGAAATTCTTTCACATAATACTAAAATACTTAAAAATGAAACTATAGAAAAATTTTTATTAAATATAGATAATATAAATGTAACACCTGAATGGGCGAATTAGAATCAAAGAGAGTTTAAATTTAAATCTAGAAGATGTTGTTGAGTATTGTAAAAATAAAATAAGTGATAAGAATTGCAAGATATCTAGAGAAGGAAAGAATTGGATCTGTATTACTGATGATATTAAAATCTTAGTCAATGCATGTAGTTATATGATAGTTTCTGCAAAAAAGCGATAAAAACAATAAAACGAATAACAAAAAAGCGGGATGATTTCTCATCTCGCTTTATCTGTTTGTTACTTAGATACTTGTTCGCCAGCAATTCTACCGAATACTGTAATATCAGCGATAGCGTCAGAACCTAGACGGTTTGTACCATGGATACCACCAGTAACTTCACCAGCAGCGTATAGACCAGCGATAGCGTTACCATCCTTGTCTAATACTTGAGCGTTTGTATTGATTACAACACCACCCATTGTGTGGTGAACAGATGGTTGTGAAACCATGATGTAGTATGGACCTTCACCGAAGGCAACTAACTTACCACGCTTGTTGAATTCTAAGTCCTTACCATCAGCAGCGTATTGGTTGTAATCTGCGATAGTCTTCTTTAATGTTTCAGCGTCAATACCGAAGAATGCGGCAGCTTCATCGATTGTATCAGCCTTCACTAAGTGTTTTTCCTTGATGAGTCTTTCGTACTCTTCAGGGTGAGCTTCCTTAACACCAGATGCTTCCATAGATGCTTCATCCCAGAACATGTATGAAACGCCACCAGTTTGTTCTGTAACAGCCTTAGAAATAACGTCACGACGTTCTAGTTCTTCAACGAAACGCTTACCTTCCTTGTTAACAAGGATTGATCTACCAGCTAAACGAACGTCACCAACATATAATAATGTACCTGATGTGATGTCGCATGTTGGATATGTTTGGATATATGACATATCAACTGTAGCTGCACCGAGCTTTTCAGCCATTACAATACCGTCACCAGTGCTTCCTGGGGAACATGTAGATAGAATCTTTTCATCCATTTCTGGATTGTATTCCTTACGCATTTCAATGTTAGATCCGAAACCACCAGTTGCTAGAACAACACCCTTAGAAGCTGTGAATGTTACATCACCATCTTTTGTTGTTGCCTTAACGCCAGTAACCTTCTTATCTGACTCTACTAATTCAGTAGCCTTTGTGTTTGTTAATACTGTGATACCTAATTCATCAGCCTTAGCTTTTAACTTTGATGATTTCAACACCAGATTCGTTATGTGGTACTAAGGAACGCATTACGCTGTGTCCACCAAAGAACATCATCTTGTCTTCGAAGTCAACCTTGATGTCATCACGTAACCATTCAGCAGCACTTAAAGCGTTATCAGCTAAAACTCTAACGAGTTCAGGATTAGCCTTGTAGTCGCCACCTTTCATTACATCTTCATAGAACTTATCAGTACTATCTTCGATGCCTTCTTTTTGTTGTAACCAGTTACCAGGTGCTGCCATTTCACCACCGGATAAAGCTGTGTTACCACCAATAGCTGCCATCTTTTCAACAACAACAACGGATGCACCGTTTTCAGCTGCTGTAATTGCGGCAGTAAGACCAGCTCCGCCAGCGCCAACAACTACTACATCGTAGTCTGTCTTTACTGTCTCTTTTGTTTCTGCTGTAGAACCTGTTTTATTAGATTTTGAGCAGCCGGCTAAGGATAATGCCATAGTTAAAGCTAAAGCCGGAATCAATAGTTTTTTCATATTAATCTTTTCCTCCTACAAGTATCAATGATAGTTTTATCACAACTAAAAAGTAAAGAGATATTATACCGCTTACATTCTTTTTATTGAAATTAAATATCAACTTGCAAACTTTTTCATGAAAGTAAAGTATAGATGAAAGCATAAAAAAACCCACGAAATTGTGGGTTTTGATAGTGCACCAGACAAGACTTGAACTTGCACGAGTTGCCTCATACGCCCCTCAAGCGTACGTGTCTGCCGATTCCACCACTGGTGCATCGCTCAAATATTATAGCAACCTCCACATCTATCGTCAATGAAAACATCTGTATTTTTAGATGGGTTTGGGTGTCAATCAAAAAGGAAAATGTCTTAAAAATCAACGAACATTAGCGGAGCTATAATAGTTCTGCTTTTTGTAAATAATTGATATGAATACTTCCTCAAGGGTGAGATATCGGCGGAATATATATTTTTTCTTTTTCTCAGGAGTTTCAATGATATTATCGAACTCAGCCGAATTTTTCTTCAAACACTGGTACTTCTTCTAAAATGTATAGTGTATCCATCGCATTGACAAAAATCTTTTGATCAAATGATTCAATCACCAATACCTCCATCTTAGGTCTTAGTGAATTCTATTGTGTTCCTTGTCATGAGGCCATCCAATACTTGTTTTTTTGAACTTGATACAGTTGCCTTGATCGACTATTCTCGATGAAATGATTTGCCAATGTTTGATTGATTGTTTCTATATCTGGTTGTACTTCAAATACAGAATTGGTACTATTCAAGTGTAGGGCAGAACCTTGCATTGAATTCTTTAGGGTAGGGATTTTAGGAACTTATTCGCGTCCGCACATACAAGTAATACGAGCACGTCTAAGTTCAACTGGCAAACGTGATTGGAAAGTCTGGTTGAGACGTTCGATGCGTCCTTTGGCTGTGCGATGCTCGTTGTTTTGATTTCGACACCAAGGTTATGGCAGGCGTAGGAGAACTGTGTGAAAGGTATCCTCGTTGTCGAAGGCCTTGGTTTTCTTTCTGTATTCAAATACGGTTCGTTTATCCGTATAGAATAGAGCAGGGTATGCCATAGTCGACTAGTATCTGATGGAAAACGTTGTAATAGCCACGTAGGTCTCTTGTATATCAAAAATAGGCTCCCACAGCAGTACCAGTCGCATCACTCTACAGCTAGGTGTAGATGCCATATCTTGCCAGGAATCCATTCGTAGCTTGAAGCGTCCATTTGAATCATCTCTCCCATATATTTGGATCTAGATCTTCGTGAATGAGGGCGTATCATCTTCAATTGATTCAATTTGTTCATTGATTGCGTTTCTGGCCTTTGTAGATGTTGTTTTGGTCTAATCGTTCTGTCAAACGTTCCTTTAATTGTTTCTTAGTTTTTCGATGAGCCTTTGGGGACAAGACATTGTGTTCTGATAACCAGTTTCTAATAGTGGTGTCACTGATGGAGATGCCGAGGCTCATCTGGACGATTTCACTGAAATGAGTGATGTTGGCATCAAGATACTCGTTAAGATAGAGTTCAATGATTTTGTTTTTCGTTTCCAGTGAGAATGTGTTCGATGGTAATCGTCCACGATTGCCATGTGAAAATGAGGATTTGCCTTCAGACTTATAACGTGTAATCAGGCGGTTGATAGTACGGATAGAACAATTTAGTTTTAATGCTGCACGGCGTTTATTGCCAGAATGATCAACCAGTTCTTTAATAATGTTGTATTTGTTTTTCTTCCATAGGGTTAATATAATCTTTTTCATATTCAATCCAATCTAATGGAATGAATCATAACAATTCCTTTCTATAAATGGGACATTTTCCCTTTCAGTTCATTAAGACAATATCAACTTCGATTCAGAAAAACAGCTCAAGTGAAAAGTTAAATTCCACTTCTAAAGAATAAAAAAATAAAGTAGAAGTAAGTTATTCAAAAATAGTACTATCAAGGGGTCAATAACCTAAGATGGTATTATTTTTAAGTTGAAAATGATTATATTTTAGTTAGAATGAAGATGAAGTTACAGAAAAATGAGCGTATAAAAAGGTGAGCCAGAATCTACTGTTCAAAAAATTTGTAAGAGTTGATTCTACTTCGTTGATGGTTAAAAGTTGTATGCCTATCCTTCGTGTGTGATTGATTTTGAAACTTTTGAGTTATCTTCTTACTTTAGAAGATATGGTTTTAGAATTACTTCGTCTGCAGCGATTTCAGTAATTCCAAAAATCATGAAGTCTCTTAGCCATTTCTTCGTTGTAGAAAATGGAGCAGCTGTATGGATGATTTTCCGTGCAGCTTTTTCTTTTGGATATGAATTGATATGGATACTGATAAGATTTTGCCTTTTTCTTGTGAGATAAGCCCCAATGCATAGAGGTCGCATCCCTTTGGACATATCTCTCTTACCAATAGATGCACGTTCTCTAAACTTCCTTTTCTGCCAAGAGGCCATTGAATCACAGTAGAACATACGTGTCCTACGCATTCCATCTTCACGTATCTCAGCTTCTTCAGCTAGAATGAATTCACTTCCTCTGTCTGTTAATATGACCTCAACTTCTTTTTCAAACATTTCTTTTCCTAGTATCTTTTCCAATAATAGGATTCCATCCAACATATGTAAGAGTCCTTTTACTGTTTGATAGATAGACATATCAAGAGGTCATACTCTCTGAATTTGAAGGTCTGTAGGAAAGGATATTGGACACATCGTTGTATACCGTATCCATTTCTATGACCTTGGCATCGGGCTTCTTTTCCATATATATCAAGAAGTCGGAGTACTTTCTTCCTATCAGGTATCGATTATCTTTGCGTGGCTTATATGTATTGCGCTTTTGTTTGGATATCTTTCGTCTAACGACACGTTTCAAATCGATTGTGCTGATTGATACGCCTACATCTTGGAAGACACCATTTTCGATATAGTTGTATATTGTCTTTTCTGATAATTTGATTTCTTTATGACTCTGAAGAATAGAGTAGATGGATTGACCTTTCTTGAGTAGTGGTAATAAGAGTTCACCCAGCTGTCTGATATCGTTTACTGTCGCATTGATACCTTCTCGTGAAGATGTAAGTGTCATCTGATAGTCGTGCTGTGCATCAAATGCAGAGTATCGATATTTGTCATAACGGCAAGAGCGATAGTTTCCACATCCATTACAAGCTCCTGGTGACTTATCTCTGCGAGTACATTTGAAAGGGATATAATCGATACAATTCAGCGTACAATAGCGTTCATGTTTACAGCGTTTGTAGTTAGCACACTCTAGAGGTAGATTACATTTGTAAGTAAGGACACGATGTAATTTGATTTCTTTTCCTATGGTAGATTTGTCTTTACCAAGGATAGTTGCGATAGCTTGTTTGGTAGAACCATTTTCGATACCAGTTTCGATGATCTGTCTATCTGAATAAGACATGTGCGGGATCTTCGTTAACATAAAGTTTTCCTCCTAAAAACACGAAGGATCGGCACTTATATTGAACTAAGTGGAAGAGTAAATTCAACTAGAATTTGGTGAATAACTAAATTCAACTTTCATACCTTAGAAGTGGAATTTAACTTTTCACTTGAGGGATTCAGAAAACATCTGTATTTTAGATGGGTTTGGAGTTGTAATTTGCAGCCATAAAATATATAATTTATCCGCTTATGCTTAAAAAGAAGGTGAAGAGAAGATGGACTATCAAAAGATTATTAACATTGCTGTTATTGCTCACGTTGATGCTGGAAAATCAACATTAGTAGACGCATTCCTCAAACAAAGTCATGTATTTAAAGATAACGAGAAGGTTGTAGACTGCATTATGGACTCCAACGATCTCGAGCGTGAAAGAGGAATTACTATTTATTCTAAGAACTGCTCTGTAACATACAAAGACTATAAGATTAATATCGTTGATACCCCAGGTCACGCAGACTTCTCTCTGAAGTTGAGCGTATTATCAAAAACAGTTGATACGGTTATCTTGTTAGTAGACTCTGCCGAAGAATGAGTACCACAGACACGTTTCGTGTTACAGAAGTCATTAGAAGCGAGGCCTACGTCCTATCTTATTAATTAATAAGATGGATAAGCAGGATGCTCGTGCTAACGAAGTTATCGATGAAGTTTATGAATTATTCCTCGAACTAAACGCAACAGATGATCAGTTAGACTTCCCAATCTTATTTGGTAAGGCTAGAGAGGGTATTGTTCATTATGAACAGGATGGTACAAATGAAGATATCGTCCCACTATTTGAAACAATTATCCATCATACACAAGCATATCCAAACTTGATTGATGAGCCAGTGCAGATGCAAATCAGTGCACTTGCATATGACGATTATATCGGACGTTTAGGAATTGGACGTGTATATAAAGGTACATTAAAGGCTGCGACATCTTATACAGTATGTAACGCAGATGGTAATGCACACCAAGGTAAGACAAATCAGGTCTTTATCTACAAGGGATTGAGTCGTGTTCCAGTTGAAGAAATCCAGTGTGGTGAAATCTGTATGATTTCTGGTATTCCTGATATTAATATCGGTGATACAATCTGCCCTCAAGGTGCTCCAGATCCAATGCCAATGTTAAAAATTGAAGAACCAACACTATCCATGAACTTCATGGTTAATGATTCTCCATTTGCTGGACAAGTTGGTAAGTTTGTCACTTCACGTAATATTCGTGAACGCTTAGATAAAGAACTTGAAGTAAACGTTGGTTTAAAGGTTGAAGATACAGATTCTACAGATACATTCAAGGTATCTGGTCGTGGTGAATTACACTTAACAATCTTACTAGAGCAGATGCGTCGTGAAGGTTTTGAAATTGCAGTATCACGTCCGGAAGTTATTATGAAGAAGATTGATGGTGTTACATGTGAACCTATCGAAGAAGTTGTAATTGATGTTCCTACAGAATATTCTGGTTCTGTTATTTCTGCCCTCAATGTACGTAAGGGTATCCTTTCTGACATGGAAGAAATTGGTACATATACACGCATTACTTATAAGTGTCCTACACGTGGATTGATTGGATTTAGATCCGACTTCATTAATATGACACATGGTGAAGGTACTATGGTACAGCGTTTAGATGGTTATGAACCATTTAAGGGTGATATTCCACAGCGTGAAAATGGTGCTCTCATTTCTACGGAAACAGGCAGTGCTATGACGTACGCTCTTTGGAACATTCAGGAACGTGGGCAGTTATTCATCGGTGCACAAACACCTGTATATGAAGGTATGATTATTGGTGTATCCGCTAAGAATATGGATATGGGTGTTAACCCAATCAAGAATAAGAAGATGACTGCGGTTCGTTCTACTGGTAATGATGAAGCCATGAAGCTTGTTCCACCACGTATCATGTCATTAGAAGCTGCGATTGAATTTATCAATGATGATGAGCTCGTAGAAATTACACCAGAAGATATTCGCATTCGTAAGAAGTATTTAACCGAAATCGATCGTAGAAGACACGCTCGTGAAATCGGAAAGATTGAATCTGAAATGTAATTGGTTTATCCTGTTATCGAAAGATAGCGGGATTTTTTCTTTTGGAGGTCATGAAGATGAAAATAGAAGAATTATTAGAAGAGTTGAAAAAAGATCCACGGAATAAAGAATATACAAATAAAGGATACAGTCCTATCTTACAGGTAGATGCTAGCGCAAAAATCTTAATTATTGGGCAAGCTCCAGGGTCACATGTAGAAAGATCAGGAATCCCTTTCGATGATCAATCTGGTATTCGTTTACGTAAGTGGATGGGTATTGATGATAAAGAATTCTATAGCAAGGATATCGCAATCTTACCAATGGACTTCTATTATCCTGGTAAGGCAAAAACAGGTGATTTACCACCACGCAAGTTTATTGCGCAAGAATATCATGAGAAGTTTTTAAAGTTAATGCCAAATATTGAATTGACGTTGTTGGTTGGAAAGTATTCTATCGATTATTATCTTGGTAAAGAGAAAAAGAAGAATTTAACGGAAACAGTAGAAAACTATCAAGAATATCTACCAAAGTATTTTCCAATTGTTCATCCAAGTCCACTCAACTTTCGATGGCTTGGTAAAAATCCTAGTTTGAAGAGAAAAACTGTGAAAGAACTGCAAAAAACGAGTTCGTCAAATTTTAAAGTGAATACCGCAGATACTGCGGTTTTTCTATGCTTACAAACATATATAAAATAGAGTATAAATGATAAGGCATAGCCTTGAAGGTGTATAATATTTATCATAAGTTGAAAAAAGAAACAACGAATCGATAGGAGATATTGAAAATGAAATGTGCAATTTTTATGGCAGATGGATTTGAGACCTGTGAGGGACTGATAACAGTTGATTTATTGCGTCGTGCAGGTTTGATGATTGATATGATTTCGATGAATGAGACACTGACAGTTACAACATCTCATCAAGTGAAGATTCAGGCTGATAAACTGTTTAGCGAGTTTCAAAATGAATATGATGTTATGATTTTCCCGGGTGGGAAATTAGGGTACACAAAATCTTGAAAAAAATCAGAAACTCGTTGATTTATATGAAGCACACTTTAAAGCAGGAAAGTTATCCTGTGCAATCTGTGCAGCACCATCAATTTTAGGCCATCGTGGTTTATTAAAAGATAGAAAGTATACTTGTTATCCAACTTTTGATGAACCAAGCTTTAACGGTGAATACCAACAGGTATTGGCTGTGAAAGATGGCAATTTGATTACAGGTCGTGGTATGGGTGCGACGATTGATTTTGCATTAAAAATCATTGAAACACTATGTGATAAACAAACATTAGAAAATGTAAAGAATGGGATTCAGTATGAACACTCATTCTTACAATTAGAAAAGGAGTAAGAACATGAGCGCAGCAGAAAGATTAATACGTTATTGCAAGATTGATACACAATCAGATCCTGCAAATGAACAAGAAACACCTTCCTCAAAGAAACAATTCGATTTAGCAAATCTACTCGTTGAGGAATTAAAAGAATTAGGTTTACAAGATGTATCGGTAGATGAACATTGTTATGTATACGCAAAGCTACCATCAAACTTAGATAAAAAGGTTGAAACAGTAGGCTTTATTGCACATATGGATACAGCGCCTGATTTTAGTGGTACTGGTGTCAATCCGCGTATCATCGAAAACTTTGATGGTAAGGATATTGCCTTGAATAAAGATGTAACACTATCCATGGAACGTTTTCCATGGATGAAAGAATTCAAGGGTAAGCGTTTGATGGTAACAGATGGTAATACATTACTTGGTGCAGATGATAAGGCCGGTATTACATCCATCATGGAAGCTCTTGTATACTTGCATGATCATCCTGAAGTAAAGCATGGTGAGATTGCGATTGGTTTTACTCCAGATGAAGAAATCGGCAATGGTCCACGCTTCTTTGATGTAGAGAAGTTTGGTGCGAAGTTTGCCTACACAATGGACGGTGGAACTGTACGTGAACTATCAGATGAAACCTTTAATGCGGCATCTGCAGTACTGCATTTTAGTGGACGTTCCATTCACCCAGGTTCCGCAAAGAATCGTATGATTAATGCGGCAAAGCTTGCATGTGAATATCAAACAATGATGCCTGCACATGCAGTACCTGAACACACAGAGCTATGGGAAGGTTTTATTCATCTTCATAATATGAAAGGTGATGTAGAAAGTGCAGAGCTTGAATATATCATTCGAGACCACGATTATCAAAAGTTAACAGCGAAGAAAGAGTTGATGTTAAAGGCTGCTGAATTCATCAATACGAAGTATGGTGAAGGTACTGTAACGATTGAAATCAAGGATAGCTATCGCAATATGAAGGAAGTGTTGGATAAAGATCCAACTGCAGTTATTGTTGCGAAGAAGTCCATGGAAGAGTTAGGGATTCATATTCTACAAGAGCCAATCCGTGGTGGTACGGATGGTGCACAGCTTTCCTTTATGGGACTGCCGTGTCCAAACATTGGCTGTGGTGGTGGAAACTTCCACGGTCGCTTTGAATACTGTGTGATTGATGAGTTAGAACTATCCATACAAGTTATCTTGAAGATTATTCAGAATGTAGCAGAGGTATAATATGATTTGTACATGTACAATTAATCCTTCATTAGATTATTATATGGAGTTTACTGATCCAATTGAAGCAGGGAAAACAAATCGCTCTGATTTGGAATATTATGAAGCAGGTGGCAAGGGAATCAATATTTCTATCGTGTTAAGTAACTTAGGAGTGCCATCCCGCGCATTTGGCTTCCTAGGTGGCTTTACCAAAGATTTTTATATTCGCTTATTAACAAAGTATCAAGACATTCGTCCTAACTTCTCCTATATCGATGGCAATACACGTATCAATGTAAAGTGTAATTCAACAACAGACACAAACATGAATGCATGTGGTCCATATATCCAGGATAAGGATTTAGATAATCTAGCAGGAAAGCTAAATACACTCTATGAAAATGATGTACTTGTATTAGCAGGAAATACACCATCTTATACGGTCAATCATATGGTATCTATCTTAAAGAAGTTACAGGCAGATGGAATTAAAGTTGTCTTAGATACAGATGCAGAGCTTGTAAAGAAAAATGTTATCCACGAAGTTATTCTTGTTGAAGACAACAAAGGAAGAAAGTAAAAGGCACTTGTATCCTATCCTGTTGAAACAACAGAAGACATGGTACGTGCCGCAAAAAGACTCACATGCCCTAAGGGGTTGAAAACGTAATGATACTAGATATCAGTGGTAATGCGGTTCTAGCATCAAAAGGAAGGAACGTTCCAGTGTGAAGTATTAGACCCAACAACAATCGTCAATACAGTAGGAACTGGAGATTCTCTCGTTGCAGGATTCTTAATGGAATATAACCGCTCTAGAAATATCGTAGATAGCTTCCAATTTGGGGCATCCTGTGGATCTGCCACAGCGTATTCTAAAGGTTTGGCTACACGTGAAAAGATTGAGTCTTTCTCTAATTCCGTTGAAGTTCGAAAAATAGATTGAGTTTTTAGATTATGCTATACTAAAACGCAAAGAAAAGAGGTACAAGATGAAAAAAATCTTAACATGCTTATTAGCGGTCGTATTACTAGCAGGCTGCTTCAATAAAACTGAGAGTAAGAAGAACACATCTACAAGTGAAACTTCAAATACACTCACAATCACAAACCCAATCAAATTAAATTCCACAAAGGCAGATATGAAGGGTTATAAGTGGATTCGCAATGATGTTGCAGATTTCAACTTATCACATTGAAAGAGTCTCTACGTATGTTTTGAAGAGGGTGGAACAGGTATTCTTTATTACGGATATGATGAATGTGCTTGGTGTAACCGTGCAGTTCCAGAGTTAAATGAAGTCGCAAAGGAATTAAACTTAACAATTTATTACGTCGACGCTTCTGCGAAAGTTGAAAAAGATGACTACAAGAAGTTACTAGAATACATTGATCCAGTATTAAAGGTAAATTCTTCTGGTGAAAAAGGCTTCTATGTGCCAGCAGTCATCGGTGTAAAGAATGGTAAGCTGGTTGATTATCATGTATCACTTTTAGATGATTTTGAATTATCAAAGGATGATCCAGATAAACAATTGTCCGATGCACAAAAACAAGAATTACAGGATATCTATCGCAAGATTGCGAAAGAAGTCGCTGACTAATGCAAGGAAGGTTTGATCGTTTGATTGAACCTTTTTATTTTGAAGAATCATCCTACATTGAACTGTAGCGATGATTATGCTATTTTAAGTGCAAAGATGAGGGAAGTATTATGCCGAAATTATTAACTGTAATTATTCCGTGTTATAACGAAGAGGAAAAACATCCGATATTTCTATGAAGAATTCTGTAAGAATGATGCTTATTTTTTTAAAAACATGCAATCATGTATCAATTACTCTTTGTGGATGATGGATCAACCGATGGAACTGTTACAGAAATCAAGAACTTACATCAAAAGGATAAACGAATCAAACTCATCTCATTCTCACGTAATTTTGGCAAGGAAGCCGCAATTTATGCAGGTTTAGAACATGCCTCAGGAAACCTTGTCGCAATTATGGATGTAGACTTACAAGATCCACCATCACTATTACCGCAAATGATTGATGAAATTTTTGCGGGTGCTGATCAAGTTGTCGCAAGAAGAACAGCACGCAAAGGGGAACCACGCATCCGTTCTTGGTTTGCAAAAGGTTTTTATAAGATTTTAAATTGCTTCTCGCAGACAAAAGTGATGGATGGCGCAAGAGATTATCGTGTCATGAATACAAGGGTAGTTGAGGCAGTACTTTCCGTTACAGAAAAGAATCGATTCTCCAAGGGAATCTTTAGTTGGGTTGGATTTCAGACAAAGTGGATTGCATATGAAAACGTACAACGTAAATATGGTCAATCCAAGTGGTCATTTTGGCAATTATGGAAATATGCATTTGATGGTTTAACCGCATACTCTACAGCACTTTTATCGATGTCATCTTTTGTAGGAGTGCTGTTTTGTGTCCTTTCATTTTTGATGATTATATTTGTTGTGATTCGTAAGTTAATGTTTGGTGATCCAACTGCTGGTTGGCCATCACTGGTATGTATTATCTTACTGGCATCTGGACTACAGTTATTATCCATTGGGGTGATTGGCCAATATCTAGCGAAGACATATATGGAAGTGAAAAATCGTCCAGTATATATCGTAAAAGAAAAACTATAGGAAACTTGTGATGATAAAGAAACAACTATATGAATCGGATAGTGTTGATTTGAGGATTCGGGAAGTGATTCCAGTTTCATTTTTTAATCGTTCACCAAAGTCGATTGTTTATAGCATTTATCGTCACGGGGATTATGAGTGTATTGGCGAATGTGATTTACGCTTTGGCATGGATGAAGAATTATACTATGCAGGAAATATAGGCTATCGTATCTACGATGGATTTCGTGGACACCATTATGCCTATCATGCATGCCAGTTGTTACTTCAGATCGCTAAAAAAGAATATCACTTTCGCAATGTGATTATTACATGTTCCCCAGATAATATTGCAAGTGATAAGACAATACAATCCTTGCATGCAGAATTACTACAGACAGTGAATGTACCAAAGAGCCATTGGCTCTATCGGCGGGGAGAGAAAGTGAAGAACATTTATTTGTTAACACTCTAATTTAGAGAATTAAAAAGGAGTTTGGTATAATACTTTTATGAAGAAATTATGGCGAGTACTGACAGGGCGATTAATGGTAGTCATCCCACTTATCCTATTACAGTTGGGATTTTTTGTAATCCTGTTTTATGGGTCTGCAACTTATGGGACTGCGATGCCGGTACTCGATATTTTGGCGTTAATTATCGCAATATATATTATCAATCGAAGAAATGATCCTTCTTATAAAATCGGTTGGTTATTATTGGTTCTCGCTGCGCCAGTGATTGGTGTTCCGCTTTATCTGATTACAGGAAACCGTAAGGTACTAAGAAATTACATCATGGAACTGTACGTGCAACACGTTCCCTTTCAGATCTAATCAAACCTGATGAATCAATCCTTGATGATATCCACGATGAAGACGCAAAACAGATCTTCCGTTATGGGATTCGCGGTGGTGGTTTTCCAGTCTATGAACACACTACAAGCACCTATTTCAAGAGTGGTGAAGAATGGTATCCAGTATTTAAAAAAGAACTTTCTAACGCAAAGCATTTTTATCTTCTTGGAATACTTCATTATTAATCAAGGCTGGATGTTAGATGATTTGGTTGCGTTACTTGAGGAAAAAGGTTAGACAGGGGTCAAAGTTATCATGATTTATGATGACTTTGGAGCCTTGGATATCCTAATTCACTTTGATAAACAACTTCAAAAACGTGGAATTGAAACTTATCGTTTCAATAAGATACGTCCATCTTTAGCAGCTCTTATGAATAACCGTGACCACCGTAAGATTACGGTGGTAGATAACATGTTGCCTTTACAGGTGGTGTAAATATCTCAGATGAATATATCAATCGTCATCGCCGCTTTGGTTATTGGAAGGATAGCGCCATCATGATTGAGGGTGATGCGGTATAATTCCTTTTACATGTATGTTTTTAGGGATGTATACCTATGTTCGTGGCACAAATGATAGTATTGATTACGAACAATATCATTTGTTATATGAATATCCTGAAAATGCGAAGGGGTTCTATCAACCATATTCTGATACCCCTACAGATGAAGAGCCATTTGCATTAAATGTACACCTAAATATGATTCAACACGCAAAGGAATATATCTATATTGATGCGCCTTACTTAATCTTGACGGAGTCTATGAAGACTGCGCTGAAGATGGCTGCGAAGAATGGTGTGGATGTGCGTATTTTAACGCCACATATCCCAGATAAAAAGTTTGTATTCCAGATTACACGAGGTCATTATTTCGATTTAATTTCAAATGGTGTTAAAATCTATGAGTACACACCAGGCTTCAATCATGCCAAGAATATGGTGGCTGATGATAAATTTGGTATCGTGGGTACAGCGAATACAGACTATCGTAGTTACTTCCTACACTTTGAAAATGGTGTGGTGATGTATGATACAGATTCTGTATATAAGATGAAAGAGAATTTCTTAGAAGCACTTGAAGTATCACAAGAAGTTACATATGAAGAGGTGCGTGATACAGTATGGATCGTAAAGGTATTTAGAGCGGTTCTAAATGTATTTATCCCATTAGTATAAAAAAGAGGTTATATGGAAAAGATTGGTTTAGTATTGGAAGGCGGCGGTATCCGTGGAGCGTATACTGCAGGTGCCGTAAAGTGGTTAAATGATAACAATATTACATTTGATTATGGTGTTGGTATTTCGAGTGGTTCGGTATATCTAGCGCTGTATTGGCAGGGTGAAACAAAGATTGCCTATGATTTAGCGACGAAATACTCTATCGCATCAGATATCGTTGGCTTAAAAGCATTATTCAAAGAAGGTCATTTTGTGGCATATAATCATCTATTCAATGATGTGTTAAAGAAAGAAGCACATATGACAATCCAGCCACTGTTAGATCAAAAAGCAAATATCGAAGTGGGTTGTTATGTGTTAGATGAAGGCAAGACTGTTTACTATGGCATTGATGAAATGGATGATAGTATGCATGTATTATTAGGTAGTTGTGCACTTCCAATCGCTTCCGCGATTGTAAACTATCGTGGTAAGAAATTACTTGATGGTGGTATTACAAAGATGATACCTATTGAACGTGCTTTAGAACAGGGATGCACAAAGACACTTGTCATCACTACAAAAGCCAAAGGGACTATGTTCGCAAGCCAGCAAGTAGAATCGTGGAATGCTTAATGCGCATTATCTATCATAAGTATCCGCAAATTGCTAAAGACTATCATGTTCGTCATTTAAATTATTATCATCAAGTTGAAATTATCAACCAACAAGTAGAACAGGGTAAAGCAGTACATATCCTACCATCACAGAATATCAAGGTATCTCGCTATAAGGGTGATGTTGAAAAGACAAAGGCATTATATGAACTTGGCTACAACGATATGGAAGCTAGACGTGAAGAAATTCTAAAGTTCTTACAGAAATAAGTGATAAAAAAGGGGCTGTAACGCATAACAGCCTATAAAAATAAAAATGTCCGACCCCTAAAATTAAGAGGTTGGACATTTTATTTTTGGTTATAATTTATGTATGGAAAACACGATAAATTATAACCATGTAGATTATACCCCATATCAGTTGCGTTTACCACTAGATTTATCATTGGTCATTGATAAACTTGATCCAATGTGGTCTTTCCTAGAGATCGTGAATAGTATCAACTTGAGGAGGTTTATCCGATCTCATAAAGGTAACCAAGGATATGATCCTATCATGATGATGAGAGTCATCTTATTTGCGTATATGAATCAGGTATATAGTCTACGGTCCATAGAAGAAAAATGTAAAACAGATATCCGCTTTATGTATCTATGCCAAGATGAAAGACCATCTTTCATGGCCTTTCAAAGATTCATATCGAATCAAATCAAAGGAAACGCTTCCGATATATTTACAGAGACCATGTTGGTTATCTGTAAGAAGATGAAGGTAAATACACACATCCTATACATCGATGGAACTTCCATGGAAGCCAATGCCAATAAGTTCAGCTTCGTATGGAAGAAGACAGCTGTAAAGACAAAAGACAAGACACTGGCAAGAATAGCAGAGACGATTGGGCAACTTACAAAACTAACAGGTATCTTTTTATACAGAAAGCTATGAAGATACACAGGCTATTGGAGGATATATCGTTTCAATATGGCAGTGGTGTTCAAAAGAATAAGGTCCAATTCGCATTCGGAAAAGGACACCGCAAGACACCAGTACAAAAGGCATATGAGGAATTAAAGAAACTCAACGAAAAGTTAAAGGAATGCCAAGAACGCATCGAAACCTGTGGGAATGATAGAAACAGTTATAGTAAGACAGACCATGATGCGACGTTTATGCATATGAAGTATGACTACTACAACAATACAGGAGTATTCAAGCCTGGGTATAACGTACAACTGGCAGAATCAGATGAATTCATCATGCATGTCATGGTAAGCAATGCCAGAAGTGATACGAAGACATTCATTCCGTTCATGGACGGTTATGAGAAAAAGATATCAAGAATATCCAGGTATCGTCGTAGCAGATGCGGGATACGGAAGTTATGACAACTATATGTACTGTTTAGAAAAAGATATTGAAGGCTATCTCAAATATCAAAAACTATCGATATGAAAAAGACAGCCAAGTTCAAGAAAGACATCTATCGAAAAGAGAACCTGTTGAGAGAAGAAAACGGGAAATTGATATGTCCACAAGGTAGAGAGTTTCGTATACAAACAGGATTATCAAAAATACAAAGACTGACTATCCATGCATTACACAAGTTTGGGAATGCAAGACATGTAATAGATGTCCACTCAAAAAGAAATGTACAAAAGCTAAGACACGAGCAGTACGCATCAATCCAATTCTCGATGAACTGAAGGCACATGCGAAGGAACTATTGGATAGCGAAGCCGGAATACAGCTAAGACAACAGAGATGTATACAAGCTGAAGGAACGTTTGGAATCATCAAGAATGATTGGCAATATAACAGAATCCATAGAAGAGGAATGGAGAATGTGGAAAAACGAACTCTATTTGATCTGTATGGGATTCAATCTGATGAAATATCACCAAAAGAAACTGAGAATGATACTATCCTAAAATAGCTTTATATGGGACAGGTTGTTTTTAGTGCGTCCAAAACAGAGGTAAAACATCTACTTTTATACTGTTTTACATAAACATATGAAAATGACACAAAAAAGAGGCTGTACGCCTCAAGTAAATCTATAAAATTTACTTAATCGTTACAGCCCCTTTTCATTTAGGTATTTTTGATAATTTGTAGCACTTAATACATTATCCTTTGGCATGTTTTTCTCATCAGACCAACTTGCGATATACAAGGAGTAATACTCATCGTAAGTAAGATTCGAGTCAACGATTGCCTTGGCTAATGACTTTCCAAGGTAACGAAGCTGGTTTGTTTCAGACTTATTGCCAGTAATGGCTGCCTTTGAGACTGGATAACGTAAGATGAATCCATATTCTGCTGCGTTTTCTTTGAGCCATTGATAGGTGTTTGTCTGTGAGAAGGCACCACCTTCATATGTAGGACTTACATCTGCAGCGTAGCCAGTTTGTTGTTCGGATTGTCCAGGGACATCCGCATATAAGTTTGCGACATCTGCGTTATAGGAACTGTAGATATCCTTTAATGCCTGATAAGATACATATCCTGTTGACGCAAAGAACGGAACTTTGTTTTGGATACTTGCGGCAGAAAGTGCTTCAAAGTTCTTAGCTGCTTCTGCACGTAACTGTACACCTTGCGATGCGTATTGAAGATCGATTGTCTGTAGATCTTCTGGTGCGTATTCTGCAGGTAGATTATTCTTCTGATTTACAAGAACAGTGATAGAAGAAGGGTCGGATATGATGTTCTCCGTATTTGGCACAATGAACGTGTTTGATAAAGTGAAGGAATCTTTTGAGTTTGTATCACGATGTAGAACACAATCATCGATATATACTTTTTCATTCCATTGATAATCGAATACAAGTAGTGGTGTAATTTCCCAATACTCTAAATTCTTAAAGAGATTGAGAATCTGTGCTTGTTCATATCCCTTATCCTTAAGGCGACTTACAAGTAAGAAATCTTCTGCCGTTAGTGCACGATTATCTTTTGTAGATGTATACAGTTCTAGATAATCTGAATTGACTGACTTTTTATCTAGTGCATTCGCAAGTGAGACAGAGTAGTATTTATTATCTAAGATTTCTTTTGTAAGTTTTTCGTGTTTAATTTCTTTGATTTGGGTATTTGTATAACCGAGTCCCTTTAACTTTGAATTGGTAATCAGGTTTGGTAATACCAGCGCAGTTACCAGAATACAAAGAACAATCACAAGTCCAATCAAAATTTCAGGACGAATACGGCGTCTTGGTTTTCTACGTTTTCTTGGTGGATTGATTGTACCGCTATTGTGCGATACTCTTTGGGGATTTTTATTATAGTTTGTCATAGTTCACCTCAAATTCTTTCCATATTGATTGAGAAGGGATTGCTTGTACTACGATAGCTGTTTTTAAAGTTGGATGTGGGAATGTTAAGCGGAATGCGTACAATCCAATCGGACCTTTTGTTGTGTGTGGATTGTATCGTTGGTCGTGAATAAGTGGTAATTTGCGACTGGCGAATTGAATACGAATCTGATGTGATCGACCTGTACCTAGTATGATGTGTACAAGGGATTGTCTTCCTCGTTGGTCAACGACTTCGTAGGATAGATGACATTTCTTGCCGTGTTTTGCGTCAGTTACACTGACGGTATTGGTACGGGTATCCTTGGATAGATAATCTTCTAACGTATCACTCTTCTTTGCGGGAATACCGTCGAGAATTGCGAGGTATTCTTTCTTAAGTTGATGGGTTCGAACAGACTCGGATAAACGAGCAGCTGCTTTGGATGTTTTCGCAAATACCATGACACCACCAACAGGACGATCTAAACGATGTACTAGACCACAATATACGTTACCTGGTTTTTGATATTTCTCTTTGAGATATTCTTTGCACATGGTTAATAAATCCATGTCGTGAGAATCATCTTCCATGACGGGAATATTGATTGGCTTTTCCACGCATAAGACGTGGTTATCTTCGTAGAGGACGTTAATCATTTTCTCTGCCAACTGCCATAGATTCCGCATGGGAGTAGTAAATCACGATTTGCGATTGGTAGGGCAATTTCACCTGTTTCCACAATACCATTTGGATGATCTGGCAAGATCATCGTACGCAGATGTTATCTAAAACGATGGAAGAAAAAAACCAGTTGTATAGCTGTTGATTAAGAAGAACAATGCGTCTTTATCAAGGATTTCTGCACAAGCTTGGATTAACTTTGTGACTTCTTTTTCAAACTTCCACATCTCACCATTTCGGACCTCTTCCATAGGAAGGTGGATCCATTAGGATACCATGATAGGTATGTCCACGGCGCTTTTCGCGTTCAACGAACTTCAAGCAATCATCAACGATAAAACGAATTTTATTATTTTGAAGACCACACAAGTCACGATTTTCTTTTGCCCATTGCACCCATACCCTTAGATGCGTCTACGTGTACAACTTCTGCAGCACCAGCCTTAGCACAAGCCATGGTAGCTCCACCAGTATAGGCAAAAAGATTGAGAACACGAATCTCTTCATTTGGATATTTCTTGATTAGATCAGACATCCAATCCCAATTCACTGCTTGTTCAGGGAATAAGCCAGTATGTTTAAAACCAGTTGGGGATACCTTGAGATGTTAGATCTCTATAATTGATTGTCCATGACTCTGGAAGCTTCTTACGATACTCCCAATGTCCACCACCTTTATCAGAGCGGTGGTAGATGGCATCAGTAGCTTGCCAAAGACTTGTATTCTGATTTGCTGGCCAGATTGCTTGTGGGTCTGGACGTCTTAAAACGATGCCTTTCCACTGTTCTAATTTCTCGCCATTTCCTGCATCAAAGCAGGTATAATCTTTCCATTGATTTGCTATTCTTGACATGGGGTTACCTCTTTGCTCATTATACCATGAACTGCACGCTTTCCTTAGGGGTTTCAGAAAAGAAAATAATATATTTACATTGTGCTACAGCGCCTCATAGTCGGTACTCAATGGTATAATAGAACCTATCGGAAATGAATTTCGAAAATGTAATGATGAAGAAATGTAGAATGTGGAGTATGTAGCGATGATTGATATAAATAGTTTAAATGAAAACCAAAAAGATGCGGTCTTATCTAAAGAAAAGTACCTGAGAATTATTGCGGGTGCAGGTTCAGGTAAGACGAGAGTTTTAACGATGCGCATTGTGCATTTGATTGAAGATGAAAATGTTTGGCCAACAAAGATTTTGGCAATTACATTTACCAACAAAGCAGCGAATGAAATGAAAGAACGTGTTCGTAATATGCTTGCTAGTCAGACAAGTGCACCATGGGTAAGTACCATACACTCCTTATGTGTACGCATTCTACGCGAAGATATTATTGCGATGGGATATCCACGTAACTTTACTATCATGGATACGGAAGACCAAAAATCTGTACTCAAGGAAGCTTACAAGTTACAGGGAATTGATGCGACAACCTATTCCTATAGTTCTATGTTAGATTACATTGCGAATAATAAAACAGCAGATATTACACCAGAAAGAGCACGCGTTTTAGCTGGTGATTATCATGCGGATAAAGTGAAGGCAGAAGTATATACGTTCTATGATAAGCGCCAAAGAGATTTATATGCATTGGATTTTGATGATTTGATTCTTTGGACTGTTCGCATGTTTGCTAAATTCCCAGAAATCCTAGAGAAATGGCAAAAACATTTTAACTATATCCTGGTAGATGAGTTTCAGGATATCGATAAAAAACAATACGAATTAATCAACCAATTAACTGGTCCAAATAATAACCTACTTGTAGTAGGTGATCCAGACCAGACAATCTATACGTGGCGTGGTGCGGATGTAAATATCATCATGAACTTTGCTAAGGATTATCCACAAGCTAAGACAATCATTCTAAATGAAAATTATCGTTCTGTTGAGGCAATCCTCAACGGTGCAAACTCTGTCATTAAAAATAATAAATATCGTGTAGATAAAGAACTATTTACAAATCGTCATAGCGATGAAAAGATTACCCACTATTCTGCAGCGAGTGATGAATATCAGGCTGCTTGGATTGCAGGGAAGATTTCTAGTTTACATCGTGAAGGCAAGAGTTATCATGACATTGCGATTTTATATCGTTCTAATTACTTATCTCGTTCCTTAGAAAAAGCACTACTTGATGAAAGAATTCCATATATCATCTATGGTGGTACACGCTTCTATGAACGTCAGGAAGTTAAAGATGCCTTATGTTACTTACGTATGGTAACGACAGCAGATGATCTTGCGCTACAACGTATTCTCAATCGTCCAAAGCGTGGAATTGGAAATAAGACGATGGATTTGATTGTGGAAACTGCACGAGCAAGAAATACTTCTATGTACGAAGTATTAAAAGACAGTTCTCTATTTAGTGGCAAGATGTTAACAACAATGGAGAACTTTGTAAACATGGTTGAATCATGGCGTAAGCGTGCAAATAATGGAGAGGTAGAAATCTTCAAGCTATTTGAACAAATCATCGAAGAAAGTGGATATCGTGCGATGTTAACTGAAGCCAAGGAACAAGATCGTATTGAAAACTTAAAAGAATTGATTGATGACGTAAAAGAATTCTCTGAGACGTATCCAGAAAGTAGTCTTGATGAATACTTACAGTTGGTATCCCTCTATGGTGACCGCGAAGAGACACTGGCAAGTGACTTTGTACAGTTAATGACTGTTCATGCGGCTAAGGGGTTGGAATTCGATACTGTTTTTTTATCTCAGATATGAACGAAGGAATCTTTCCCAAACGAACGTGCGGTGAATGAAAAGTCATCGTGGGGTGGAAGAAGAAAGACGTCTAGCGTATGTTGCCTTTACAAGAGCTAGAAATAAACTCTATCTAACTGAAGCAGGTGGATTCTCTATGATATTGCAGCGTGTACGAACAACCTCACGCTTTATCGAAGAAATCGATGCGGAATACATTGAACATCTAGGGTTCAAGTATGCATGCAGGTAACACCCAAAGAGAAGTACGTTTATCAGAAAGATTGTTTGATAATAGTCCATCGTCCTTTACACAACAGATGGCAAAGGCAAAACCTTCAGGATTAAAGAAGGGTGATAAAGTCATTCACGCAAAGTTTGGTGAAGGCTTAGTCATCAGTATCAAAAATGAGATTGCGGAAATCGCATTCCCATATCCATTTGGAGTCAAGAAGGTTGCGGCAGGACATCCAAGTATCAAGAAGAAGACAGATTTAAGGAGTTAACATGAGCGAAGATAAATTAGAACTTATGCGACAGATGGTCGCACAGTTAAATCAAGCAGCTGATGCATACTATGATGGTAAGGCAGAACAGATGACAGACTATGAATGGGATGCCTTATTTGATCGTCTGAAAAAATTAGAAGAAGAAACAGGTGTTGTATTAGAAGATTCGCCAACGATGAAAGTTTCTAGTGATCATACTGCAGGTCAAAAAGAGGCTCACGAATTCTTGGCTTTATCACTTGCGAAAACGAAAAAACCAGAAGAAGTTGAAAAGTGGGCAGAAGGAAAACCGATCTGGATTTCCTGGAAATTAGATGGTTTAACACTTGTTGTGACATATGATAACGGAAAGTTAAGTAAAGTCGTTACCCGTGGAGATGGTCATATTGGTACAAACATTACCCATTTATCCACGGCAATCCATGGAATTCCACAGACTATCTCTGAAAAGGGACATCTTGTCATTCGTGGAGAAGCGGTAATTTCGTATGAAGACTTTAATCAGTTTGTGATGGAGTCTGGTGAAGATTACGCAAATCCAAGAAACCTTGCGTCCGGTTCATTAACCCTAAAAGATATTGAAGAGGTTAAGAAACGTCAGATTCATTGGATTCCATTTACGCTTGTATATACAGAAGAAGAAATCAAGTCTTGGGGCAAGCGTATGGACTACATGGAGAAAGCTAGGCTTTCAAAGTTGTAGAACGTGAGTGTATGAACATCCAACACTTGCAAATATCAACAAAGAAATCGAGAAATGGACAAAGAAAGTTACAGATGCAATCAATCCATATCCAGTGGATGGTTTGGTTGTTGTCTATGATGATACAGAATTTGCATCAGGTGGTTCTGTGACAGGGCATCATGCGACTAGAGCAGGTTTTGCGTTTAAGTGGCAAGATGAATCTGTACTCTCCAAACTCGAATATATCGAGTGGTCTTGTGCGGCATCAACGATTACACCAGTAGCGGTATTTGAACCAGTAGAAATTGAAGGTACGACGGTAAAACGTGCCTCCCTCTGTAATATTAGTGAGTGTAAACGTTTAGAGATTGGTGGTGCAGGTAGTGAACTTGAAGTCATCAAAGCAAATAAGATCATCCCTAAGGTCATCAGTGTGAAACATGCGGTTGGAAGTTTCCATATCCCAGAAACTTGTCCTGTATGTCATAGTAAGACAATTGTGGATATGAGTGAGCGTGGCACAGAAACACTCAAATGTACAAATCCAAGCTGTCCTGCCAAAAAACTGAAGAAATTCAATCGCTTTGTGTCAAAGGCAGGTATGGATATCGATGGTATCTCAGAACAAACACTAGCAAGATTTCATCAATGAAGGATGGATTACAAAAATATGGCGATATCTTTCCGCTTATCCAAACACCATGAAGAAATAACAGACTTAGAAGGGTTTGGTGAAAAGTCGGCAGCGAATATCATGGAATCAATCGATCGAGCAAGAGAGATTGACGAAACAAAACTTGTTTATGCCCTGAATATTCCTTTGATTGGTAAAGATGTCGCAAAACGATTACTCTCTGTCTATCCATTTAGAGAACTGGTTAGTATCGCAAGAAATACAGAGACAACCGAAGTATTTAGTTCCATCGATGGAATTGGACCAGAAAAGTCTAATGCCTTTGTCAGCTGGTGTAAGGATCCAGAAAATATTTCTCAACTTGAAGACCTATTAGATGAAATTACTGTACAACGTACAAATACAGTTGCGAGTGGTAATCTTTGTGAAGGACTGACCTTTCGTTGTGACAGGTGATGTACATCATTACGCAAATCGTAATGAGTTAAAGGCCTACATTGAATCACAGGGTGGAAAGGTAACAGGTTCTGTATCCAAATCAACCAATTATCTAATTAATAATGATGTAACTTCATCATCATCAAAAAATACAAAAGCAAAACAACTCAACATTCCAATTCTTTCAGAAGAAGAGTTTATTGCTCGCTTTTGTAAAGGATTGATAACATTGATAAAATCGCTATTTAACGCTAAAAATATATCAGCGAGAAATGAGGTATAAATCATGGTAGAAAAACAAAAAAACAGAGAATACTTCCAAAAGTTAGCGAACCAACTGATGTTTAATCTATCAGATGAAGAGGCAGACGAACTTGTAGGTGAGTTTGGAACACTTGAACAACAGTTTGCGCTTATGGAAGAAATTAATACAGACGGTGTAGAAGAAATGATTTATCCGTTTGAAGAACCAACAACATACATCCGTCATGATGAAGCAGATCATGTGATCTCTCAAGATGATGCGATGAGAAATGTAACGAAGAAATTGGAAGGACATTTTGTCCTACCAAAGGTGGTGAAGTAATGATTAAAGATATGGTAAATCATCCAGCAGATAGTACTGCTCGCTGTGAAGAAGCTTACGCAAAAGCACAGGAATTACAAGATAAACTAAACGCAGTTATCACATTTGTTGATCCAAAGGAACAACTAAGTCAATTACCGGAAGGTGGTTTACTGCATGGTGTCCCAATCGCTATTAAAGATAACGTAAATACAAAGGGGATTCGTACAACTTCAGGTTCACGTATTCTCTCTAATTACTTCCCAATCTATGATGCGACAATCACAAAGAAATTACGTGAAGCTGGTGCAGTATGTATTGCGAAGGCATCTATGGATGAACTCGCAATGGGTGGCACAAACTTAACATGCTTTACAGGTGCAGCACATAACCCATGGGATACACGTCGTATGACAGGTGGATCTTCTGGTGGTTCCGCAGCGCTTGTGGCAGCTGGTGTTGTGCCAATGGCAATCGGTTCAGATACAGGCGACTCTGTTAGAAAACCAGCGTCTTATTGTGGTGTTGTTGGTGTAAAACCAACATATGGAAGAATCAGCCGTTACGGTATTATTCCTTACGCATCTTCATTAGACCATGTAGGCTACTTTACAAGATCTGTTGAAGACGCATGCATTACATTAGAGGTATTAGCTGGACGCGATGATTTAGATGTTACATCTTCAAATCGTCCAGTGGAACATTACACAGAAGCGCTCAATGACAGTATTTGCGGCAAGAAGATTGCGATACTTGGAAACGTTGTCGATAGCGTATCGAATCCAGAAACAGTTAAGCTATTTAATGAACTTGTAGATAAGCTCAAGGCAGCAGGTGCTGTGGTAGATATGTATCACTTTGATGACAAGCTCATGCGTGCAATCTTACCAACGTACTATACAATCGCTAACTGTGAAGCAGCTTCCAATCACTCTAACTTAGATGGTATTCGTTTTGGTGTGCGTGAAGATGGTGCGGATATGCAAGAAATCATGACAAATTCGCGTACAAAGGGTTTTGGACCTTTGATTCGTAGAAGATTTGTCATTGGATCATATGGCTTATTTGAGCAAACCAAGAGCGTATCTTCCGTAAGGCACAGAAGGTTAGACGCCTGATTGTCAATGCGATGAAAGAATGCTTTAAGGAATATGATTGCATTCTCGCCCCAGCCAGTGGAACAATCGCACCATTTATTGATGCACAAGTAATGATGATAAAGTTATCAACTGACTACTTAGTAGCAGAAAACTACATGGCAATGGCAAACTTCTCTGGTGATCCATCGATGACAGTCCCAATGGGATTTGAAGAGGTTGTCCAATTGGTGTAAACCCTAACATGCCCAGCATGGCATGAGAACACAATGTTTACAATTGCAAAAGGCAATTGAAGATATCACAGGTTTAAAGGATTTGCAGACGGAGGTGAAATAATGGAATACGAAGCAACCATAGGTATTGAAATTCACTGTCAGTTAAAGACAAACACAAAGATGTTCTCTGGTGCGCCAACTTCCTTTGGCCGTAAAGCAAATACTTGTGTCAATGAGATTGACTTAGGACATCCAGGAACACTTCCATCAGTGAATGTGGAGGCAGTTAAGAAAGCCATTCAAGCATGTACTGCACTACACTTAGAAATTGATCCACTTGTAAAGTTTGATCGTAAAAACTATTACTATTCCGATTTACCAAAGGGATTCCAGATTACCCAACAATTCCATCCAATCGGAAGGAACGGGTATATTGAAATTAATACTAGTGCTGGTAAAGAAGAAGATACGTATCGAGCGTATCCACATGGAAGAAGATACAGCTAAGCAGTTCCACCTAACAAAGTTCTCCTTATTAGACTTTAACCGTGCTGGAACTCCACTTATCGAAATCGTCTCCTGTCCAGATATGAAGACAGGAGAAGAAGCAGAAGCTTACGTTGAAGCACTTCGTCAAACACTATTCTATATCGGTGTATCCGACTGTAAGATGGAAGAAGGTTCCATGCGTTGTGACGTTAACGTTTCTATCGCACCAAAGGGTTCAGATAAGTTAGGTGTAAAAAACGAAATTAAGAACTTAAACTCTATCTCCCACGTCGGTAAAGCTGTAGAGTATGAAATTCAACGTCAAAAGGAACTGTTAGAAGCAGGTGAAGTGATTCATCAGGAAACACGTCGTTACGACGAAAAGACAAATACTACTGTCATGATGCGTCGTAAGGAAGGTTCTGTGGATTATAAGTTCTTCCCTGAGCCAAATATTTTCCCAATACAACTAGATCCTTCTTGGATTCAAGATATTCAAGAACACATGCCAGAGCTTCCAGAAGCGAGAAAAGAACGTTATGCAAAACAGTATGCATTAAGTGAACATGACATTCGTATTTTGATTGCTGATATGGAAATGTCTAAGTTCTTTGAAGAAGTTATGAAGTATACAACAAACGCAAAAGCTGCGTGCAACTGGCTATTAGGCGAAGTAAGCGCATGGCTCAATAAGCATGAAACAAGCATTGATAAATGTGAGTTAAAACCAGAAATGCTTGCCAAGATGATTGCGTTAGTGGATGAAGGTAAGGTATCTTCCGCACAGGCAAAACAATTATGCGATGACTTGATGCTAGGAAAAGATCCAGAAGTAGCAGCTGAAGAAAAGGGTTTGAAACAAGTCTCTGATAGTTCAGCGTTAACTGCGATGGTAAATGAAGTACTTGACGCAAACGCACAGGCAATCGAAGATTACAAGAATGGTAAGGGTCGTGCAGTAGGTTTCTTGGTTGGACAAGTCATGAAGAAATCTAAGGGACAGGCAAACCCAGGAATGGTATCTCAAATCTTAGAAGAAGAGCTCAAAAAACGCATTCATGATTAAGACTGGCGTATTTCTCAGAAAAAGACTACAATAAGTGCGGAGTAATATGACACAGAAAAATAGAAAACACGGATTAAAACTTGTGCATATTGTATTTACAGTATGCTTGATATTGATTCTTGCGCCAGCGATTTACTTTGGTTGGATGCTAGCATCGACATATATGGATTCCCATTCACCAGTATTGGGTAACCGTTATGAAAATGATTTAAACCCTGCAATTACCAAAGACCAACTCAAACAAGTTGATGAAGCAGTTGGTAAACTCGATGGTGTAACAGGTCATAGCGTACATCTAGCGACTGGTACATTGCGTGTATACGTTGATGTAGCAGAAGATTCAACAGCAGAAGTGGTTCAAGATGTGACAGGACGTGCTTATGAAGCAGTAGTCGCAATATTAGATCCAAATGTATACTTCTCACAAGGCAATGATATGAAGATGTATGACTTAGAGATTCATACATCTAATATGAAAGATGGACGTGATAAAAGATAACTTTATTTACGGTATCTTTACAAAGACATCCGCAATGAGTGCCCCACAATACCAATTGGTAAGTAGTCCTAAGAATGCGGAAGTTGCGCAAAGCTTAAGAGATGCGGTAACAGCGAGAAAAGCAGCAGAAGCTGCTGCAGCTGCTGAAGCACAGGCTCAGAAAGAGCAGCCAAGCACAGAGAGAATACTGAAAATACAGAATCAACACAACAAACACAGCAGACTCAACAATAAGGGATACAACATATCCCTTTTTTAGAATGTAAAAGAAGATGGAAAAAAACGAGAGATATATCGCAACAGCGACAGGTTATTCAGAAGATGGTGCAGGCGTTACCCGTATTAACGGTATCGTCATTTTCGTGCCGGGTCTTCTAAATGGAGAAGAAGCAGAAATTGGTATCACGAAAATGAAGAAGAATTATGGTTACGGTCGTATTATTAAAATCCTAAAACCATCGATTCATCGGATTGATCCAATTTGTTCTGTATATAAACAATGCGGTGGTTGCCAACTCCAGCATATGGACAGTAACGAACAAAACACATTTAAAGAAAACAAAGTAAAAGACTGTTTCCATAAGATTGCAGGCATGGATGTAGAAATACAACCAATTATTAAGGTAGAACCATATTGGAATTATCGTAATAAAGTACAGATACCAGTACAATGCAATGATAATAAGTTGAAATGGGATTTTATGCGCCACACTCCAATCGTATTGTGCAGTATGATGTGTGTCATGTACAAACAGATTTGTCAAACGAACTTACAAATTACTTCCGTAAACAATTTGACATGCTTGCATGTGCAAAAGAAGTGCGACATGTATTAATCAAGCATGCACATAACACGGGAGAGGTAATGGTAGCACTTGTGGTAAGAAAACTATCCATTTCACAATAGTGATAGCTTAATCAAAGATGTCCTGGCAAACTACCCACAAATTAAGAGCCTTGTCGCTATCGTGAATAAACGAGAGGATAATGTTATCCTTGATGGTGAAGAAATCTTACTGGCTGGAAGACATTACATCGAAGAAGAACTACTCGGTTGTACGTTTAGAATCAGTGCTAGATCGTTCTATCAGATTAATCCATACGCAACAAGAGAACTCTATTCTAAGGCAATAGAATTAGCTGACTTAACAGGTAACGAAACACTTATCGACCTTTATTGTGGTACTGGTACAATGGGTATCATCGCCGCAAAACAAGCCAAGCAAGTATATGGCATTGAGATTGTCGCAGACGCAATCCGCGATGCGAATACCAACGCGGAAAATAACAATGTAACAAATATTAAATTCATCAATGCGGACGCATCCGAAGGCGCACAACAAATTATCAAATCAAAGATACAAGCAGATGCGATGATTATTGATCCACCACGCAAAGGATGTTCAAAAGATACGATAGACGCTATCGTAACCATCACACCAAAGCGATTAGTCTATGTATCTTGTGATCCAGCAACACTGGCACGTGATGTAAAGATGCTCAGTGACAGTGAGTTTCAAACTAGAACTCGTACAACCTGTTGATTTACCCTCAGACAGTACATGTTGAGGCGGTAAGTTTTGCTAGTCAAGGGTAAAACGACGAGAATTGGCATTACTTCACTCGTGCGATAACTGTCCGTGATTGACAAGTGCTAGCACGCAGATCAGAGCGGAGATAGCGAACCGCTAAGTGTGTCGCTCTGCTCGTAAAAAGCTGAAACCTTTGAACAGAAAGGATAATAGAAGCCTTAGAGTTTGCAAGGCTTTTGCTTTATAATTGAGGTGAAGTATCAGGTGAGAAAATTTTTGGAATGAGTAAGTGATGGCTAGAAATTATCAGTTTCTATTTCCATTGCCTGGTACGTGTTTGTTTCCATTGACAAGGGTTTGTGGGAATAGAAATGTACACCTTATTTCGAATCAAGTGAAGTGTAGTTGAGAAATCTAGTTTGAAAGCAATACTTTCATTTTACCAGAATAAGTAATTTGAGTTTGAACTTCAAATCGATTACTATTTTTAAAGGTTAGGTAGACAGATTGTCCACTCTTTTTGCAAACTCAATTTATCAGCCAAATGAAATGAGGAATGTAAAATGAATATTTTGAGGTTGAGTTAGAAAAATCTGATGAATTTTTAGAAAACTACAAACAGAAGATTTTGTGAAAGCTAATCGCTTGCTACTAAGGAAGATAATCCAGGGAGCGTTACAGTCTAAGAAAACTTCGTCATATCCTTTTAAATCTGGCATCAGATTGGAAGTATAGGTCTCATTCCGCAACTTTTATATTGAACATATCATCTTGTATGTATACTATAAATTGATATAAACAAAGATGTAGGAGGACCAGAACTACTGACTAGCCTCAGTGCGTTTAAGATAAGCTGGCAATAAGCAGAATCTATACCCGATGAGTGGCTTTTTGTGTTGTGCTATTATACGATATTGACATGATTACGGTGAGGATATTAGTTATTGTAACTATACCTTTATACTATACTGTAGCAGATGTTTTCCAAGTGTATGTATACAGACCAAAAGCCACATTGTGGGGTTTGGCTGCATTTTAATGCCTAGAATGCTATTCAAGCTAGAAATTCAAGCAAAATAATATGCGGAGATAATATAAATGGAAAAATACAACAGATTGGAGACGAAAATTTTTATGCAATATGGGCAGAATAGCATATCATTAATCACTAGTGCCATCCTGCAAATGGCGATTATTTTACCTTACAGAAAAACAGGATCTGCGATGGTCTTCTGTCTTCATTAGTGAGGTTTTTACCCTATGCGATTTTGGGACCTGCCATTGGTGTGCGCTGGTGGATCGTGCATGATAGGAAGAAGATAATGATTGGTGCCGATTTAATTATCGCAGCAGCTGGTGCAGTGCTTGCTATTATGTTGCATTCTGTATGGAGCTACCTGTCTGGATGATTATGATGGTATTGTTTATCCGTAGCATTGGAACAGCTTTTCCTATGCCCCAGCACTCAATGCGGGTTTACACCACTTTTTAGGTACCAGAAGACAGTAACAGTACTGCGAGGCTATAGTCGATCTTTGCAGTCTATAAGCTATATTGTTAGTCCGAGCAGTTGCAGCACTCTTATACTCCGTTTGGGTTCAATCCTATTATTGCCATCGACGTATTGGGTGCTGTGATTGCATCTATTACAGTAGCAATTGTGCGTGACTACCTAAGCTGGGTCAATCAAGTGAGTTGAGACCAAATTTTCATGAGGAGATGAAAGAAGGAGTTGTGGTTCTGAGACAGAAACAAAGGTTTGTTTGCCTTATTACTCTGGGAACACTATATACTTTTGTTTATATGCCAATCAATGACTACTTTCCTTTAATAAGCATGGACACTTTAATGGAACGACCTGTGCATATTTCTATTACAGAAATTTCCTTTTGCATTGGGATGCTAGCAGGGAGGCTTATTATTAGGAAGATTAGGGGCTTCAAGCATGTATTACTAATGACAGTTCATTTTTATATAATGGGGACCAGTTTAGCCGTTTTCAGGAATACTTCCTCCAAATGGATTTGTAATATTCGTAGTTTCTGCTGTGCAATAACTGGGGCTTTCGGTGCCATTTTGCGGCAGTGTGCAAACAGCTCTTTTCAGGAAAAATTAAGCCTGAATATTTTAGGACGTGTATTTTTCTTTGATCAGGTATCATGTCACTTGCTATGCCAATTAGGTTAATTCTTTCCGGATTCTTTTGCTGAGTAAAATCGGTGTAAATCATTGGTTTTTACTATCAGGTATTTTAATTATTGGCATTGCTACTAGGTTTGCCAAATGATAACTGAGGTTAGAAAATTAGATTTAAAATAAACAATATTGGAGGAATATTTATGTATCTTATTTTCTGATAACTCTTCCTGCTAAAATCATGGAGTTTTTCCCTGCGTACAAACAAATAAGCATGCGATTATAGACCAGGAGGAAATGTTGGAATTAATATTAAAAAGCAAAGACATTCGTGTGGAATTCAAAAGGACGCGATGTTTTTAGATAGATGAATTAGAAGTATATGATTATGACCGTATTGGTTTGGTAGGAGCAAATGGTGCTGGAAAAGACGCTACTCAGAGTACTAGGAGGATTAACTCCCAGGATGTAAAATGAATCGTCTGGGTGAACTTGCCTATATTCCCCAGTTGGACGAAGTAACTCTGCAGGAGGAAAAAGATTTTGCACTTGTAGGCAAGCTAGGTGTTGAGCAATTAAATATACAGACTATGAGCGGTGGTGAAGAAACAAGGCTTAAAATAGCACAGGCCTTATCGGCACAGGTTCATGGTATTTTAGCTGGATGAACCTACGAGCCATTTGAGACCGTGAAGGAATTGATTTTCTAATGGGACAGCTAAAAATATTTTACAGGTGCACTGTGAGTTATTAGCCATGACACTATTTTTCTTGATGAAATAGTAGATAAAAATATAGAACTGAAGATGGCAAAATCACTGAGTATTGAAACTATTCTGATTATCTTCGTCCAGAAAGAGGAAGAACATGAGAGCAAGCTGCAGAATACAGAACAATTTATTGCGGAACGTGCCCGATTGGAAAGGGCTGCGGAGGAAAAGCGAAAACAGGCTCGTAAAATAGAACAGAAGGCAAAAGGTTCTTCAAAGAAACAAAGTACTGAAGACGGAGGGCGTTTAGCTCATCAAAAATCAATAGGAAGTAAGGGAAAAAGATGTATAATGCTGCTAAAACCCTAGAGCACAGGATTGCGGCCTTAGGAAAATAGAAGCTCCGGAAGGCATTCGCAGAAATTTCGTTTCAGGCAAAGTAAAACATTGAGCTCCATAATCCATACCCTATAGTCGGTGCAGAAATTAATAAAGTGTTGGGGATAAGGCTCTGTTTGAAAATGCATCTTTTCAAATTCCGTTAGGAGCAAAAGTGGCGTTAACTGGTGGTAATGGAATCGGAAAAACAACTTTAATCCAAATGATCTTAAACCATGAAGAAGGAATTTCTATTTTCGCCTAAGGCAAAAAATAGGTTACTTGCACCAGAATGAGTTACAAGTACAGCAGTAATCAGAATGTTATGAGTTTATGCAGAAGGATTGCGACTACAATATATCAGAAATTCGTTCAGTGCTAGCATCTATGGGGTTCAAACAGAACGATATTGGAAAAAGTTTAGCTCTGTTTTAAGCGGTGGAGGAAAATTATAAAGGTAGTTGCTTGCTAAAAATGCTCATAGGTAGATATAACATCCTAATAATGGATGAACCCAGTAACTTCCTTGACATACCAAGTTTAGAGGCTTTGGAAATACTAATGAAGGAGTACACCGGAACTATCGTGTTTATCACCCACGATAAACGATTACTCGAAAATGTAGCAGATGTGGTTTATAGAGTAGAGATAGAAAATAAATCTGAAACATTAAATTTAGAGACAGTCACTGGTCAGTATAGTCTGTTCTGGTTGGCGACTCCATTGTTAAAAATGTAGAGACTTTCGATTTTATGAATATTAAAATAGGAACAGTCAATTGAACTGCTCCTATTTTTCTACTAAATCTATTATAGTTTTCTTATATGTATAATGATAGATTAGCGGATTCTCATCTGCGGTACTTGCTTCAAATGAAAAGTGATCGCGGTTATCTCTGGACTCCTTATTGAGGACAAAGTAATTCTTACGTGAAGTCTGCCATTGTTTTTAGGATATCATCAGTTAGGAGAGGTCAATGGAATATTCATGTTAGAGTAGCAGTGAAAGTCACGTTCAAAATCTTGGTAACTCTCGCTATAATAGTCCATTTGTCAGGTGAGTTACGCTGAGAACTCAAGCTGATTCATAGAGCACCTCCTCGACAAGTTCAATACTAATAATGTCTTTTAATTTTTCAAATTGATGAGCCTGTTGTAGTTTTTATCAAAAATGAAATCTTTGGTCGAGACTTGGTATTGTTCAGTGTAGAAACACGCTTGTTTTTCAATCACTTGAATGCGTGTGCGTAGCTGCCCGGCGTATACTTGACTGAGGGGTAATAATGTTCTTCTCTAGTGATAAGTCAGACATGTACGTTACTTTGTTTGTATCATCAGGGAAATGCATGATGCGTGTTCAGATGGAAAAAGCCCATCCATTTTTGCACTCTTTGCTGTCTGGTACTCTCTCTTGCTGAGTGAAATAGTAAATGAACGGTCAATCATATCAAATCCTTTTCTAACTGCAGAGGCAGGTATTTTTATCAAATTGGATCAATAAAACCTTGAATTCCCCACCTGTGTAACATTCTTTAAACTGATTGATTACCTCGGTATAGATTATCACAGAGTGAGGCTTGTTGGCTTATGCTAAATATAAATTCCAATGGTAATCGGTTTCAGATTTAGCATGTACTAGTCAATATCGATATTTCAGTTGTTTTTGAGTTTTTCTCTGACAGAGTTTTGAAGTTGCTGTTTCAACGATTCCATGTAAAATCTCAAAGCATTTCAATATCATTACATCCTTTGCTACGGATTTCTGAAAAGTATGCTGTATCTTGTTTCATTTTAATCCCTCAATCCACCCGCGGAATGACCACCGATAAGTTTACCGTTCAATATTTCCGGAACCTTCAGTTAGGACGGTTCCTTTTTATCAGCATATTTCAAAAAGCAAACTGTTCTCTGACAACATCAATGGCTGTCTGCAGTCTATTATCTTTTTCAATTTGTTCTACATCATCAAGAGTGATAGTGAGAGTATAGCTTTCATCTCGCAAGCCACTATAAGATACACAATTTGTCTCACTGCAGAATATATTTTTCGGAATAATACAAGTACACGAGCTCACCATTGTTTTGGGAGAGTTTTGCGAGTTCAATTTTTATTCTGAGCATTTATAGATTTTTCATCTCAGTCCTAGAATAGCCAATATGAATAGAAGCAGACAGTAGTCGATCACTAGAGCTACTGTTCGTTCCGCAGTATCATTTAAAAATCATTTCACACCCTTTTCGTCTATTAGTATGAAAAGCTCTCAGCTACGTATGGAGACAGTAGCATTATTGTCCAAACTCGATGTCGATAAGCATATAGATGTTGAAATTAAGCTGGATGAGCTTGATTTGACAAGTGCTGAAAAGCAAGGCTACCTATGCACAAATCAAGAATATATATTAGAAAAATTCAATTTCGAGGTTTCGACACTCTATATTGCTCAGATTAAAAAGGAAATGTGGTATTGAATTAAGGAGCATTATAATAAATCAGAAACAAGTTATTCCACAATGCACCGGAAAAGGAAGCTATCATGGATGCTTTAAGGCATTTAAAATGATTTAATAGAAATGGAGGTAGTTTATGAGGATGGATAATAAAAATAATCTTGTTTCCAATTAAGCTTGGCATTAAGTATCCCCTAGCATTTCTTACATTTTGTACTTGGTATCGGAACAGCTACTATACTTGATGATGTTTTGCATATTTGGAGCAATTGCATCTTTTTATGCAAAAGAAGTTGCCATCGGAATAGAAAGCATTTGATTATTGGATTCTAGTTAGTCCATACGGAATACCGATGGTTGGAGTAAGTAATTATAGCGTTCTTAGAAGGTATAAATAGAAAAATAAGGTCAGTTTAAATCAAAGGATTGATAAATCAGAAAGAAGGTGATTTTTGCGAACATACAAAGATAAAGAGGAATTGAAAAATGAGATAAATAAAAGCTTTTGGAAAAATATATTTTCTGAGATTTGATAATATTCCTGAATCTTTAAAAGAGATAAGAGAATAATCGAAGTTAATAGAACACCGACTGAAAAATCTTGCTTATCAATTAGGGTGGACTACCTTAGTTTCTTCAATGGGAAGAAAATGAAAAGAAATGGGCTAGTAAAGACACCATCAGAGAACTTTAAATGGAATCAACTTTGGTGAATTATATCAGTGGTTCACGGATACACTACACTCATTTTATCTCTGCAAGAGTTGAAAGCAAAATTAAATGAAAAATATTAATTCTATCTATGCAATGATTGATTCGTTGAGTGAGGAAGAATTATTGAACCGCATATGAGAAAAGTGGGCTGATGGAAGCAACTAAAAACAGCAGTATGGGAAGTGTATAGTTTATTCATGTGAATACTGTTGCCCCATTTGGAACATTTAGAACAAAAATTAGGAAATGGAAAAAGATAGTACTATAAATTTTGGATGATATAATTAAAGGTAGAATTTGAAAAGGGTTGATTTTATGGATCTCATGGGAGCAATTCTTGGTGGAATTGCTATAGCAGCTATTTTTAATGGAATAGTGGCTAGTTTGGTACTTATAAATCCAAGATTATTTTTGATTCCCTATCCAAAGTCTATTCAGAAATCAGCTCCTAAGCAGATGACAAAACAAGAGAAAAAGATAAATACGATACTCACTATCATCATTGTTGGAATTTGTTTTTGTTTATTCAACAATAAAGCCTTTTACATTCAGGAGTCGTTGGTTTTTGGAACATATTTTTGGATCAGGATATATTCAGTGGAGTATATTGAGATGCAGGGATTTTTGTTGTTAGACTGTCTATTGTTTCAAAAGCAAATATAAAGAGAAAAAATTGTCATTCGGTACAGAGGGACACAAGGATTATGAATTCAGAATTGGATGAAACATTTGGCGATTACGAACATTTTCTTACTTGTACCTTTTTACTAATACCAATCATATCGGCAATTCAGGGCGGTAATTGTTGTTTTTCTATGGAAGTGAATTACAGATTTTTAAGTGTATGGGGCGTGATATATGAAAAATAAAAATTACCTGTGTTTTCAGAGTAGGTCCTGCTTATGTTATTTGTTTGCTATTTTTAACAGTTGTAGGAATTGCTATAAGAAATACCGGGTTTTAAAACAGGGGAATTTTGCAAGGTGTAAAATATATAGCAATTATTCTAGGGAACACTATTTGCTTTTAGGTGGATTGACATTATGGGTATATGCGGTACTTATTCAAAAGATGGATTTGGATATAAAAAGGGCAACCTAGTAACACAAGGGCATATTCTATGGTGCGAAATCCCATATATTCGAGCATTTTGATGATATTTACAGGAGGTTTTGATAATAGCTCACAATATATATCTTCTTATTCTTCCGTTGTATTTTACATTTCCTTGACAATACTTATAAAAATGGACAGAAGAAAAATGGCTATTAGAAAAATTTGGATACGATTATGTGAAATACTGTAAAAAGTAAATAGAATCATACCTTGGTTTAGATGAGGATAAGGTTAGATTGATAAATAAAAACTAAATAATAAACGACTTGGACGATAGAAAAATAAAAAATCTATCGTCTTTTTCTTTTTGCCCAAAAATAATTTGAGAGGAGGTGTAGATTGAGATTTTGACTATTTCTATAACAGAGAAGCGGAAAGATTTAACTTCCTAAAAGTACCTGAAATATTGGTAGACGGAGAAGAATTTAAGGGACTGTCTGCTGAAGCCATTATCCTATACTCCATGCTTTTGAAACGAACAGGAATGTCATTTAAGAATAACTGGGTGGACAAGGAAGGCAGAGTATTTATCTATTTTACTGTTGAAGAAATTATGAAAAGAAGAAATATCTCAAAGCCTACTGCCATAAAAAAACATTAGATGAGTTAGACAGCAAAAAGGGATAGAGGCTGATTGAAAAGAGTAAGACTTGGACTTGGTAAGCCGAATGTCATTTTATGTCAAAGACTTTATGAGCATAATAGCGATAAAAGAAAATGACCTCTTGAAGTCAAAAACTTAACTTCAGAAGTAAAAGATTTTAACCTCAGAAGTAAAGAAAAATGAACTTCAGGAAGTTCAAAATCTTGACTCTAACTATATGAGAATAATAAGAGTAAGTATAGTAAGAGAGATATAGTTTTGGTGAAAAACGGACTTGGAACATTCAAAATGTTTTTTGAAAGATGAGGATATAGAGAATTACAAATAAAAAATGGCAGGAGAGCTTGATAACTACATTGAAAGACTATCAACTCATCTTCAAAGTACCGGAAAGACATATAAAGACCATAAAGCAACAATTCTTTCTTGGTTTTATAAAGATCAGGGAAAGTAGAGAAAACATCCAATATCCCTACATGGGAGGAATATAACAAAGGGTACATCTATGAATAAGGAATTAGAAAAAGTGATGATAGAAGATGTTGAATATAGTTTTGATCCTGAAAAGAATACATCAAAGACGGACACGCCTACTGTAAAGTGTGCCATGAAAGAAAAAGATGGGAAAGTCTTAGAGTTTTTCGGAAAGCAGATGATATTTAAGACAGCTTGTAAATGCGATAGAGATAGAGAAGCAAAAGAAAAGAAAGACAAAAGCAGCTTGAAATCGAGAGAGTTAAAAAAGTATTTGTTTCACATCCATGATTCAATGGGCATATACCTTTGAAAACTACTAGGAAAAGAAAATCAGAGTCTTATTATCGCAAAAAGAATTTTGTAAAAAGACTACGAGTTGATGAGAGAAAAATATCGGACTCCTGTTCTATGGTTCGGTGGGTAGCGGAAAGACCTATCTTGCCTGTTCCATTGCCAATGCACTTATTGAACAGTATCAAATAGGCGTTAAAATAAGAAATTTTGCAGATTATCAATGAGCTGCAAAAAGGGAGGATTTGATTTGACAAGAACGCATATATTGAATCCCTTGTAAATACTTCCGTTCTTATCTTGGATGACTTAGGAATAGAAAGAGATACAAGCTATGCCAAAGAGCAAGTATATAACATCGTCAATAACAGGTACTTAAAAACAGAAACCGACTATCTTTACCACTAATCTTTCCTATGACACAATCCAAAATTGTAAGGATAGCGTAGAGTATCAAAGAATCTACTCAAGAATCATAGAGATGTGTATTCCTGTTATGGTTGTAGGAGAAGATTTTAGAAAGGTTATTCAAAGGACAAACTGAATCGGAATAAGGACAGACTGCTGAATGGAGGTGAGAGAAGTTGATCAATGAAGAAATAGCAAGAAAAACGCTGAATATGGAAGCGAAAGCCGGAAAAGTAACAGCAAAACTTCTTTGACTTTACTCAAGAAATTGATGAAAGAGGCTGAGAAACTCGGAGGGCTTTGAAAAGCTCGTTAGTAGCAAAGAAATAGAAAGCTAAAAGATATGGTTAAAAGGGACAGCTTGAAGAAATTCCGGTAGAAGAAGCAGAGCTGAAGGAACTGAAAAAGGAACTTAATCGGTATGGGGTAAAAGTTTTTCAGTAATGAAAGATAAGGAAAGCGGTAAATACTCCGTATTCTTTCAGGCAAAAGACATGAAAGTGATGGATAAAGCCTTTAAACACGCTCTTTCGGAATCAGAAAAAGAAAACGGAAAGAAAAGAATCTATCCACAAGAATGATTGAGAAGTTCAAGGAGATGGCAAAGAACTCTCTTTCTAAAGATAAAGTCAAGAATAAACAAAGGAGCAGAGCCTATGATAGATAAGATATTTAAAAGACATCAAAGGCTTTATTTAAAGTGCAAGATAAGGCAAAGTTTCTAAAGCAAAATATTCCCTATCTTGCATTTTTCTTATGTTGGCAATATATTTTCTCACCACGTAAGAGCCTATACTGGTGGAGATGTGATAGACAAAATCTTTCAAGGAATATTAGAGACTTAATACCATGAGCTTACTGCTAAGCATTCATCATCGGACATTTTTAATGGGGGTGGAGTGGCAATTTAATTAAATTTATTGTCTATACCAAAGGCAAAAATGCAAAAGTTCAGACAGGGGAAAAGAGTATGGATCAGCACGATGGGTTGCATAATATTAACTGTAAAGGAGTGATATATAGACACAAAAAGGAGGATAACGCCATGATGGAATATGCAACCAAAAATCACTGCGCTATACCCCGCCTTTCAGTTGGTGATGAGGACAGGGACGGTGGGAAAGCAACAGTATCGTAAATCAAAAAGGCATTTTTAGAGCGATATGCAAGACAGCACAGCTGATGAATATTCGCCACTATATCGACGATGATGAAAGCGGTAGGTTCTTTTGATAGAAGCGCCTATACACAGATGATAAACGATGTAGAAAGCGATAAAATCGGCATTGTCATTATGAAAGATATGACAAGATGGGGACGAGATTATCTTCAAGTAGGAAACGCTATGGAGATATTCAGACGAAACAATGTACGCTTTATTGCTATCAATAACGGTATCGACAGCCAAGACCAAAACACATTGAATTTGCCCCTTTATCAATATTATGTCCGAGTGGTAGGCAAGGGACATCAGCAAGAAAAGTAACAACAGGCATTAAGACCAAAGGAGCAAATGGAAAGCCTCGTTGCAACAGAAGCCCCTATGGCTATATAAAAGACCCTAACAACAAAGATTTTTGGATAGTCGATAAAGAAGCTGCCGAAGTCGTAAAACTCATTTTTAGACTGTTTATGGATGGGAAAAACAGAAATCAGATAGCGTTTACTTGAAAGAGAAAGAAATACTAACCCTCAACCTTTATGATGAAACAGCAAGACAGAGGAACGGCGAAAAACAGAAAAGCTGAATGAAGAAAACCGTTATAACTGGAACAAAGCAACCCTAACATACATACTGAAAAGGCAGGAGTATTGTAAGCGATGTAGTCAACTTCAAAACTGAAAAGTATTATAAAGATAAGCGAAACCATTATGTAGATAAAGACAAGTGGCAAATAATCCCTGATGTACATGAACCAATCATAGATAGAAGTACCCATGAAATGTACAACGGATATTAAAAATGCACTGGTAAAAAGACCAAACGAGATGGAGAAATCCACCATTATCGGGACTGATGTACTGTAAAAGATTGCGGTACAAAAATGCACATACGCACCATACACAAGAACAATAAGGTACAGCATGTAACCTATTGCAGCGAATATGCCAAAGGAAAAATCCAAACACCCGAAATGCCATTCTCCCACCGTATTGATGTCGATGATGTGATGGAAAATCTCAAGAGGTTTTTATGAAAGATAGCTAAATTTTTCATTAGAAAAATAAAGAAGAATTTGAAGCCTTGATAAAAAAATAGCCTTGCTGAAGAACAGACCGAAGAAATCAAGAAACAGAAAAAGCGTATACCACAAATCACAGACAGAATGGAACAGATAGAAAGAGTTATGAATAAGCTGTACGAGGATAATGCACTGGGAAATATCGAGCCGAAACGCTATGAACAGCTATCGGAAAAATATGCAGAAGAATATTACAGCTTAAAAAGCAGAACAGGAGCAAATAGAGGAACGCGTATCCGAATTTGAAAACGCCAACCAAAGAGCAAAGAACTTTATCGAACTGGCAGAAAACTATTCAGATTTTGAAGAACTTACCCCACCGCCATCAATGAATTTATCAGTAAAATTGTAGTGCATGAAAGAGATGTCAAAAAGAGCAAAAATATGCTGTTCAGCGTATTGAAGTCTATTTCAATTATATCGGAAAATTTGAAAATGAACTTACAAAAGAGATAGAGCCGACAGAACAAGAAATGATACAGATGAGGGAAGAAATCGAAGAAGCCAAGAAAGAAAAATCACGGGCATATCACAGGGCATATTCCAAAGAATATAGAGCCAAAAACATTGAAAAGTTTAGAGAGTATGAACGGATAAAAGCACGAGAATACCGAGCAAGAAAGAAGCTACAAGCCACAACCCTAAAAACCAAATATCAACCAAGACGAAAAGAGGTTTCAAATCACAGGAAATCTTTTTGTGCAAAGTAAAAGGAGGATTGAAATGACAGAAAAACAAGAAGCACAGAACGATAAAATACAGACAGTAAAAGAACAGACCATACCCCAGAAGCCGAACAATATCATGATAAAAAAGATTAGAGGAAAAACTTTTGTAACAGAGATATATTTTTGACCCAAACAGTAAGGATACATTTCAAGATAAGCTGTTAAAGGTAGTGAAATCGGAACGGAAAGAATAGAATTTTTCTTTACTAAAAATCAGAAAGGAGAACAGAAAATGAAAAATATAGATGAAAAATCTTAATGGCAGAAGAGGAAATTAAGCAGTTACAAAACAAGAGAAAAACTCATCAGTCAGCAGAAACAGGAAGAACGAAAGAAAGAGATAAAAAGGCTTTATGAAAAAGGAGCAGTTTTGAAAGTATCTTTAACGAAAGCAAGGATTTTACCAAAGATGAATTTTTATCAGCTAATTACATTCCCAAATATCAAAGAAGCAATAAAATGAAAAATCCTAAAAATCATGGAGAAAAGAAAAACGGAAGAAGAAAACATAGAAAAACAAGAGAAAGTAACGGAAACAGAGCAGTAGTCCCTTGTTACAAGTGCGCACTTATACACCTTAACAGGTGTGTGTTCTCCGAGGCTCTTGCAGAGGGCATATCAGCTGAAAGTTGATACAGGGGAGCTAGACTCCCCTACGGAAATAAATTTCCTACCCTTGTGTACTTCCCAAAATGGGGCTAGTGAAATAAGTCCCTCAAAGAATAGGACCATTCGCTCATGCGAAAGGTCCTATTTTGTGGTAAAATTAACTTGGAATGAAAATTTGCCCACACCTATTGTAATTCAAAAACAAGAATATTTTCCACTGTTTTCTTTCAGATTGTCGGATCTGCTGGATCCTGTTTTAACATTTTGACAGATTGATAGGAGGAATCGATTTAAACAAGTATCTGACGGATATTCCGAAGTACACAACCGGACGACGCAGATATAATCCGTCAACATGTTAAAAACAGTACTTTTCGGATTTATGACTAGCGGTTACTGCTCTCTGAGAACTGAAAGACAACTGCAAAGTTAATATCAGGTTCATGTATCTCATGGATCACCGGACTCCGTCATACAGAACCTTTGGATATTTCATCAATGAAATACTTCAAGATAAGATTGAAAACATTTTTAACGACATCAATCATGCTATCTTTAACGAGGAGCATGTAGATCTGCAACATCTCTACATCGACGGCTCCAAGTTTGAAGCAAACGCAAACAAGTATACCTGGGTATAGGGAAGAAGGCACTGAAAAGTTCCATTTACAAGCTTTACGAAAAAATCACTGCGGAGATTAAGGAAATTAATGCAGAAATCGCATGGAGCGGGGTACAGATCACAATAAACTCGGAGTATGTACCGGATTATCTGAATGAAATCGTTGAGCAGCTAGTACATTTATGGAACTGGATACCAGTACATTTGTTTACGGAAGCGGAAAGCGAAAATCCAAAGAACAGCGTCATTATGAACACTTGACTACTTTCTGTCAGAAACTTCAAGAATACATACAAAAAATTGAAATCTGTGGTCCTAACCGAAACAGTTACTCTAAAACAGATAACTCAGCTACCTTTATACGTATCAAAACGGATTACATGGGCAATGATCAGATTCTGCCAGGCTATAATGTACAGATTGGTGTAGCAGATGAATATATTGCAGTTGTTGACGTTAACCATTATCGTTCGGATATGGATTGCTTTGTTCCCTTTGATGGAGCACTTCAAACAAACTTATGGATTCTATCCCAAATATCCTGTGGCAGATGCCGGATATGGCTCATACACATATATTTTTCTGTGAACAGAACGGAATTGAAAAGTATATGAAATTTCCAATGTTTAAAAAGGAAACTAAGGATCGGAAATATCATGAAGATCCATTTCGTGCAGTTAACTCGAATTGATGAACAAGGAGTCATGAGATGTCCTAACGATAAAGCATCTCCATTTTTCATGCAGAAAAGGTGTGAGGGGAAATCAGTACGGACGCAAGGAAGAACTGTAAGTGAATGCGAAGACTAGCGGATGTCCATATGCAAAGAAATGTAGAAGACAGATAAGAACTCGAACCGTTCGGATCAATCAGGAACTAACTTCCATGCATAAGGAAGTAATAGAAAACCTGAAAGTATCCACGGTGCGTTATTGAGAAATGAAATCGTCTCGATACAAGCAGAAGGTACTCGGAATTATGAAAAAGCAAACCGTTGGTACCAGAGAATTGTCCGAAGAGGTATTCATTCAGTCAAACTGGAAGTTTTACTCGTGGCGATAGGCCATAATTTATATAAATATCAGAAAAGACAAGAAACAGAACTGCCGCATAGATTCAGAATTTCTACTGAGGGTAGAAGTGTCTTTTTGCGTATGATTTTAGTCATTTATACACATACATTGCCATAAAAGGGAGATGCGACTCAATCGAGTTTCACACCCCTTCATCACCCTATGAGTAAGCTCCAACTCTCATGCGTCTGCTTCCGACAACTTTACAACTCATATTCCTCACATCATTCATTCCATCGCTAAACCTAAAGGTGTCAGAAAGTGGAACATTCAAACACTCTCTGCAATCTTTTTGAATGCCTTTCCTCTATCAAATTGGCGATTGACTAATTTTGCTATTGACACAACCATGGGCTGGAAACATCTTTGAATGACAAATGAGTCCTTTTTCAGTGCTCTGTCTGCACTCATCAATCTGTTGTTCCCTGTTCGCCATAATCACAACCTGAAAATTGGCTGTCCATCATATTATATTACTGCTTGATGCCAAGATTTTCAGAGAGCGCTCAGCGTCAATCTCCGAATTTCCGCCCCAGCGTCCAAAAAAGTTCTTTTCAACTCTCATCGCCGAAAGAGCCATCCTTACCTCTTCAATCGTACAAACACACCTTTTTATGAAGAAGCCGGCGCGGTCAGGCTGTCTTCCTCACGGAATATCAACAATGACCCTTGTCTCATAAGTGAGCAACCACCAGAACTGCTCACAAACACCATCAAATCCATAGACAAGAAGTGCTTTAAGACACTCCAATTTCTTCCTGTGCAAAGAAATACCTTATGACCATTTTGTGCTCTGCGAATGGCCCAGTAACTGTCTGGCGGGACATTGTTCCCTGCCGGCAAGTCAAGGTTCCATCAATATCTTCAAAAGATTAACCTTTTCCATAATTCCCTATTTAAACTTTTGTCACCAACCACAAAGTCATGATTTAATTTCAACTGCCTTTAGCTTCTTTATTGGTCAACATAACTTATAATCTTTCTTGGCTCATCAATCCAAGCAGTTTGATAAAATGGACTGTGCAAAGAGCAATCAACTTCTCACCTCATAATATCTTCTCCAATGCAGTACTGCGTCATTATAAGTTTCAATAAATCCAAGTGTCCGCTGCTCCATCAACACATTGTACCTCTACTAACTTTCCAGCTTTTGAATGGCTCAAAAATTCTTCCTTCTCTAAGTTTTTGTTCGGCTTTTCTTTGCTCCTTCATCCTTAAACGGGAAATCTCCTGTGCAAATATCGAGACCGTCCCATTGCGGATTTTCGATAGCTATTGAGCCGACCAATTTCATTCTCCGGAATAGAGCACTGGAATACTGATTGTGTGAGCAAGAAGGCATGGCAATATAAGACTGATGACATCGCCGCCTCACTCCATGCAAAGAGATGCCGTTGTTCCACAAAACGGTGCATCGCCGAGTCGAGGTCATCATTATATAGCTCTCTCTCGCACGGAATAACTGCATCCCCTAAAGTAAGTATTTAAAACTTTGTGCCTAATTATTCATAACTAAATTGCTTTGAGGAAATTGTAACTGTCCCCAAATCAATATCATCATGGCAACGTGTAAATAATTTAAACATACTTGCTTGGAAGTACTGTCCGAGCTGGATGCTTCATCAACGTGCACATCATGTGTGGCCAATGTATGCCATATTGTTGCCATTGTCACATTATGTGCCATATTGCACTCTGGTTTTCACAGTTCCGAAAATATGGAACAACCTTTGCGCTTGTCTCCATAACAACTTCACCGAGAAGAAGAGTTCTGGACAAACAACTTGTTGTAATTTCATAATGGTGAACACAAGGGTATGAACCTGTGAAGATTTTCTACATGAAGTCTCTACTGTCTTCCAAATATATGGAACTGCATCCAATCGAATAATATCTACACCACGATTGCAATAAATTGAGTATACACATCATATCATTAAATGCACTGATTGGCGTACTTAAATCTCATTGGTTA
>BNJU01003988.1_pt1 | contig 103157 bp, 103 predicted proteins | sample 8539281 | NCBI WGS metagenome assembly BNJU01 (sample SAMD00202456, study PRJDB9452) | human saliva metagenome | isolation source: human saliva | place: Japan | reverse complement strand
AAAATTGGCAAAGTTATCGCTCACCTCGTGAATTTTCTTCATAATAAAATTATAATACAAAATATATTTTTTCAATATATTTTCGATCAAAAGTCCGGAAGTCATACGTATTTCTTCCGGACTGAATTTTTATCTTCCGATAACTTATGTTATCCAAATAGAACTATTCAGTTCTTTCTTTTTTGAAGATACATAGTAGCAAGTGCACTTGATATAATCAACATCAAACCGTAAATCGGAGTTTCATCTTTATCTTCAGTCTTTTTGAACTGACAGCGCCACTCTTGTATCTGATATGGATTTTGTTGTATCCTTGCTCAGTTGTACCTTTCTGTGGCTGTGGAGTTTTCGGCCTGTCTGTTACGATTACCGGACTTCGATTGCATTCATTGATGTTGTATTATTGCTTACGGTTGCCTTTCCTGGTCTTACAGTCGATGTTGTGTTTGAACCCCAACTGCCGCTTCCACCTCTGCTTTGTGTTTGAGCTTGTCGCTATTGACGGGGTCGCTAAAGGTCTTGTAGGTCTTATTACTACATCCTCATCTCTTCCCGGTATAGTGATCTGGTTTGGGGTTGCCACCTATCGGAGTTGCTAGTTGTCTGTGGTAGGTGTTGTCTGGTGTACTTGGATTTCACTCGTGTTACAGGGTTTATCGGATTAATCGGGTTAATCGGATTTATCGGGTTTGGGTTTATAGGAGTTATAGGGGCTACAGGTCCCGGTATTACTACCACGCTTTGGGTCCTTTCTTTATAGATGTATGTTACTCTATTCTTCCTGTGCTGAATACTCCCTGTTTCAGATCCCTGTACAGTTTGTAAGCTGTATCCGTCTATTGCCTTGCTGCTGTTGCGTATGGCAGGCTGAGGCTTCGTTCCGTCAAGTATTTCATCACTTCTCATCGGTATTCCTGCAGTATTTACGTAACGGTGATTACATCTCCTGCATCTCTTCTGCGATATACATATGTCACAGTCTGACTACTGCTTGTAAATGTTCCTGTTGCGTTACCAGGCACACTTATCAGATCGCAATTGTCAAATACCTTTGAACTGTTGTATAGTTCTTCCAAATCTTCACTACCGTTACGTACCTCGTGTGTATCTAAAGGTACATTTGCCCTCTCATCTATATGCTCTACTCACAACATCTCCCGCATCATCACGCTTATAGATATAGTTTACAGTTATCGGATCTGCTGTAAATGTTCCTGTTGCGTTACCCGGTACTGTTATAAGAGTATATCCCGTTATGATCTTCGGTGTTGTTGTGTGTGCAAGCCTCACATTATCTGTTCCGTTATTGTATCGTGTGTCTCAATTCTGTTTCCATGATTATCCAGATAATTTACCGTTACCCGCCTCGAAAGCGCTTTCATAAAGATATGTTACAGTTTGGCTTTCCGCTTACAAATGTTCCTGTTGCGTTACCCGGTACTGTATCTATCTCATAGTCTCGAGTATATCTCGTGGGTTGTTGTATACGGTAATCCCAGCTTCTGCTTCCGTCAAGTACTGTCGGTGTGCTAAGTCACTGTTACTCACATACTGATTTGTGGTATACGGCTACATCTCCTGCATCAGCTCTTCTATATACATAGGTTACCGTCTGTGGGCCCCGTGTGAATGTCTCCTGTTGCGTTAGGCGGCACACTCACTAATCGTGAAGTTCGGTATTGTCTTTGATGAAGTTGTGTATGGAAGTCCGAGCTTTCCTGTTCCGCTTTGTGATCGTGAATATCTATCTCATCTCTGTCCTCATCTACATAAACGCTTGTCACATCTCCTGGCAGGTATTCTTCTATATTCATAGATTACTGTCTGTGGTGTTTGTACATGTTCCGTTCTTATTTGCAGGTTGTGCTACCAACTCATAGTTAGGATGTTCTTCTGTTGCTGTGTAGGCAAGTCTGAGCTTCCGGCTGCCTCCCATTACATCATCTGTATCCAGAGGTGTCTCCAGTTCCCTGTTCTACATATTTTACAGTTATACTCTGAGCATCATTTCTCTTATACTCATATGTTACCACTGTTGTTCCTGTTGCCGGATATGTTCCGGTGTTGCTTGTAGGTGTAGGATTTACTACTGTAAAGTCGGTTATATTTTCGTGGCTGTTGTATGCAAGTCCCGACTTTCCTGCACTCGCTTAAGTTCTCATCAGTGCCAGAGGTGTACCTGTTCCCTGTTCTACATGGAACCAACACATTCTCACATCATTTCTTCCATAGCGTGTTACAGTCTGATTTCTGTAGTATAGTTTCCGTTCTTATTTGGTCGGTTGAGCTACCAATGTAAAGTTCGAAATACTCATGCTCAGTAGTTGTATACGGCAATCCGAGCTTTCCGGTTCCACTCACTGTAGTATCCGCACAAGCGGTGTTGTTGTTCCGTCAATATAGTGATGTACAACCACATCTCCTGCGTCATTTCTCTTGTACTCATATGTTACTACTGTTGTTCCTGCTGCTCGGACATGTTCCTCGTGTGGTCTGTAGGTGCAGCATTTACTACTGTATAGTTTGCTACATTTGCAGGGCTTGTTGATATGGCAATCCCGCATTTCCTGCACTGTTTAGATTCTCACCGTGAGAAAGAGAGTTTGTTGTCCCATCTCGTAATGATGTACTAAAACATTTCCATCTCTTTTCTCTTGTAGTAGTAGTTGACGGTCTGTGTTCCGCTTGTAAATGTTCCGTTTGTTGCAGGACTTACAGAAACAAAATCATAATCATTTATGTTCTTTTGTACTGAGTAAGGCTGTTCCTAGCTTTCCGGTTCCGTTCAAAGTTTCTCCGAGTATCAAGCACTGCATTTGTACCCTGCTCAAGATAATTTACCACCACATTTCCGGCATCATTTCTCTGTAGTAATAAGTTACTACCGATTTCCGGCTGTATATGTTCCATCTCTGATTTGCAGGTGTGCTCACCAATGAAAGTTCGGAAATGGATCTGTTCTCTAGGTATATGGAGTCTGAGTTTTCCTGTACTGCTCATTGTGATATCGTGCACAAGCGGTGTTGTAGTACTCCTGTTCCACTGGTGTACTGCAACATCTCCTGCATTCTTTTCTTCTGTACTCACATACCACCGTTGTTGTCTCCTGCTAGCAGGATACGTTCCTGCATGGTTTGCAGGTGTTGTACTTTACCAACTCTCATAATCCGCAATTGTCTCGGTGTAGTTGTACAGCCAAGTCCTGACTCTCCTGCTCCGCCCATTACCGTCTGAGGTCAAGCTCGTGCTGCTACCCTGCTCTACATATTTTTACTACTACATCTCCTATGGTCTTTTCTTCTGTACTCATATACTACAGTCGTTGTTCCGCTACTTGGATATGTTCGCTATGGTTTGTGTTGTACTTACCACCATAATCCGCAATTGTCTTCGGTGTAGTTGTATAGCCAAGTCCTGACTTTCCTGCTCCGCCTCATTACCGTCTGAGTGTCAAGCTTCCGTGCCGCTACCCTGCCTCTACATATTTTACTACAATATCTCCAACATCTTTTCTCTTATAGTAGATAGTTGACGGTCTGTGTTCCGCTTGTAAATGTTCCGTTTGCTGTAGTGACTTACAGAAACAAAAATCATAATCATTTATGTTCTTTTTGTACTGTAGTAAAGGCTGTTCCAAGCTTCTCTCTGTTCCGTTCAAAGTCTCTCGAGATCAAGCACCGCATTTGTGCCCTGCTCAAGATAATTTCACCACTACATTTCCGGCATTCTTTCTCCATAGAAATAAGTTACTCTGCACCTCGGTAGTAAATGTACCTGTTGTATTTGTAGGTGCCGGTGCTGTGAGCTCCAAAGTTTGCTATATCATTTTCCTGCTCATGCGTTGTATATGGCAGACTGAGTTTTCTTGTTCCGTCAAGTTCTTCCGTGAAGGTGAAGTTGCACCGCCGGGTGTAGAAGCTCTGTTGTCTGTCCCTACTCATAGTGATGTACTATAACTTTTCCTGCATTCTTTTCTTCTGTACTCATAAGTTACTACAATATTTCCGTAGTATAGTTTCCTAATGATTTGCAGTGTTGTATTTATAATGTCGTAATTATCAAAGCTCTTTTGCATCGGTTGTATATGCAAGTCCGAGTTTTCCGGTTCCGGTCCATTGTTATAGGTCCTGCAAACTAAGCTTCCCTGGTGCTTTATAAAGCTCCTCTCCTGTATCCGCATCTTTGTAAGTACTGTAACGCTTCCTGCATTCTTTCTCTTGTAATAAGTTACAGTCTGCTCTCCGCTTTGGAAAGTTCCTATTGCATTTGTAGGCAGGATTAACAAGCTCTATAATTGCTGAGATCTGCAGACTTTTCCGTTGTCACATATGGAAGTCCAAGCTTCTGCTTCCGTCAAGCTTTCTCTTCAGCTTGGGTGAAGTTTTTCCTGCCGTGTGTAAAGCTCTGTTGTTCCTCCAACTTCATAGTGATGTACTGTGACTTCTTCCTGCATTCTTTCGTCTGTAGTATGTAACTTCCTGTACTCCTGTAGTGAAATTACTGCTTGCATTTGTAGGTGCAGGAGTTGTCAGCTCAAAGTCTTTGCATCATATGTTTTCTCTGCTTGCAGTTAGACATATAGGCACAAGCTCTGCCTCCGTCAAGTTCTTCAGCTTGTGGTGAAGTTTTTTTCCTGCCGGTGTGTAAAGCTCTGTTGTCTGCCCTGTTTCATAGTGGTGTACTCATGACTTTTCCTGCATTCTTTCTCTGTAGTAACAAATTACTTCCTGCCTCCTGTAGTAAAATGTTCCTGTCTTGATCTGTAGGCAGGAGTCGTAAGCCCAAAGTTTGCATATATCATTTTCTGCTTGCAGCAGTATATGAAAGTCCAGCTTTATTTGTTCCTGTCAAGTTCCTCAGTCCCTGCTGCAGTTGCAACCTGAGCTTTGTAAAGCTCTGTAGTTGTACCTACTTCATAATGATGCACCTGTAACTTTGCTCGCATTTTTCCTCTTATACTTATAAACAACAGTTGTATCTGTAGTCGCACAAGTACCGTTTGCACTTTGCCGGAAGCTGTGTTGTATCCACCTCATAATTCGGATCTGTTGTAACCGCTGCTGTGGTATATGGTGTTCCCTACACCTGCAGCAGTCGTTGTATCCGGTATAAGTTCGGTGTTATCATCAATCTTTATATGTTTTTACTGCAAGATTTGAAGTCTGATTTTTCAAAACCTATGTTTTTAACAGATTTAGTCTTTGTCTTTGTAAGGCTTTACATCTGTTGCCCATGTACTTGTCTGTCTCGCTAAACATTGTTGAGGCTGATGACTCTGCAGAGCTAAAACCCTGTCCTATTACTGAACTTGTACTTGGATTATCTTGGAATGATTGTATCACTTGTTAATGTTTCAACAACTACATTGTAATTACCTGCATTTGTGATAATGTTTTTGAAAGCATAATCACTGTCTGCATCTGTTGTAGTTTCGGTAATAACATTTCCGTCTTTTTAAAAGTTTTACACGGATTTGGTCATCACTATCTCCTGTATCATACTTTCCAGTCATCATTGACATCATAGTATGCTTTTTCCGGATACCGATACTTGTAACACCGACCTTTTGAGTTGATTGCCCCATTTGCACCGGTCACATTATTTCCATACCCATGTCTGCACAGAGTTATTACTGTATCAGCTTCATCCAAATCTTTGTGTCCGGCATTTTACCTTGTAAGCAAAAATACCTTTTTGTCATCCCTTGCCAGCTTCACACCTGTAGTTCATTATAGCCTTTAAACATTGTTACCTCGACCCAGTCTGAAATACTCTCAAGCACTTACCCAGGTATTTGTAGGTTCTGCAACATGTACCCTTAGGTGAATCTGTAGAATAGTAAACTGTATATTCCTGCCGGAGCGGTTACAGGTCCTTGTAAAATAGTTGTAAATTTAGGAACTGCGGTTCACATAATTTCCCGCATAGTCCTTTTACCGTGTTCTTATCTCCCACATATGGGAAAAATATCCAAGAAATTCAACTCTGTTGCATCCGCATTTGAGTTGTTGTGTCATGATACGATATTGAACCATCTCTATCTTTTTCAGCTTCATCTTTCGCACGGTATGCACCGTCGCCTCTGATTCAAGTTTTCTTTCAACCTTGTTTATGATAACTCGACTGTGGCGGTACTGGGTTGAACTTCCACTCTATTCTTTGAAAGTCTGTCATTTGTACTCCGTTCTCGTTTGAACTCATAAATATCAAGGTAATTTGCAGTATCCTTTGAAAAATACTGTGTGAGGATCCTCGCTGTTTACTCGATCCAGTCATTATTGGTCCATGAAAGTATGGCTCAACTTTATGTTCTCCCGGCTCAAGACTTGAACTTGGAGTAAAATGAAACCCTTATATTATCTCTTAAAATTGCCTGCTGTTGCTTTTTGAAGGCAAAAGCATTGAGGTCGAAGATATATGCTGTCTTTCCCGTTCCTCCGTAATTGGCTACTTCGGTAGGATCTGCATCAACTGTGCGTAAGCAGTTCTCGACTGTAATGCTGTTAAAGTTTAACTCCGGATCGACAACCATCAATAAGCTTACTGCTCTCTACATCTCTGTCCTCCTGCTGAATATATGAATTGTCAGTTGGAGCATTCATCCTCATATTCCATGGTATTTCCGTGTGAGGCTATATTTGAAGAAGTATTGCCATGATCTTCTGACTTAATTTATCTAAGCTGCATCTGAGCATACTCTTCACGCATGATATATACATGGCATTGAACTGATAGTTGTCCATACACCGTTGGAGTATGACTGTACCTTACCTGTATTTGTAACATTTGCGTAGCTGAAGGTGATGATCGGTAGCAAGTCTGTTTTTCTCCTTTGTAAACTCTGCAGGTGTAAGCTGTGTCTCAACTACAAGACCTATAGCCTTCTCACCGTACTTTGATATTGTCACCTCGTTGTCAAATCCAAGTCTTACACTCTTATAGTGCTTAGGTGTCATGGCACCGGTATGCTGTCTGTTGTCATAGCCGCACCATTATTTACCACTTCATACGGCACATTTGTCTGTATAACTTCCTCGCTGCCGTCATCATTTACACTGATCAGCTTTGTTTTGAGCTATAAGCGCAAGATTTGCGGCATCAACATAACTGTTTTGTACACGGATTCCGTAACCTGTAAAAAGACTTGACCTATGGCTCATCAATGATTGTATTTAATGTTGTTGTAGTATTTTTGTACTACCGTAGTTCCTCAATACTGTCCTGTTGTAATTAAATAAGCATGTTTGTATTCTTCTTTACAGGAAACCGCATAATTGTAGCGAAGGTGATATTTATTTCCTTAAAGCTTTCTTACATAAAGAATAACTCCTTAAATACGCTACCGTTCTTTCTCGTTGTGGGATCTGCACTGTCCGTGGTATTTACAAGTGCTGTTTTTACCGGAAAGTCTGTCGTCCTACTGTGGTTCCTGTTCCATACTTTATGGTAAAAAGAGGCCTAAACTCATAGCCTGTTCTTGTAAAATCTTTTGTAATTGTATTGTCGGCCGAATTATAGGTCCAGCCGGTATTGTTCGGTAATGAAGCATCCCAAACCGATGTTGAAGGCATGCTAACGGTTACTCTAACTGGTCTCTTTATCCAAACTTTCAGAATATACTACTCACTTCCATTGGTCGCGTTTCTTTTTCCGTTCATAATAGAGAATGTGATATCGTTTTGGTAATTTGGTGAAAATTTCTGTATGTGTTGAATCAACATCCGCATCTATGATTGTTTCACCATAACCCATCTGTCTCGGATTAGTCTGACTGTTGTCGTTTCTTCGATACCTGCCATAACCTGTGCAGTAAATTTTTGTTGTCGTTTGTACAATCTCCACTCCTGTCTTTGTCGTGGAAAGTTGTTTTAATATTAACCTGCCCCTCCGGCAACATTCAAGTTTTTGAGAACTGCCTCTAAACGGAATGTTACAGGCGGTCCCTGCCGTCGACTGTCTATAGTAACTTTTTATCTTATAGTATGTGCATCGCTTGTGCTCACACCGTAACCCTTGTATAAAGTTGGCTGTTGATACATCTGCTGCAGACGATTCTCAAATTTGTCTTTGACAACAACAATTGAGTATGGCAGTGTATAACTTCCTACCGTACCCGATATACCCGTCTGAATACTGTAAGATTCCTGTTTTCCTATCAGCGATGTTGTTTGACCGCTTACCGAGTATCCTATTTTTGTTGTAACTCGACTACCTATACCCGTTGCATGTGCGTCGATGGGTACAGAGGTAATTGTAATTATAAGTGCAAGTATGAAATGAGAGTACTCCGGTCAAAACGTTTTCTTAATGTGTTGATATGTACCTCCTTCCGTTGTCCTGTTACTTATTAAATATAGTAGGCGAAAAATATTTAACGTACAATTATACTTATTCTCATCTCGAATTTCTATACTTTTTATTGTATAAAAATCAATTTCGACAGTTTTTACTCTGCAATAATAGGAATAATTCCTTCTTATGTGATAATTTACAAAGAAGGTGTATTGCTTACATTTTTCAAATAAAAAGGTATATAGGCTGATGCTTATATACCTTTAAAGCTTTATTTATATATTTTAAAATTTATTCCGGATACACCATTCTATCTTCAGAAATGTTTTCCAATACTTCATCAAGATACTTTTGTCGAAATATATTTTTGCCATAGGCAAATTTATATCCAGGTAGTTGCTACAGTCCTTTGCACAGGCTCCCGGGAACATCTCCTTCAAAGTCCTTTATAAATCGAACATCTCCTTAAGCAAAGGTATAATCTCATTTGACTCATGGTTGCCCTTTAAAAAGCAGGTAAAATCCTGTTCTACATCCCATAGGTCCGAAATAGAGAATACTCTCCGTAATCTTTGTGGTTTCTCAAAAATGTTGCCTCCAGATGCTCTATAGCATGAAGCTCCGCAGTATTTATTACCGGCTCAAAATTCAGCCTGGTCATTCTTATATCAAATGTGGTAACAATCTCTTCACCGACATTATCTTTTCTTGACACATAAACTCCCGGCAAAAAGCTTTAGATGGTCTATTGTAAAGCTTGTTATCTTTCCATAAAATCTCCATTATATGTTTTTTTGTCTGCAGGTTTCTCATAGCATTGATTACACAAAGTACAGTTACACCTACATCAGCGAATACCGCTTCCCACATAGTACCAAAACCCTATGGCCGCAAGCAATAGGAAAATAAAGTTTTAACACCCAAAGCAAATATAATATTTTGCTTTTGCAATGCTCATAGTTCTTTTTGCAAGTTTGATACCTCTTACTATATTGTAAAGCTTATCATCCATTATAACCACATCCGCCGCTTCAATAGCTGCGTCCGGAACCTATACCTCCCATTGCAATACCTATATCGGCTCTTGCCAAAAACCGGAGCATCGTTTAATCCGTCACCTACAAATGCCAGTATTTTATTGTCATCAAGTTCCTCTTCCACCTTTTTTCAACCTTATCCTGTGGTAAAAGTTCAGAGTATGCATAGTCAATTCCCAGCTCATTTGCCACTACATCCGCGACCTCTTTTATATCGCCTGTAAGCATTACAGACTTTTCAACTCCGACACTCTTTAGTGCAATCAGGCTTTCACCTGCATCTTCCTTTATTCGATCATTTATTACAATCGATCCTAAGAATTTGCCTTCCTCAGCCACATAGACAACACTTCCGAATTCTTCACTTTTTTCAAAATCTATACTGTTTGAACTCATAAGCTTGTCATTACCTACAAGAACCTCTTTGCCGTCAACTTTTATACTGATACCATGTCCTGCAATCTCTTTTAAGTCACTTAATCTGTCGGAAATATTTGTATTTTCTTCCGATTCTGTTTTCAGTTCTTCATATGCCTTTTTAATAGATATTGCTATAGGATGTGAGGAATACTCTTCCGCCATTGCTGCCTTACTTAACAATTCTTCTTCACTTACATTATTTGGATGTAAGCTTACCACCTCAAAAACTCCCTTTGTTAAGGTACCGGTTTTATCAAACACAAAAGTCCTTACTCCGGCTAAAAGTTCAAGATAATTGCTTCCCTTTATGAGCACACCTATTTTTGACGATGCACCTATACCGCTGAAAAAGCTTAAAGGAATCGCTATAACAAATGCACAAGGACATGATACAACTAAGAATGTAAGTGCCCTGTAAATCCATGTGGCAAATCCTGTTCCCGGAAATATAAAAGGCGGAATAACTGCCAGTGCTATAGCTACAAAAACAACTATAGGAGTATATATTCCTGCAAACTTTGAGATAAAGTTTTCTGTCTTCGATTTCTTTGCTGCGGCATTTTCCACGAGGTCAAGAATTTTACTTGCTGTAGACTCACTAAACTCTTTTGTGACCTCAAGCTTTAAAAGGCCGTCCTTATTTATACTACCGCTATATACCTGATCACCTGCATTTGCACTTCTTGGTACAGACTCACCTGTAAGTGCTGAAGTATCAAGCATTGCCTTTCCGGATACCACTATTCCGTCAAGCGGTATTATCTCACCGGCTTTTATCTGTATATATGAGCCGACTTCCACGTCATATGGATCCACTGTTTCACACTGCCGTCTTCTTTTACAAGATTTGCATAATCGGGTCTTATATTCATCATATCAGATATGGATTTTCTGGATTTATTTACAGCCAGCGACTGTAAAAATTCACCCACTATATAAAAAGAGCATAACTCCGACAGCTTCCGGATATTCACCTATTATAACTGCACCTACGGTAGCAATAGTCATAAGGAAGTTTTCATCAAATACCTTACCTTTTTTTATATTTGAGAAGGCTTTAAGTAATACATCCTTTCCCACTATTATATATGCCGCTATGAACAGTCCGAAGCTGATTATATTTGACATGGAAAAGTTTATTTTTGAAACTATGACGGCAATTATATAAAGGCTTGCCCCCATAATTATTTTACTTAACATCTTCTTTTGCTTATTGTTCATATCATCCTTCTATCTAATGAATACACCTGCATTAATTAAATTACGCTCTCTTTACCTCTACATCAGGCTCTTCAATCTTTATTATCTCCATAGCCTTTTCAATAACATCATTTAACTTGTCAGCCTCTGCCTCCAAAGTACATTTTAAAGTCATAAAGTTGATATTTGCACTTGTAATACCGTCAATGGCGGCAAGCTTTTTCTCAAGCTTTGCAGCACAATCTGCACAATCCAAACCTTCTAATTTATAAACTCTCTTCATTTCTTTTCTCCTTTAAAAATCTGCTTTACATCTATGAGAGACATGTACGATACCTGTTTCAAATATCTCCTTTACATGTTCGTCATCAAGTGAATAATATACTTCCTTACCTTCTCTTCTTGCTTTAACAAGCTTGGCTTCCTTAAGTGTACCAAGTTGATGTGATACCGCCGACTTTGTCATTCCCAGCACATCACAAATATCAAGTACATAACTCATGTACATTTAATGCCCAAAGTATCTTTTATCCTTGTCGGATCTCCAAAATACTTTAAAAAGCTTTGACAGTGAATCTGTTGTTTCAGCCTCAAGCATATTTGTCTTTGCTCTTTCCAGTGCCTTGTCTCTGCTTAAACTCTCTACCTCAATACACCTCCCTTAGTTGAATATTTATTCAACTGTTATGTTACTATTATAGTTGAATACTTATTCAACTGTCAAGTGCTATTTTTAAAATTTATATAGAAAATTTAATCAAAAATCCGATCCTCAAATTTTACAATCTCATAGGATCATAAAATAAAAGCTCAGATTTTAAAAATTTATTATTTATTGTGAAATCTCTCCGCCTGTGACTTTATAAGCTCGATATCATCAAAGTAATTTATTCTCATAGCGTTCTTTACTTCTGAAAGTGTATTTGCGGCTTCATTTCTTGCCACTTCACAGCTTTCCTTAAGCATCTCATAGATGGCCGGAATATCTTTTTCAAATTCCGCTCTTCTTGCTCTAATCGGTGCCAAGGTTTCTTCCATTATGCTTGCAAGAAACTTCTTTACCTTCATATCGCCCTAATCCGCCACGTGTATAATGCTCTTTAAGCTCATCAAGTGACTTATAATCCGGAAGATACTCTGCAAAATGTTCAGGTCTTGAGAAGGCATCCAGATATGTAAATACCGTGTTACCTTCAAGATGTCCCGGGTCGCTTACCTTTATATGTAAAGGATCTGTGTACATAGTCTTTATTGCTGATGCCACCGTATCCGCGTCATCTGAAAGATAGATACAGTTGCCAAGAGACTTACTCATCTTTGCCTTACCGTCCGTGCCCGGAAGTCTCTTTGCCGCATCTTCCTGAGGTATAAGTGCCTCAGGCTCTACCAAAGTCTCACCGTATACTGAATTGAACTTTCTTACTATCTCTCTGGTCTGCTCAATCATAGGAAGTTGATCCTCACCTACAGGTACTGTAGTTGCTTTAAATGCTGTAATATCCGATGCCTGTGATATAGGATATGTGAAAAATCCTACCGGAATACTGTTTTCAAAATTTCTAAGTCCTATCTCAGCCTTTACTGTAGGATTTCTTTGAAGTCTTGAAACTGTAACAAGATTCATATAATAAAATGCAAGCTCTGTAAGCTCCGGTACCATGGATTGTATAAATATATTGGACTTCTTAGGGTCGATACCGCATGCCAGATAGTCAAGTACTACCTCTATAATATTTTGTCTTACTTTTTCAGGGTTTTCCATATTGTCGGTGAGTGCCTGAGCATCCGCCACCATTATAAAAATCTTTTTAAATTCTCCTGAATTTTGCAATTCAACTCTTCTTTTTAAAGAGCCGATATAATGTCCTACATGTAACTTTCCGGTAGGACGATCTCCTGTAAGGATTATCTTATCCATTTATAACTTCTCCTTTGTCTCTAAGTATTGCCACCATGATACTTAGGAATATCCATAAAAATGGTGTTACCACAGGTAAGTTCAAATTTACGACAGCCTGAGTGGCATAGCAAATTACTGCAATAGCACATGCATACAAATATGGCAGCATTGTATTGTCTCTAAGATAAAACAGTCTTGTTCTGAGTGCTTCAACACTTGGAAGTATAAGTGACAGAATATAAGCTATTGTAGCTATAGGTCCAAGAGTAAATAAAAATTGTATATACTCATTATGTGTTGCATCAAAGAACTGACCGGTTACACTTGTCATTTCTTCGTTTCTGAGTAAGCCGATATATAAGCCGAAAGTATCCGGTCCGCTTCCGAAAATCTTATGAAGGAGCGGGAATTTCATATATTCTTCCACGGCAGCTCTCCATATATAACCTCTGAAAGTACCCCATGAATCGTTAAATACAAAATAATCTGCAAGAGCACCGTACTTTTCTTTAGCGGCAGTTACATCCGAGTTTATCTTCATTCCCATAAATACTATTGCCGCAAATATTATAACAAGTATTGCAAGTCAAATATATCTTAAGCTTCTTAAAAAGCGCTTCGTTGTCTCTTCTTTTTTTCTTTCTTTCTGTATTCAAGTACATACATGATAATAACTCGATTTAAAGCTAAAACTGCAATAATTAAATTTAGATATTTAAAATCACTTATAAAATCGTACAAACTGAAATACCGAGCACTTTGCCCGCATAACTTATATTTATCAACTGTATTATCTTTATACCCAGAAGGTATGTAAGTATTAGTAGTATAAATCTTCTTACACCCTCCATAGTTCTGAATGCCACAAAAGGTACAAGTCCGAAAAATGCTGCAAGTGTAAGATATCCGTTATCAGAGGTACCCATTGCAAGTGCAATAAAGTTCATAAGCATTATTACATAGTAGAAAACTATTTTTCCAATGCTCTCACCTCTGCCGTTGTCACTTTTAAATGGAGTAGTGATGAACAATGTTCCGGCAATTGCAATATAAAATGCCAAAACAGCGGTATATGTATTTATATTTCCGATGGTTGAAGTGAATATAGGCCACTGCTCAGGGCTTATTTTCTCCTTAAATCCCAATATGTCCATATTGAAATAATCGGTGTATCCAAACAAACATACAGGAATACTTACTGCAAGGAAGACTGTAAAGTAGACCTTGCCAAATGAAAACATGCGACTTACTGTAAAATAGAGTATCACATAGATAGAAATAAGTAGGAGTCCCGAATATCTTCCCTTATCTCCTGTAATGGATTCCATTATAAATCTTCCTGCAAATGCTGTAGAAAGTGCACTCATCAGCCAGAATACCATTATACATATATCCCATATGCTGAATTCTTCTTTGAACCATACGACAAACCCTTTTTTATTCAGATTATCAAAGAAATTTTTAAATCCGCCTGCAAAACCGCATATTACAATCAAAGCCAAAATCATTATTATTGAAAGAGTCAATACCGTATAATATTTTGTCTGCAAGATGTCAAAATAAAAATCATTGTAGATCAAAGGGAAGATGGTAAACATAGCCATAACCCAAAGTCCGACTATAACATTTGATGCATTCATCAGCTTTCTTTTAGATTTCATATAACCTCCATATCTACAGTCCTAAAAATACCGCTATAGGGTTCATTCTTGATAAAAATACCAAAATCGGGCTGCATTCCAACATTTCAGAAAAGATTTGCCCCATCTTTGTTGTAGAAAGGGCGATGATAAAAATACAGCCGACCCAAAATATTATCAATGCAAAAATAAAACCTGTAAAAGCTCCCAGCAACTGATTGACTCCGCCCAAAACCGGTATCTTGCTTAGAATCTTGTTACCTTTAAACAGTATTCCAAGCACCAGCCAAACAAGTACAAATGAGCCTATAAAACTTATAGAATTGACAGTCATCTGGGTGACATAGCTTGCAATATAATCCGAAAAGTATATACTCCAAGCTTATCATATACCTTTCTGTCATCATTTTTCTTCAAAACATCTTTGACCTTTGTGGGCACATTCAGTTTATCAATTGCCTCTCTTCTTCCATCGGCATTTGATGAGTCCTCATGCATCTCATTAAGCCCTATTTTTTCATAAATCGTAGTTAAAACAAATTGATTTATCTTGGTATTTTGTTGCAACTCATTTCTGAGATATGGATTTACAAAATTCAAAGCAATTACACTTGATATGAGCGCCAGCATTGTAATGGATATTTTTAAAAGGCCCTTCCTATACCCTCGCGCTATCATTCCTATGAAAAACAGTAATATGCCGACCTCCAGAACATTAAAACACATTATATCCTAAAATGCTCCTCTCTTAGAATCAGTCTGCCTTCTTTATCATACTTCGGATTCATAAAGCCGAATATAGCCTTCACAACGCCCGGCCTTTCAGCAAGGTCTGCTGCATGATCTATAAGATTTCTGGCATTCTTTCTGGTCAATGGAGTTTTATCCTCCTTCATATAATCCGCTCTTTCTTCAACAGCATACTTTGCCTTGTTGTAAAGCACACATTCTATCTCCTTTGCATAACTGAGTGCATAGTTAATAAAATCGTCCACATCCATAGGAGCGTTATCTTCACCGTCTGCTTCCTCATCCGCTATATAGATATCTTCATCTTCCTTCTCTTCAATCCGAGCAGTCTCTTCATTAGTTGTCTTGGCTTTTTCTACTTCTTTATCTTCTTCCTTTACAGGCTGTGATATAACAGGCTCAATCTTAATGGCCTCTTTTTCTTCCTCTTTCACATCAGACTCGGGTTTGTTGTTTGCATGTACGGTAATGCTGTCCGAGCTTCCGATTTCCTGCATTTCAAACTGAAAATCCTCGCCATATTCCTTCTTTAAAATATTCGCTATGATTTCAAGGTCCGATAATTCTTCAGTACTCTGCGGCTCTTTTTCCGTATCGGCTTCCTCGACAGCCTTCTCCTCGGCCTCCTTGCTCTCTTCCTTCTCAGGCTCCTTTGCTTTATCCTTCAGCTCAATATTTGCCACAATATTCTTTCTCTTTACAGGAACCTCTTCCTCTCTCATAACAAGACTCATTCCATGCAAAAGATCGTTTGCTTCTATAAGGTTTGCAATGCCTTCGATTGTATCCGCAAATACTACAGTCTCCTTACCGTCTCTGATAAACTCTATGAGTTCCGCAATAGTATTATCATCAAGGTATCCCTGCATCAACTATAATAAGATCTTTGCCCTTAATCTTATCAATAGAGTTCATCACTCCTTTTGCATTAAGACTCTTTGCCTTGATTTTCAATACTGTATGCTTTATCTTTGTAAGTTCATTTACCTCTCTCAACACCTCTATAGCATTTTTCAAGAGCCTTTTGTCCTGTTATACCCTCTACCATTATGGAGCCCGGTCTTCTCATCAAATATTCCTTCGGCTCTCTTGATTTTGGCGCTTTTGCTTTCATTACCTTTCCGTGCACAGGTAAATCAACCTCCCTACTTTCATCATTTGCAGCCTCTTCCACACTCTCTTCAATAACAACGGTATCGCCCTCTTCTTCATCTATGGATGAATCCGATTCTGCAATCTCTTCATTTTCCTTTTCCGCTTCCCCTTGAATATCTGTTTCTTCTGTTGTATCCTCTTGAATATCGTTTTCTTCTATCATAACGGTACCTTCATCCTCGGCTTCCACTTCTTTATACTCAGGCTCTATAAAGATTTCCTCAGGTTCTTCACCCTTCTTTACCTTTGTTACAAAAGTTCTTTCTTCCTTTGTGTAATAGATTTCTTCATCATCTACCACTTCCATTGTTGTTTCACTTTTTATACTGCTTTGGACTACATCCTTTTGTTCTTTTCTTTTTGGCCATAACAGATGAAACTGTAGGTACACCCATGTCTATTTCATCGTCAAAATAGCTGTTTATTAAATCATCCTTATCAAATATAGGATTCTTCTTTTTCCGGGACATAGTTTTCCAATACCTTTGTTGAAGCTGTTTCTGTAACTGTAATATTATCTACAGGCAGTTCATCAGGTATCTCCCTATGAAATCATCATCCTCATCACTTTGAGCCGTATTACTTTGAATTACATCAGCTCTTATTTGCATTGATATTTATCAAATCAATCTTATCATTTTTTCTTCTTCGATATCCGACTCATCCGCAACATCATCCTCGTCTACCGAGCTTTGACTACTTCATCAGCCTGCTCTTTTTATATTTTCACTGTCTTTGGTCTGCTCAGCTTTAGAAACCGTATCTTCTAAAACAGGCTCCGCAATGTGTGAATCTTCAGATGTATCGTCATTGTCTGAAGACTTTCTTTCCTCTTCATCGCTTATCCATGTGTTTTGTACTTTATCCATGCCCTCACGTTCATCTCTGCTTCCGTGAGTTTTTGGAAGTCCCATACTGTCAAAATGATTACTGATTCTGCTTTTTCTTCTTTCACCCATCACCGGTGGAGCATTAAATCTTCCCTGTTTGATTCTCTCCACTCTTTCCATATGTGCTCTGACCTCTTCATCTATCTCTCTCATAGATGCATGATCGCCTTCAGTCTTCATCTTATTCAGATTTTCATTTGTGATTGCTATGGCTCTCTTGAGTTCTATTTCAAATTCCGGGTTCACGTTTTCCCCCTTAAATGTTGTTTCTGATATCCTTATTTCGTTTACACCGACAGTCTTTGGAAAAAGCTCAGTATTTATGGAAGCCTCCTCATCGGGAATTTCTTCCTCATCAATCAGACTTATAGTAGTTCTTTTTTCCTCTCTGGGTTTATATGCACTCATATCATCCAGATTAAGATTAGGATAATTCTCACTTTCATACTGCTTTGCAAGCAAGTTTAATCTGTCCTCATAGAACTCCTTGTTATCAACCTGCTCCTGCTGCTTTGAGCTTAAAGGACAGCCTGTTGACTCCTTCAAAGCCGCGGCCTTTTCCACATACTCACCGACTCCGAATAAAAGCATTATTTCATCACAGGTCTTTATACAATCATCTATTCTTCCTGCCTGAGCATAAAGCTGTGCGAGTTCGTATTTCCACTGCTCGTCCATCTTCTCGATATCACTGTACTTCTCAAGAATTCTAATCTTCTTATGTATGTCTTCACCCTTTGCCACAGCAATATGATATTCCATAAGATATTTTCTGCTGTCTTGAGGTGATATCTCGATATATTCTCTGTAGTAAGCTTCAGCCTCCGCTATATCTCCTCTTTTATCGCAAAGCATGGTAAGCCTGTACAAAGCTCTTTTACCGACCGGTGCTCTGTCATAGGCCAAAAGCAATACATCTCTGGCTTCCTTATACTCATCGTTTTTTTCATAGACTTCTGAAACGGTTGTCAATAAGCCTGCATTATGAACTCTACTCCAGTCGATTGTATCGGTGATTCTCATGGCAGCCTTGTAGTCACCGCTTTTCACCAATTTATTCAGTTGTTCAACCTTTAAATTAAATTCATATTTATCCATACTTGCACCAAACCTCAAGATTTTTTACTTTTGCACCCTAGAGTGCTCTTCTTCCCTCAAGTGCCCTCAACAGAGTCACTTCGTCAATATATTCCAAATCCCCGCCTACAGGGACTCCGCTTGCTATCCTGCTCACCTCTATACCTGTGGGTTTTACAAGTTTTGCTATATACATTGCCGTAGTCTCACCCTCAAGTGTGGAGTTTGTGGCAATTATAACTTCATCTACATCACCCTCGAGTCTTTTTATCAGTTCCTTCAGCTTAATATCCGCCGGACCTATTCCAAGCATAGGTGAAATTGCCCCGTGTAAAACATGATATACTCCATTATACTTTCCGGTCTTTTCATATGCCGCCAGATCCCTTGTGTTTTCCACTACCATTATGGTCTTATGATCTCTTTTTTCACTGGCACATATAGGACAGACTTCTCCGTCTGTCAAGGTATAGCATTCTTTGCAATAATTCACATTGCCCTTGGCATCTTTTATTGCCTTTGACAATGACTCTACCTGTTCACTTGACATTCCAATTATGTGAAAAGCAAGCCTTTGTGCGGACTTTGCTCCCACCCCCGGCAGCTTTGAAAGTTCCTCTATAAGCTTGCTGATATGACTGCTGTAATAATCCATTAGAATGGCAACTTTCCTGCTCCACCTGCAATGCCGCCCATCAGTGCGGAATGCTCTTCTTCCATCTTTCTGAGAGCCTCATTTGTAGCCGCCATTATCAAATCTTCTAACATTTCCACATCGTCAGGATCTACCACTTCTTTATCTATAGATACCTTTGTGATTTCCTTTTTACCTGAAACGGTAATGCTTACCGCACCGCCTCCGGCACTTGCGCTAAACTCCTTGCCTTCAAAGGCCGCACTTTGCTCTTCCATCTGCTTTTGCATCTTCTGAGCCTGCTTCATCAACTGATTTATATTACCGGGCATCATGCCTCCACCGAAACCGCCACGCTTTGCCATAAATATCTCCTTACTGTTCTATAATAATGTCTGTAGTTTATAACAGATTTTATCTCGTCTATCGAAACATATCTTGTGTTTCTTACAACCTTATTTTCTCTTAAAGAAATCCGGATTGCAATATCTTTTCCGTATTTTTCACTTAAAAATGTACGCAAATCTAAGATTGTCGTCTCCTTATTTCCCATATCGTAAAACATCTTGTTAAAGAAAATAACATCGATACCGCCTTCTTTTACCGGCTCTATCTCAGCTTCCTTATATACACTGCCCGCCTTGCCTCCAAGATGTTCCACTATGCTGTTCCATTCCTTCTTTATTGCCATGAAATCATCATAGGTCGCTTTCGGAAGCTCTATGACTTCATCCTCTATCGGAATATCCGCCTTTTCTTCCGGACTTCTTTGTACCGTATTAACAGGCCTTACTCCCGACTCAAGTCTTGAGAGTCTCTCAAGCACACTGTCCAGATTATCCTCCATCTCAGGAGTCATAAGTCTTATAAATTCAAGTTCCGCCACAACTCTTTTTTGTGTAGCCGTCTTTAATTTATTGGAAAGCTCCGACAAATTTCTAATATACCGCATAAGCGTTTCTTTGGAAACAGTATTTACTTTTTCTTTTAAATTTTGTAAGTTCTGTTCCGACATGTCAACCAGCGAACTGTCATTTTGTGTGGACTTAAGTATCAGAATATTTCTCAGATACCATAGAAAATCCGTCACAAACTGCCCTATCTCTTTTCCGTCTATTATGGAATTATTCAAAAGATTCAACACTTCTATAGTATTGCCCTCAAGTACTCCGTCCAAAAGCTCATTAAATACACTTATATCTGAAGCCCCAAGTATATCCAGTACCGCTTCATAGCTTATCTTTTCATTTTGTAAAAACGAAATACATTCATCCAACAGGCTGAGTGCATCTCTCATAGCTCCGTCTGCAGACTTTGCAATATACTCAAGCGCCCTGTCTTCTATATCAACACCTTCACTCTTACACAGGCTCTTTAACCTTTCCGATATGGTGTCGATGCCTATTCTTTTAAAATCATATCTTTGGCATCTTGACAGCACTGTAACCGGCAGCTTATGTACCTCTGTGGTTGCCAGAATAAATATAACATATTGCGGCGGTTCTTCAAGAGTTTTTAAAAGTGCATTGAATGCTCCTGTAGAAAGCATATGCACCTCATCTATAATAAACACTTTGTACTTTCCGAAAGTTGGCGGATATTGTACCTGTTCCTTTATATCTCTTATATTGTCCACACCGTTATTGGAAGCCGCGTCTATTTCCACTACATTTATGGAAGCTTCGCTTAATATTGACTTACAGGTTGGGCATTCATTACACGGTCCCGCATCTGTGGGATTTTCACAATTGAGTGCCCTTGCCATTATCTTGGCTATACTTGTTTTTCCTGTACCCCTTGTTCCGCAAAAAAGATATGCATGTGATATTCTTCCGGTCTTTAACTGATTTTTTAAAGTTCTTGTTATAGCTTCCTGACCTACTACCTCATCAAAATTTGAAGGTCGAAACTTCCTATATAATGCTGTATAAGCCATTTGCTTCCTTTCTATTTGTCGCCAAAGCTTATTCCCACAAGTCTTGCCTCTCTTACAAGTGAAGACTCGGGATCTACATATTTTAATTTGCCGGCAGACTCATTTAAAGCAATATCTGTAACCTCTGTTCCCTTTAATACCACAAGACGACCGAACTTTTTTCCAAGTATAAGTTCGGCTCCATGCGCACCAAGCCTTGTAGAAAGTGCTCTGTCATAAGGATTCGGGTCTCCGCCTCTTTGAGTATGTCCCGGAACCGTCACTCTTACATCCACATCTGTCTCCGCACTTAGCATATCTCCTATTTCATAACTTATGGAAGGATATCTGCCTGCGTCTTTCAGCTTCTTCTTTTTTAATTCTTTTTTTGAAAGGGCCGCATCTTCCTTTGATATTGCACCCTCTGCCACTGCAAGTATGGTAAACTTCTTGCCTTCCTTTTCTCTTATCTTTATAGCTTCGGCTATTTTTTTGATATCATAAGGTATCTCAGGTATCAAAATGATATCCGCACCGCCTGCAAGACCTGCGTACAGTGTAAGCCATCCCACCTTATGCCCCATTACTTCTACAATAAAGACTCTGCTGTGAGAAGCAGCTGTAGTATGTATACAGTCAATAGCATTTGTAGCTATTTCCATTGCACTTTGAAAACCGAATGTCATATCCGTACCGTAAAGATCATTATCTATAGTCTTTGGAAGTCCGATAACATTCAAGCCCTCTTCACTTAAAAGATTTGCCGTCTTTTGTGATCCGTTTCCACCAAGCACCACAAGACAATCAAGTTTCAACTTTTTATATGTGGACTTCATAGCTTCTACTTTATCCAATCCGTTTTGATCGGGCTCTCTCATAAGTTTGAAAGGCTGACGACTGGTTCCGAGCATAGTTCCGCCCGTTGTCAATATACCCGAAAAATCTGAAGGTTTCATTACTCTGTATTCCTCATACATAAGCCCCTTGTAGCCTTCAAGAAAACCTATTATTTCCACCTCTTTATCAGATTTGTAAAGACTCTTTTGCACACCGCGCATTGTTGCGTTTAAGGCCCTGACAATCTCCTCCACTTGTTAGCATACCAACTCTCAGCATATATAACTCCTTTTGCACAAAGTCGAAAACAAATTCACTGCTTTTTGCATTTTTAAGCATTGTCTTTAATTATAACCTAATTTTTATTCATTATACAACAAAAAGCCCTTCCCAATAGCTCACTGTCTATCAAGTAGGACCTTCATGCGCCTTCGGGGACTCGAACCCTGGACAAATAGATTAAGAGTCTACTGCTCTACCAACTGAGCTAAAGGCGCTTTTTATTTTTTGTATTCTGTGTTTTTGAACACTTCGATATAATACAATATATAAAAGTTGTTGTCAACATGTTTTTGAAAAACTTTGAAAATTATTTTTATTTTTTTCTTTTTATACAGTTAACTAATCTTGCACAACCATTTATTGACTTTATCTATAAATAAACCTATAATTATATTAAAGGAGATAATTTATGGAATTCAGACAATTGAGGCTTTCGTGTCACAGCCGAATTAAAGAGTTTTTCACAGGCTGCAAAAATATTTATATCTGTCACAGTCAACTATAAGCTCACATGTTCAAAACTTAGAGGATGATTTGGGAAGAAAGCTGCTTTTAAGAACTACTAAGTCCATTACTCTTACACCTGAGGGTGAGACATTTCTCTCCTATGCCAGAAAAATAGTGGAGACCAAGGATCAGGCTGTACTCTCATTACAGCAGTCATCAAAAAGTATGTTACATATAGGTGCTTCCTCCATACCTTCAGGCTATCTTTTGCCGGAAATCATTGCAGGTTTTAAGAAAAAATACCCCGAAATGCACTTCAGTATCTGGCAGGGAAGCAGTGACGAAATTGCCGAACTGCTACTTAGTGACAGCGTTGATATAGCTTTCACCGGCAAAGACATAAGCTCACCGCTTTGTGAGAGCTTGAAAGTATGTCCCGATCATCTTATGCTTGTTACACCTGCCACAGAGGAGTATAAAAAGCTTAAAGAAAGCCGTGCAAAGATATCCGAAATCTTAAAGTATCCTATGATCTTAAGATCAAACGGATCAGGCACCCAGTTTGTAGCCAGCAAACTTCTTGAAGGGCTCGGTATAAAGAAAAGTGATTTGAATGTAATTGCACAGACAAATGACCTTGAATCCATACAGCAGATGATAGTTCACGGTATGGGCATAAGTATCTGCTCAAGATTTTCCTCTCAGAATTTATTGGATAGCGACAAGGTGATAACATATCCGCTTGATAATGCAAATATGAGACATTTTTCATTACATTATATGAATATAAAAAAATCCCATCCGACAATTAAGCTTTTTCCTTGACTATGTGCAAAACTTAATAGATGAAGGTATCTACAAATAAAACAAGAGCCGATGAAATCACTTTTGATCTCACCGGCTCTTTTTAATATTTTCTATTTATAATATAATCTCTCGGATATAACGATAATTTAGCCCCATCTGATTTCTCGTATTCATCCCAAAACTTAATATCGTCTGATTCGTTGTCAATGGCTATACGATAGCAAGAAAATCCACCTCTCCTTCTATAAAAGGAAGTTGCTCTAAATTATATCTTTTTTTGCTTCATCAAATTGTTTTTCTTCCAATAAATATAACCACTCCAGAGCTTTGTCCAAATCTTTTAAATAATTCAGTCGTTCTTTTTTTCCGTTTTTTAAGTCTTCTACAATCAATTCTCTCTCTTTTTCCAATAGATTTATAGCATACTCCATATTCCACCTAAAATGTCATTCTCATCTTATACCAGATAGTATCACCATGATTTGACTGTGATATGCCTTCATCCTTGTAACCGAATTCCTCATAAAATAATCTGAGTCCGTCTTTACAGGTGAGTACAATTCCTTTTCTTCCCCTTGCCTTGGAATCCTCTATTACCTTATTCATCACCTGATTTGCAAGCCCCTGACCTCTGTAAGGCTTTTCCGTAACTACGGAGAATATCATCTGCCAATCCCCGTTTTCTTTATGCATAGAGGCATCATCATACATAATATCGGTAAGGTCCTCTTCATCTGTAGCCATACCGTTTATGAAACTCTTTATAATCCCATCCTCTTCAAGTATCCAAAAGCACTCCGGAAAACTTTCCATTCTCTTTTTTATGCTTTCCCTACCTGCCGCCTCTGCTTTAGGATAAGATGCAGCTTCTATCTCAGCCAGTCTGTCCAAATCCTCCGCTTTTTACATGTCTGATCATAACTCCTCCTTTAATTCATATAAAATCCTAAAGACTTTCTGTCATGCAGCTGTATTATTCCAAGTCTTTTTAAACCCAAGTTTTTTTCCACAGCTTTTTGCATAGTGTTTATTGTCCTCATGGGTTTCTATTCTCAACAGTCAGTCTTTCTTTTTGCAAAAATCTACTATACTGCTTACAATATTTCTTTTACTTCCATCACTTGCCACTCTATGTATTATTCCCATAGTCTTTATCAGAAGGAAAAATTTCACGTTCATGGCTCTTTTTCATAGCCCTTTCATAAATATAAAACAGGCACAAAATATGACCATTATCTTCCAATACATAGCCTATTTTTTCTTCTCTATATCCTTATTTACGATATTTTACTTGGATAACTGTCCTTCCACTGATTTGGATTGCCACTATTCTTTCATATATTCTCTTGCATATATATCTCCATTATCTGCTATAATCAGAGACTGCTTTTTCATATTCATCCTATACTTTGCTCTACCCAAAGTTTGTAATATAAACAGTAATAATATACTGCTCTCTATTTAAAAAAGGCATATTATAGACAAAGCCTATAACATGCCCTATATCTTTATGGTCCTACCGAAACCTTGATTCCAAGCTGTCCATATGGCCAGATAATATCCATTACATCATTGCTTACAGCCACACAACCTGCTGTAGGTACACCTTTTTGATAATTTCCGTGGATCATTATTGCACCGCCAAGCGCTGTATTCCATGGAGGACATACCTTCTTGTCAATAGCTGTGTAGATGGCATCCTTTTCTTCCTGTGTAATAATTCCCTGTTCAAATCCTCTGTCGGCTGCCGCCTTATCAGGGTAAGAAAGTCCAAGAGATAAATGATATGCACTCTTATCATTTCTTACACAGATATAGTAATCGCCATTCGGAGTTGTTCTGTCCCCCTGCTTTTGCTTTGTTCCGTTTGCTGAAAACTCTCCAAGACTGCATGGCCACTTACCTACTACCTTATTGTCGGCTATAAGTGTAAGCTCCTTGCTTGTCTTGCTTACATAGATTCTTGTAGCAGGTTCACTCTGCTGCGGTGTGTAATTACTTGTAGTTACCTTTCTTACTGTTGCGGCGTATACACTAAAGCTCATCAATCCGATAATCATTGATAAAACAAGTAATGCCACAATGCTTTTTCTCATCTTCATAAAAACCCTTTCTAAAAATATATTTAATTTATAAACATCGCATCCCCAAAGCTGAAAAATCTGTATTTCTCTTTTTACAGCCTCCTCATAAGCATGCAATATATTTTTCTCTTCCTGCCAATGCGCTCACAAGCATTACTAAAGTTGACTCCGGTAAATGGAAGTTTGTAATAAGAGCATCCAAAACCTTAAACTTATATCCGGGATATATGAAAATATCTGTCCACCCCGACTTTTCTTCCAGATGTCCGTTTTCATCCGCCGCGCTTTCTATAGTTCTGGTACTTGTGGTTCCCACACAAATTACTCTTTTACCGTTTTTCTCTTGTACTGTTAATGATATCGGCAGCCTCTTTTGAGATTTGAAAAAACTCGGAATGCATATGATGCTCATTCACATCCGTTACCTTTACCGGCCTGAAAGTACCAAGTCCCACATGCAGAGTAACCTTCGCAAGTCTGATACCCTTTTTTTCTATTTTCTCAAGCAGCTCCTTTTGTAAAATGCAAACCTGCCGTAGGTGCCGCAGCAGAGCCCCTCATTCTTTGCATATACTGTCTGATATCGGTTTTTATCCTTCAACGCATGCGTAATATATGGTGGAAGCGGCATGGTTCCAAGCTTATCCAAGATTTCTTCAAAAATCCCTTCAAACTCGAAACTCGATTATTCTGTTACCTTCCTCCACAATATCCACTATTGTTCCTGAAAGTAATCCGTCTCCGAAATCAATCTTCGCTCCGACCTTACATTTTTCCCGGGTTTTACAAGGCATTCCCAGGCGGTCTTTGACTTTCTCTTTAAAAGAAGTATTTCTATTGCCGCTCCGGTATCCTTTTTTACACCCATAAGTCTTGCAGGTATTACCTTGGTTTCATTAAGTACCAGGCAATCACCCTCATTTAAATAATCTATAATATCGAAAAAATGCTTATGACTGATATCTCCGCTTACTTTATCAAGTACCAAAAGCCTTGAAGAAGCTCTATCTTCAAGCGGATCCTGTGCAATAAGTTCCTGTGGTAAATCATACCAAAAATCTCTTACATCCATATCAGTTTCCGCTCTTTGTCTCCGATATGGATACATTGGCTTCCTCTTTACTTGTTTCTGTAATACTTTCCACAGTACTTTCCTCAACAGTTGTTTCTGAAGGTTGCTCTGAAGTTTCCACTGCAGCACCGCTCTCATTTGTAGACGCATTTTGCACCCAAATAGAATAAAGTGTTCCAAGCTGTATATCACTTGTTACTGCAGTTGCAAGGTCTTTTCTCATCTGTGCATCAAGAGCAATAATATCTTCCGACTTGGAAACCTCATCCACATACTGCCTCTCTTCAGCAGTCAACTTATCAGTCTCTACCATATAAAAAGCATCCTTAGGCTCTTCTTTTACATATGCCCATGTAAGCATAGGTGCCTTTGTATCAATATCATGGAACTTTACATTTGAACTGATAAATACCACATATGAATTATCCTCATATCCCTTTGTCACATAGGTAACAGTATCATCAAATGATTCGTATACCTTTGCCTCATCTGTCAGTTTTGCCTGCAAATCCGCAAGTCCGTCCTCATCGCTTCTTCCAAAAACATTGTACATTCTTCTGGCATCCGCATTTACTTTTGCATACTGATATGCCTTTACAAGCTCTATAATTCCCGGAATCGGATCCTTTTGCATACCATATGTTTTATAATCCGATAATACTTTTTCCTCTTCAGACATGGTAGACTCGGCAACTGTAGTGGTCTCCTCGGTACTTACCGCCTTGCTTGTATTGCTGCAGCCCGTAGCAACCGCCATCATCACTGCCATCATACCTATTCCTGTTATTATTTTTTTATTTCTCATAAATGCCTCTTTATAATTAATTTATAACCTTTTTGATTCCGGTATTATTTTATCAAATATTATTGCAAAAAGCACCTATCAATTTATTATAAAAAAATGATATAATTTTGTAATATTTGTTTGTATCAATAGCGTATTGGATAACGCATCAGACTCCGACTCTGAAGACTGTGGGTTTCGAATCCCACTTGATACATTATTTTTATATGACATATAAGGAGAAATATGTTAAAGAATGAAGTTTTAAAAAAATCTTATTATCAAATAACATTCACGTATCCGGTCAAGATATTTCAGAAAAGTCTGGGTGTCTCAAGGACTGCCGTATGGAAGGCTATTTCCGCATTAAAAAGACGGCTACAATATAGAATCCGTCAATAACAAAGGCTATCTTCTTTTTGGCAAAAAGCGATATTCTAAATCAAGTGGAAATAGAGCAAAACATAAATCCTTATAAACTCTCCAATGCACCACAGATAATATATCTGGATGAAGTCGACTCCACCAATAACTATGCCCGACTGATGGCAGACAAGATAAATTCCGACTTCCTTGTAGTAGCCGATATGCAAACTTTGGGAAAAGGCAGAATGGGAAGAAGTTGGAGTTCACCTGCCGGAACCGGTATCTTTATGAGCCTTTGTATAAAGCCTGAGATTGCTGTAGAAAAGGCTTCTATGATCACTCTTGTAACCGCCATCTCCATTTGTGATGCTATAGAAGAGCTTTACCCTATAAGCACCACCATCAAATGGCCGAATGATATAGTCATAAATTCAAAGAAAATATCAGGTATACTTACGGAAATGAGCTCCGATATGGACGGTATAAAAATACATTATTTTCGGGAATGGGTATAAATGTTAATAATAAGGAATTTCCCGATGATATAAAAGATATGGCATCATCTCTTTTGCTTGAAACCGGTATTTTTAATGGACAGAGCTAAATTAATTGCAGCGTTATGTATCATTTCTACAGAAACTATGAATATCTTTCTAAAAACCTGTGATATGAGCGGACTTAAAGAAAATTATGAAAAGCATTTGGCAAATATCGGTAAAGACGTGAAGATTCTTGACCCTAAAGGTAGTTATCAAGCCGTCGCACTTGGAATTGATGAAACAGGTGCATTGCTTGTAAATGCCGAAGGAAAAATAAAAAGAATCATCAGCGGTGAAGTCAGCGTACGAGGACTCTATGGTTATATATAAAAATAACCCTTGTAAAATCAAGGGTTATACTCAAGCTGCTGACGGGACTCGGACCCGTGACCTCCTCACTACCAATGAGGTGCGCTACCACCTGTGCCACAGCAGCATCTATGTAATAGTAGCATAAACATCTGAAAGATTTGCTGTCAATACGATTTGGATGCCCTGGGTCTTCAACACTTAGTCATATATATAAACCCTCCAAAAGCCTTATAAATAAAGGATTCTTGCTGTTAAATTCTCTTTATTTTATTGTTATATTATGTGATATAATAAAGTATGAAACTTTGGTATGACAAAAAAATCACAGGATCCCGCTCCTTCGTACGCTTGATATAATGTACAATCATTACGATGAATATATCTCTCATCTATATGATGCCAGTACTAAGATAGTAAAAAGAGATACCTCTGTATGCTTTTATGACTGTTCAAACTATTACTTTGAAACAAAATCAAATGATGACGACTATGTAGATGCAGTAACCAGTGAGGTAACTAAAAGTTTAAGAAAATATGGTGTAAGCAAAGAACATAGGCCAAATCCTATTGCACAAATGGGATTATTTATGGATAAAGACGGTATACCGCTGTCTATGTGTATTACATCAGGTTCAGATAATGAGCAAACCACTGCTATTCCTTTAGAGCCAAAGCTTATAACTATGTTTAAAGTGAAAAAGTTTATTTATTGTGCTGATGCAGGCTTAGGCTCTTTTAACATAAGGAACTTTAATTCAATGGGCGGTAGAGCTTTTATCGTCACACAATCTATAAATATGCTTTCCAACACCTTAAAAGGAGCTGTTTTTAGTGATATTGACTATCGCTTATTATCTAATGATAAACCGGCAACTATAAAGCAAATGACAGATTTGACAAGTCTAACGCATCACTTTATGAAGATAGAATATATAAGATTATACCTGCTGATAAAGCTTTTGACCTGGGACTATATGAAGAGAAGACGTGCAAGAACGGCACTGTTAGGAAGATTAAGTCAAAGGCCATAATTCCTCAAAAGATTATTGTATCATTCTCAAGAAAGATGATGGAATACCAAAGATTTGTACGTAATCGTCAGATTGAAAGAGCAAAAAAACTCCTTACAAACATAGACCCTGAAGCCTATAAAAAAGGAGCAAATGACATAACACGTTTTATAAAGCGAACTACAACTACACGTTCAAGCGAGGAAACTGTAGATACATATGAGCTTAATCTTGATGTTATCAATGAGGAAGAGAAGTATGACGGATTCTATGTAGTGGCAACGAATCTTAACGATTCGGCCAAGTATATCTTAGATATCAGCTCAAACAGATATAAAATAGAAGACTGCTTCAGAGTAATGAAAACCAATTTCTCAGCCAGATCTGTATTTCATCAAAAGAGAGAGCGTATAGTCGCACACTTTATGATCTGTTATACAGCACTCCTTATATATAGACTTCTGGAAAAGAAACTTGATATGTATGGAACATGCTTTACTGTAGACAGTATTATAAAAACTCTAAGCAACATACAAGTAGCTAACTTAGAAGATGTATGCTATATGTCGACATATAATAATTCCCAAGTTCTAACGGCATTAAATGCTATAATGGACCTTGGGTTAGACAAAAAAATAATACCAGCCAAAAAGATTTTAAATAAAAATAAAAATTTCAACCTAGACGTTCCATACAACATTTTTTTGCAAAAGAAGAAAAAAAGTGGCTAAAAACCTTGTAAATACAGGGTTTTTAAGCCACTTTTCCACTGTCCAACTGTTGAAGATGGGATTATACTTTTTTATTCTGGTCAAGTCAAGGAAGGAGGACAAACTTATTTATTTCGGGACAAACTTATATGTTACTACAAAGTGTGCGCTCTTACCTTTATTTCTTCCACCGTTTTCAGTTACTACCACTTCAAGTGAAGTGCTAAATCCGTTCATAATGTCTTCTTTTGTAACTGTATGAGAAGCCGATTCCGAACCTATATCAGGCTTTGTATCTTCTTCCTCCATTCTTGCAGAAAAAGAAATATTGTCACCTACAGCCACTTCCATCTCTCCTTTAGCTCTTTCACCGTTGATTCTTATATCATATGACCACTCATGTCCGATATTATTGTCGTCGGTTCTGTTCCAATCAGTAATCACCTGCATCAATCTCTTATCTACATCCTTATGCTCTTCAACGCTTATATCAAAAGAATTTTCAATACCGTTTGATGTTTTTGCGGTAATTGTTGTCACACCGCCACCTAATGCTGCAATATTACCTTCCCTGTCAACAGTAGCAACCGCCTCATTACTTGAAGTCCAAACAACTGTTTTATCCTGTGTATTCTCAGGTGAGATAATTGCTACAGCCTGCCAAGTATCTCCAACATTCATAACGTTTTTTATTTCAACAAAACTTATTGATTGTGCCGTTACAGGTGTCTGAGTCTCCTGTGTACTTTCAACAGCGGTACTCTCCTGTGACATACTTTCACCGCTTGTATCATCTTGTGAAGGCATTTCCCTTACAATTTCAGTTGTACCGGTTATATCACCGGGCTTTTCTTTTTTTGTTCCGACACGAATAAGAATACCCCAAAACAATATCAATATTACCGCTTTTGCCACATTATTAAGCTTCTTACTTCTTGCAACAAGTATAGTTAGCGGTATTGGAAAAAAACACATCCAACCGAGCACCCACAGCCATAACTTACTCTTTTTTCTTGGAGCCTGAGTATTTCTTTCAATATTACCTCTAGTTACACTGTTATCATTTCTGTTTACACAACCGCAGTATTGACAGACCAAAGCATCATTATCTATAAACTTTTTACAATTTCTGCAAATTTTCATATCTCATTCCTCAGTATCTAAAATTCAACCCTCTTTACCGGCTTTAAACCGCCTGTTTTTTTAAAGCTCATATTACACTTAAACATTTCTATAGTATCGGAGGCATCTATTCCGCTAAAGCTTATCTGTTCAAATCTCTTTCTGTCTATAAGAACAGAAAGCACTGTATCCTCATATTCATTTCCGATTATAGGCTGAACTTTATCCACGACATGAATAACTACACTCTCTATAGGTAATAACGCAAATACTTCTCTCGCTGTTCTTAAAACACAGCTGCAAATATAGTCTTGAGCTATATCATAGTGCATTGTCTTCGTCATCTTTTTTGAAGACAACTTTCCTGTCTTTGTAATCTCTAAAACGTGATTCGGCACCACCTTATCAGTCTTTGCGTGAAACTCAACTTCTAAAATATTAGGTATATCTGTACCTATATTAAAGTCACTTCCGTAATCCAATATCTCATCAAACGGATGCATTTCAGAAACAACATAAAAATAACTGTCAATCTCCCCTGACAGAACTTGTGTTGCAAGCTTTTTCATATTTTCCCAATCATCATATACTTGCTTATCTTCCTCTCGGGCAGCCAAAACAGCGTCATTAAGCTTTTTCATTTTATTGTTATGCGCAGCAGGTATAAGTTTCCCTATAAATCCCGGCTTGGCATCATGTAAACTTCTAAGTGCCTCTTCCTCATGCGGACCGGGTAACATATTGTTGAACGGCTCAGGTTTATTTTTCAGTGAAATCCAGTCTATTGTCTCACTACATTCTTCATGAATGGAACGTATCATATCAAGAAGTTCGTTAAAATCATCTACCATTTCACAATTTCTGTTATATTCTTCTTCTTTTTGTTGCTGTACTTGAATCGCTCTTTGTGCTTTTACACATGCACCTGCCCTACTTCTTTTAGACCTGCCACCTCCACTTGAGCTGACATACGATATTCCTGTACCGGGAATTCCTACAGAAGCGGTTCTTCTTCCACTTGAATGAACTGTATAATGCAGACCTCTCGTTCCAAAAGAAACACCTACACCTGTCTTACCGAAGTTTAACTTCATACCTTTGCAAATCCTAATACTTTTCCTAAAACGTAATCCCATTTATTTCCCCATCTACTAATAATTTTAAGAAAATTATATCATCAGGCAATTTATTCTTCAATATTTCTTTTTGTTTTTTTGTAATAAATATGGATAAAAAGTTTATTTCAACTATTCATCATTGAAATAAAAAAAGACAGGATTTTTCAAACCCTATCTTCTAAAAACTACACAAACCCTATTAAAGGTTTTACACTTCAATAAAATCTAAGCAATTATATAAGATTATACTCTCGCAACAATTCTTTTTCTGTACTCCCTATCTTCGCTTGCCTTAAGAATCTTTTTCTATATTTCCTTCTCTTGCCAAAAATACCGTTTAGCCTGGACACTAAATCTTCACCCTTGCTCTACACCCAGTATCCTGCCTTCCTCCTGCCTTCTTCTCTACCGATCAAAATGCCCTTTTTAACTCCGATTTCCTCTATTTTATCCAATGCCTCACACATTGCCACATTTCTCCATTTTAATTTTGATTTTTGTGTTGCATACTCATTTGTATGCTCACATACATTATATCACAAGTATTTAATACTTTTATTAATTTACTACATAAAATAATATAAATCTATCTCTAAACTCCAGTTATTTACTGTCTCTTAGTATTTTCTATCTTATATATGTTCAATAAAATGGAATAGAAAAATTCTGTCATATTTTTATAAAAGTATTGACTATATATATATATATATATAATGTACTAAAGGATTTTAAGGAGGTACATTATGGCTAAGTATACAATACGTCTAAAAGACAGACAAACCGGCAAAGTACAGAATGTTCTTATTGATGCTAAGAATATCCAAGAGGCAAAGGCCAAAGCTATGGCAACATATGGAACAGCTTACGAGGTTTTTATAATTTTCTGTCTGTTTAATTTATTCTGAAACAATCACTTGAGACTGTAGCATTTAATTACTTGTTACAGTCTTATATTCTTATATTACTAAGGAGTATAATACAATGGACAATAAACAAGAAATGTTAGATTGTATAACAGGTTATGTTCCTGCGCTAATGAATGCTTCCGGGTATAGCGTCATACCCTATTACAATCTAGATAACAATACTATTTCCAGAATAAAAGAATACTTTTCATATGATATATCCGTGATGATATAGTCGCTCTTATATCAACATCAGTTATGGATTCCGGAAAAACAGGACTTGTATTTACTACATCTGCTGTATACACCAGAGATTGGGGATTTTTTTCACGATACTGACGAAAACTGGTATTGGGATGCCGACGATGCAACTTTCAGTTCATCAAACGATTTTGAGGTATATGTATTACAACTTATTATGAAAGATTTGTTTGATATTTCAATGAATGGGATTGTTGAAGGATTTAAAGATGTAACAAATGCTACAAAAGATATTGCGCAGGGATTTAAAGACCTATTTGATGCACTTGGTAATCTTGACAAATGATCTTATTAGAAGTAAAAGATGCTGTTATTTAGCGATTAAACTCGTAATATTTCAGCATCTCTTTCTACTATTTATATATGGCTTTTTAACCTCTAACTTTCCCCTTCAATATCCTGTTTGCATTTTCGGGTCTTCAACAACAACACTTAGTCATATATATAAACCCTCCAAAGCCTTATAAATAAAGGATTCTTGCTGTTAAATTTTCTTTATTTTATTGTTGTATTATGTGATATAATAAAAGTATAAAACTTTTGTATGACAAAAATCACAGGATCCCTACTTATTTTATTCAAAGAGGAATCCGTAATGGAAAAAGACCACTACTAAAAATGTAGTTCGTATAGGAAAACATTCCGAACTTTTTAAAGACTACCATCGATCCTCTGGAGTATACTAAAAAGGAGGTCCAAAGATATAACGAGGAGCTGAAAAAATAATCAAACGGTAGATTTAGATTTTTAAGTTTGACTTTAATGAGAAAATAACATATCAAGATGATATAGTATCCAAGTCAAAACTTTTAAAATATCGGATATTTTTCTACAACAGATTTATCATGATCTTAAGATAGGATCATTCTTTAAAAAGTATCACAAAAGATGTCAAGATACAGTTTGATCCTAATCAGGTAAATAGATTCCTTACCTATTCGCTAATACTTAGCCCCTGATTCTAAGCTTGGGTACTCATAAAAAGTCTTTCCGACTATTATGAACAGCCCGACTTTGGTTATGAACATATCCTTACTACACTTGATATAACGTACAATCATTACGATGAATATATCTCTCATCTATATGATGCCAGTACTAAGATAGTAAAAAGAGATACCTCTGTATGCTTTTATAACTGTTCAAACTATTACTTTGAAACAGAATCAAATGATGACGACTATGTAGATGCAGTAACCGGTTAGGTAACTAAAGGTTTAAGAAAAATATGGTGTAAGCAAAGAACATAGGCCAAATCCTATTGCACAAATGGGATTATTTATGGATAACTTGGAGGATGTGTGCTATATGTCGACATATAATAATTCCCAAGTTCTAACGGCATTAAATGCTATAATGGACCTTGGATTAGATAAGAAATACTACCAGCCAAAAAGATTTAAATAAAAATTCAACCTAGACGTTCCATACAACATTTTTTGCAAAAGAAGAAAAAGTGGCTAAAGCCTTGTAAATACAGGGTTTTGGGGCCACTTTTCTACTATCCGACTGTTAAAGATGGAATACTAGCATAAACATAAATTGCTGTCAATATGATTTGAATGCCTGACATTTACAGAATTTCTCTACCCCATGTTATACTTATTATGTTGCCACTCCTATACTCGGCAGAGAAAGGAGGTGTAACACATGATGAGATATATTTTTCTCACTGATTATCTCTATTGTGGCAGGTATAATCTGCCATTATATCTGCAAATGGTTGGATGGAGATAAATAATAGGCAACCGGCCCTAAGGTTTTAGCTTACCTTGCAAAAGAATAGAAAAAGCCACGAGCTGCAACTCGTGAGCTTTTTCGTTTAGTAACTACTATGATTAAATATCTTTTCTCACTTGTTACATTTAATATACTACAAAAATTTATGTTTTTCAATAGCCCTTGACTTTTTCTCTCACATGCTACTCTTTACTTAAATAATAAAAAAATATTGGAGGTACTATGTTTAATATAGCTGATAACAGAATATATATGAATGACGAAAACGGTAAAATGATTGCTGAGGTTACTTTTTCCAAATTTGGATGATAACACAATAGTTATTGACCATACATTTGTGGATGACTCTCTTCGTGGTCGTGGGCATTGCAGCCAAGCTTATGCTTGAGGTAATAGACTATGCCAAATCAAATAATAAAAATAAAGGCTACATGTTCATATGCGGTAAAATGGTTTGATAAAAATAAAGATGAATACAAAGACCTTTATATGGATAAAATATAAATTGTTACATCACTATTTTTCATTTCTGTCTTATTATTCACTTGATTTACCTATTACCTACCTGTATAATAGGATTATAAATTAAGGAGTAGGTGAACCATATGAAAATTTCAACAAAAGGGCGATATTCACTTCTTGTTATGATTGATTTGACAGAAAATAAATCCGATGACTTTATACCATTGCGTGACATTGCCAAAAGACAGGATATTTCAGAAAAGTACCTGGAAAGTATAATAAAACTTCTTGTAAAGCATAAGCTTGTTGTAGGACTGCGCGGTAAAGGCGGCGGCTACAAACTAACCGGACATCCAAGCGATATCACTGTGGGTGAAGTGCTTAGAATTGCAGAAGAAAATATAATGATTGATGATGAAGATACCGAAAGTATGTATCGCACGAGCGAATACCGTACTATTGATATGTGGAGTAAACTCTCAAAAATGATAAACGATTATTTTGACAACATTTCCATTGCCGATCTGATAGTAGAGGATCCGGGAAATGACTTTGTGATTTAACACTAAAACAGGCCTTATTTTACATCCTACAAAGTTTAAAACTTTATCGGGATCATAAAAATAAAGCCTGTTTTTTATTAGCTATCCCTCAGCCGCTATCTTTGCTATCTCTACTATAACATCAATAGCCTTTTGTATTGACTGAACACTTACAAACTCAAATCTTCCGTGGAAGTTCTCTCCGCCTGCAAATATATTCGGTGTAGGAAGCCCCATAAAGGATATCTTAGAACCGTCTGTTCCGCCTCTGATAGGATCCTTGTTTACTGTTATTCCAAGATTTTCCATTGCCTTTGTAGCAATGTCCACACTCCTTGGATCATTCTTTATGATATCTGCCATATTGCGATACTCATCATGCATTTCAAGCTTTACTCTGTCTATATCATATCTTGAATTGATTTCTTCACAAATCTTTCTTACGGTATTCTTCTTGTCCTCAAAAAGCTCACGGTTATGATCTCTGATAATATAAACAAGACTTGCATTCTCCACATCTCCATGCGCCTCTATCAAATGTATAAAGCCCTCTCTACACTCTGTTGTTTGCAGTACTGCAAACAGAGGCATTGCCATCTGAATATCTCTTGATATGGTAAGCGCATTTATCATCTTGTTCTTTGCATCACCCGGATGTACACTCTTACCTAAAATATCGATCTTGGCCTCTGCGGCATTAAAACATTCAAACTGCAGTTCACCTACAGAACTTCCGTCCATGGTATAGGCAAAATCACAGCCAAAGTCTTCCACATCAAAATTGTTGGCTCCGACACCTATTTCCTCATCACATCCGAAGGCTACTCTCAGTTTACCATGTTTTATCTGCGGATTTTCAATCAGATACTCCATAGCTGAAACAATCTCACAAACTCCCGCCTTATCATCAGCACCAAGAAGCGTAGTTCCGTCAGTAGTGATAAGAGTCTGACCCACGTAATTTTTTAAATTCGGGAACTCCTTAGGGGAGAGCACAAATCCGCTGTTTCCAAGTGCGATATCCCCTCCATCATAGTTTTCATGTATCTGTGGTGAAATATTCTCGGCATTAAAAGCTGCTGTATCCACATGTGAAATAAATCCTATTACAGGAGCATTTTTCCACATTTGCAGGAACTGTAGCAGTAAGGAATGCATTTTTCTTATTTATCTTAACTTCCTCAAAGCCTATTCTTTTTAACTCCTCACTAAGTTCCTCCAAAAACTCCATCTGTGAAGCTGTGGACGGAATCTCTATTCCCGCCTTGCTCTCGTCAGATCTGGTATTTTTCTTTACATAACGCAAAAATCTATCTACAAATCTTTCCATTGTATCTCCTCTCTATAATTCCAATTTAAATTTATTCTGCTCATTGAACACAGAATCCAGTATACTCTTTATATATAAAGATGTGAAGCTCTCATGCTGATCTTCCCAAAGTCTTATTCCTTCTTCAAACCCCGTAGCATCAAAAAAATCTCTCCGGCAAAAATAGCATTCATTCATCCTAAGAAAGGCTCTGCCCATCTTTTTCAATATCTTCTTCTTCATCATTGTCAAAGGTATGAGTCTTAAACAACTTATTCAATTGTCTGCTTCCAACACCTTTAAATAACTGCCTGCTGTAATTTTCAAAATCATTTACAGCCTCCACCTTCAGACATTCCGTAAAATATTTAAAAGACTTCCCGTCATAAATAATATTTTGCAAAAATGATTCGGTGACACTGCCAAAGAAGATGTTACTATCTCTGTTATAAGATTCTTTTTCAATATGCTGAATATGCATATGACCGCTGAGATTCAGCTTTACATTGTATTTGGCATAAAGAGCTTCTATTTCCTCCGCATTTTTAATCATAAAACCTTCAGTAAACATATAATTTTGCTCAAGAAGATTTTGATGGCTTACCGCAAGTATTTTGGCATCCGCTTTTGATAATTCAAAAAGAGCCTTATCAAGCCAAGCAAGACTTTCCCTACTCACATAATTTGAATGATAGGAATTGGTATCCAACATAATCAAATACAAATCGTCCCTAAGTTTTGAAATATAGCTTCCGGAATACTCGTCATAATACTCATAATTTTTATAACCGCAGTCGACATATATATCTCTGAAATCTTTTGCACTCACGCTGTCAACCTTATATATTTCATTTCCGCGAAATCCGAAGCTTCTTTCATAATCTATATCATGGTTTCCGGGTATCAAATATATCGGTATACCCTCTTTCACTATACTGTTAAGTTTTTGTGAAAGTTCCAAATGGCTTACTCTTTCTCCGTTAAAAGTTAAATCACCAAGTAGGAGTACCAAATCCGGTCTTCTTTTTTTAACTTCATTGCAGAATGCATCCACTATTTCTTCAATATATGTCATCCCCTTACCGTCGCCCTTTTCCATTACATTTTCAAAGGCCTCACCACCGTCATTTATACTCTTTGAAAGGTAGTGGATATCGGTAGCTATCATAATATTCAAAGTTTTCTCACTCATACAAGATAACCTCTCAATCATAGCTCTCCAAGAAAGAATGTTTTACCCCGTTTTTCTTGTAGGCTATTACTGTATCAAGGCTGACATTTTCCACACTTCTGAAAATATTCTTCTCAATATATGGATTTTTGGCAGCCAACTCCCTTATAAGTTTCTTTACTTCAGCCCTCATAGATCCCTTGTCGCCGGTCTCCGATATGGAGCAATTGTCAGTCAATCTGCAGGCACATCTTATAAAATTAAGCTCATTGTACTTTGCCCAATGTATTATATCTTCTTCCCTCACAAGATAAAGCGGTCTGATAAGCTCCATACCTTCAAAATTTGTAGAGTGAAGTTTCGGCATCATTGTCTGTATCTGAGCACCGTACAACATTCCCATAACAATAGTTTCTATCACATCATCAAAATGATGTCCAAGAGCAATCTTATTACATCCCAGCTCCTTTGCCTTGGCATATAAATGTCCTCTTCTCATCCTTGCACAGAGATAACATGGCGATTTCTCATCATCTGCCACAATATCATATATGGATGACTCAAATACTACTATAGGAACATCCAAAATCTTAGCATTGTCCACTATGGTCTGATAATTTATATCATCATATCCCGGATTCATCACAAGGAATACCAACTCAAAATTCCTCTTTCCATGCCTTAAAAGCTCCTGAAAGAGCTTAGCCATCAACATAGAGTCCTTTCCTCCGGATATGCATACGGCAATCTTATCACCGTCCTTTATCAGTTCATATTCATTTATTGCTGCGGTAAATTTTCCCAGATACTCTTTTCTAAACTTCTTTATAATGCTTCTCTCAATATCCCTGCTTCTTCTATTCTCCTCACCCTTTTTACTTTCCTCTTTTAGAAACTCATTTAATTTAAGCTTCATATAGGCCTCATATCCGCCTACCAGATTATATATATTCTCATATCCCTGACTTTCAAGCTCTTCTGCAAGAGTACTCGGTCTTATTACCTGTAGCACATACCAGACAGATAATATCTGTTTTATCAAAAATCTTTTATTCTCTCAAGTATATCTTCCTCTGCAATATTTACAGAGTCCGGAATACTGCCTCTTTTGAATTCATGCTCGGCCTTTATGTCTATTATCTTTTTATTCTGTAACTCGGCAGTTTTACCTATCTCAATTTCCATTACATCTGTTTCCTTTACTATCAAATAGTCATCATTACTTCTATAATACGGGCATGTGGAATAGTCTCTGCTTCTCATTCTTGCATAATCATCCTCGTCCATATCCACATCACAGATATATCCTTCCACATCTTCATCATATATATAATTTATACAATAATCACAAATCATGTCTTCTTCCTGTTTCTGCTCGTTTTTGTGTACTTCCTGTTTGTAATCCTCGGGTGCATACTCTTAGCCAAATCTCTTCACCCCATATCCAAAAGCTTTTTACCGCTAAGTACGGCTTCAAAAGCCAAATACTGTGAAGCTCTCTTTTCTTGATAGCGGAACCTTCAAACTTGGAAGTTCCATATCTATCATATCACTGTAATCTCTTTTTAATTCATCCATATAATTCTAATATACTATAGTATATACTTCCAAGTCAAACAATCGAGCAGGAAAACCTGCCCGATTATATATAAAAGAGCCCCTAAGGACCCTTTGAAATATTTTTATTTAAATATTATTCTCAGAAAACTCATCCTTGCCTACGCCACAGAGTGGGCAAACAAAATCATCCGGAAGATCTTCCCATTTTGTTCCCAGGGAGCTATTCCGTTATCAGGATCTCCAAGAGCCTCATCATATTCCCATCCGCAAACATCACATACATACTTCATAAATTATACCTCTGCTTTCCATAAACCATGTAAATTACAATACTCATAAGCTGCTATCAGCTTCTCACCATCCTGTAATACGAACTCAGCATGTGGCTTATCCTCAGCTGTAAGTCCCTTTGTACTGCTTTCCAAGGTTTGTTTTCAATCATGATGAAGTTGATAAGATGCTCGGTGTCATAGGATGATCTACGCTACCTACATTAACAACAACCTTATTACCCTCAACAGTTACTACAGGTACATGCTTCTCTTTAGCTGCATCTGTTGTGTTAGCCTTTAAGAGCTGCATAGGCTCTCCACAACATACAAGTGTACCACCACCATCAACTACTACTGAGACAATCTTTCCACAGTGTGCACAACGATAAAAACTCATATTTCCTCCTTAGTTCTTTGCTTTTAATAAATCTCTAATTTCCTCCAGAAGAACAACATCATCAGCCTTTGCAGGTGCTTCCTCTACCTTAGCCTCTTCTTTCTTCTTAAACTTCTCTATAAGTCTTACAAACATGAAGATACAGAATGCAATGATAAGGAAATCAACTACATTTTGGATGAAAGATCCGTAAGCAATAGCATTCTCAGCTATGTCGCCATGTGCAGGAGTAATAACATACTTAAGATCTGTAAAGTTCAAACCTCCTGTCAATATAGATATGATAGGCATAATCAAATCATTTACCAAAGATGTGACAATCTTACCAAAGGCCCCACCTATGATAACACCTATCGCCATATCCAAAACATTACCTTTAAACGCAAATTCTTTAAAATCTTTTAACATATTGTCCTCCAATATCCGGTTGTACTTGAGCAATTTACTTACTTAAATCTCAAAATCATTAGATTTAATTTTTGCACAACCACAATGTGCTTTTATTATGAACTAAAAATATCAAAAAGTCAAAGTACTAATAATGAGAATTATTCCTGTTTTTTTATTAAATACAATTTACATATGATAAAAATCAAAAAGAGGAATACCTCCTTAGAAAGTATTCCTCTCGCATTAGATTTATCAGATGCCATGAGGCTTCTGCTGCTCCACCTCAAGCCTATAAAAATCTATTTAATTAACTGAGATTATTCCTCAAGACGTACCCAATCTACTGTGTAGTTAGATGTCTTAACCTTGTAATCATCTCCGTCCTTCTTTGTTCCGCTCTTAACCATAGCACCTGTTGTGTTAACAACATAAGCCTTGTGTCCTGTTGGAAGACCTGTGAACTTATACTCTGTATAATCTAAGTCTCCGTTTGACTTGAAGTGCTGAACGCCACCGTTACCGTAAGCTGCAAGAGCATCCTCTACAGATGACTTAGCAACTAACTTGTTGCTGCTGTCAAGGATAACGATCTCGATCTTGTTGTCAGCATCAGCTGTTGTAAGCTTTCCACCAACATAGAACTTGTGATCTTCCATACCGTTGATACCAACACCCTTGTTAGAACCGTTCTTAGCGAACTCGAATGTGTACTTTTCGCTATCAAGCTCTACAGTCTGCTTTCCTGTCTTCATAGAACCGTCATCGCTTCCACCGAAGAAGTAAGCCTTAAGCTCTCCTGATCTGAACAAGCTGTCGTTAGCCTTTACAAATCTGTTGTAGTTGTCGCTTGTATCATATGTACCGTCAGAATCTACCTTCTGAACGATCTTCTTTGTGCTGTAACCTGAACCTACAGTGTTACCTTCCATCTGAAGTACAACGAATCCGCTGATCATTCTACCGTAGTTGTCGAATGCATACTTCTTACCGTTTACTGTCTTGATTTCGTTAACTGTAAGCTTTCCGTTACCGTCTGAGTAGTACCAGTAATCTGATCCATCCTCATACTTATCTCTCTGGAGGTAGTAACCCGGAGTTACCTTGAACCAACCCTTTGTAGATCTAGCACCATCCTCAGGTGTTGAGTAGTATAAGAATGAGTTAGAGTATGTAGCAATACCCTGTGAACCGCCGTCAGCAGCCTTAGTATTAGATGCTGTAGCTGTTGTGATCCAACCGGCGTTCATACGGCCATACTCATCGAAGCCATACTTTCTTCCGTTGATTGTCTTACCTGTCTGGTTCTTCTCCTTCTTTCCTGAAGCCTTGAAGTAGAACCATCTTGTCTGATCCTGATCCCAGTAGTTGTCACCAGGCTGAAGTTCAGCTGCCTGATCATCAACGATAGCGATCTCTTTCCATCCCTCTGTCATAGAACCGTCGTTCTCATCACCGAAGTAGTACTCAGCATCCTGCCAAGCGTTGTCATCATGCTGTGTCTCGCCGTCTTTTACCCAACCATACTGCATCTTACCGTCAGTATTGAATGTGTACTTCTTACCGTTGATAGTCTTTAAAGAAACGTCGCCTGTAGCTGAATCGCTTCTCTTGTAAGCCTTACCGTTAGCTCCGAAGTAGTACCACCACTGATTTGGCTCGTTCTCTTCGCCTGCGTTCTCGTTGTCAACTGCAACCCAACGATTTGTAACCATAACACCGTTAACGTCAACATAGTATGTATCGCCGTTATCGTCGATAAGTGAATCTGTAGCCATCTCGCCATTGTCGTCAAGATAGAACCAGTAGTCACCTGACTTCTGCCATGTCTCTGTTACTTTCTCTTCGTTTCTGTTATAATATACCCATGTACCATTCTCCTGTTGCCAGCCTGTAGCAGCGAAAGCTGTCATAGCTCCACCAACTGAGAGAACAGCTGCTGCTGAAAATTAATGCAGCAATCTTTGTTTGCTTTCTCATAATGAATGCATCTCCTTTTTGAAATCCTTTTTAAAAATCTAATGCGTCCCGTAAAAGGCTCTTATCAGTCCTTTATCTTAAGACAAAAGCTAGTATATAACTTTATTTTATTACTTACAATATTTTTCTTTTTCTGATTTCTTACAAAAATATTACATTTCTGTCTTTTTCTAAGATATATGTATACTTATACCCCCTGTTATGCTAATATGTTCAATAAGGATATATTTTTATTGTTTTTGAACTTAATGTTTATTTTTATTATATTGGGAGCTTATATGAACAGATACGCATATTTACTCAGAGAAATATTTGAATGTAATACTATTACTCAAAGAGAGCTTGCAGATAAGTTAAAACTCTCTCTTGGAAGCATCAACTCACTTATAAAAAGATGCTATGGCATTAAACTATTTACATAAGGAAGGAAGTAGTATGAGTCTTACCGAAAGCCGGACTTGATTATCTATCTCCTTTTAAGGTGGAACGTGCAGTTATCATGGCTGCAGGCTTCGGCTCAAGATTTGTTCCTCTTACATTTGAAACACCGAAAGGGATTGCTTGAGGTGTTCGGCGAAAAGAATGATTGAGCGTCAGATCAAGCAACTCCATGAAGTCGGTGTCTTTGATATAGTAATAGTTGTGGGATATTTAAAGGAGCATTTTGAATATCTTATAGATAAGTACAATGTAAAACTTGTGTATAATCCGGATTATTCCACTAAGAACAATATTTCCACATTGCACTATGCATGTAAATATATAGAGAATTCCAATGTCTATATACTTTCTTCAGACAACTGGATGAGAGATAATATGTATCACAGCTATGAGCCTTACTCCTGGTATTCTTCTATATATATGGAAGGAAATACGAATGAATGGGTACTTGATTTTAATAAAAAGCGTGAAATAACAGCTATAAATGTAGGCGGTAGCGATGCCTATGTAATGTACGGACCTGTATATTTCAGCAAAAGACTTTTCAAAAAGAGTTTATGCCGATACTGGAAAGAGCATTTGCTACTCCGGGAAGCGATGACTGGTATTGGGAAAATGTACTTATGAGTGAAATACAAAAGAAAAAAACTCTACACTGCCTGCCATGCATATCAATCCACAACCTAAAAATCAGGTCTATGAGTTTGAAAATCTGGAAGAGCTTCGAGCATTTGATGATAAATATAAGGAAAACAGTGGAAATGTGGCTCTTGAACTTATTGCAAAGGTCTTTAATATCCCCGAGAGTCGTATAAAAGGTCTGCGCACATTAAAAGCCGGTATGACAAATAAATCTTTCCTTTTTGAAGTGGATGATAAGAGTTATATATGTAGAATACCCGGGAAAGGGCACAGATGTACTTATAAACCGTTCAAATGAGTATGATTGCTATATGGCAGTCAAGGATTTGCATATTACGGAGAAAATAATTTATTTTGATAAGGAAAGCGGTTATAAGATATCAAAGTTTTATGACGGTTCAAAAAATGCCGACGCCTTTAATAAGGAAGAAATGTCAAGATGTATGGAACTTTTAAGGACTTTGCATGAAACTGATGTAAAAAGTCAGCCATCGCTTTGATATAGCCGAGAGAATAGATATTATACCGGACTCTGTGAAAAGAGCGGTGGAATATCTTTTGAAGATGTAGAAGAGGTTCACAAAAATATGATGCTCTTACTCGATTTACTTAAAGGAATGAAGTCTGAAAGTCGCCTCTGTCATATAGACAGTGTAGCCGATAATTTTATTATCACAGCGGATAATAAGATAAAGCTTATTGACTGGGAATATGCCGGAATGGCGGATCCTGTTATAGATGTGGCGATGTGCGCTATATATTCTTATTATGATAAATCTCGGGCTGATGAACTTTTTAGAATCTTATCTTAAAAGAAAGCCTTTTACAGATGAGTATAAGAAGCTGTATGCTTATATGGCACTCAGCGGTTATCTTTGAGGCACTATGGACGGTGTATAAAGGCCAATGTAGGGGAAGAATTCGGAGAGTACTCTTAAAATGTACAGATATGCAAAGGACTTTTTAAAGAAGTAATGAAGCTTTAATAATTATGAAAAAAAGCAGTCGGAATTTCCGACTGCTTTTAACTTGCAATAATTCAAATTTATTAATCTACACTCACTCTGATTCCGCCGCCTCTCTCGCTTGGCTGAACCAAAACCGTTACAGGCTCATTTCCTGACCATTCAAATGAATATGACTCTCCTGAAGCCTGACCGATAAATGTCTTCCATGAGATATCCGCCTTTATCTGTGGATCTCCCATTCCGTTCTTGCTGAACCAGCATATTACAGCATCCGGATCTACCGCAAGTGTATCTCTTGACTTCACATTTGAAACCACAAGCGGGTTTCCGTCTGAGAGTAATGCCACATAGGCATTATTTCCTCTACCAACCAGTGTGGTTGTAGCAAGACCTTTTTGTGAAAGTATACCTACACCTAAAAATCTTACAGAGTAATCACAGTCGTTTGTAAATGCAAGTATATTCTCAGACTCTACCGAAACCGTCTCACCCGGTGCCAGCTTATACACTACTACATGCTGTCCGTAGTTTGCATAGTATGTTGTGGAAGCTCCGTTTAAATGTACCTTCATAAGCGGTATATTTTCACCTGCAACTCTTCTTACAAGCTGTCCCAGTAATGCCTGTCCGATACTTCCTCCCGGTCCAAGCAACATCTTTTCAAAAGTATAGTTCTTTCCGCCCGGATTTTCTCCGGCTATAAATGCACCTGCTTTTGCAATCAATGTGTCATTTCCTTCACAGGTAACCTTAAGTGTCAACTCGTTAATAACTTCAAATGTCAGCATATTCCCCTCCTTATTCGACTTGTACTCCGTAAAATTCGCAAAGTCCCGCCAAGTCTTTATTTACTCCGTTTCCTATTGCATTAAACTTCCAAGCACCGTTGTGCAGATATACTTCTCCCATCATCATGGAGTTTATATTGTTGTAATATTCCTCTACAAGGAAAGAAGCTACCTCTGCGTTTGTCACCGGATCCACTATCTGTATGTATGCGTCTTTTAACATACCGAAATTAAGTGCTTTTTCAATTGCATCATTTATAGTCATTACAAAGACTATCTTTTTGTACAGCCGGATTTTAATAGAAGTATCTATATCAAACACCTGCAATACATTTGCCTCTTCAACATTTTTAAAAAGCACACTCCTTTCGGGGCTGCTCTCCTGTCCATAGAAAAACAAAGAAATCATCCCCCACCACTTTTCCGTTTCCGGCGAGTAAAAAGCTGAGACATCCACATCACAGGCTGAATTATTCACATTCCACCCGAAATTCACCTTTATCTTGTTTTGAAGAAAAAGGTAAGCGGGACTTTTGCCCTTTGAAACTCTCTTGCTTAATGCCGGCAATGTTATTCGCCTTACATCGGCATTTTGTCCAGTGCTTTGAGCCTGTCCGGTGTTTTGACTTACTGTAGTACTGCCGCGGCAGTAGATTTTAGTGACTTGCCGTCTGTGTTGCAGTGTTTGTGTTTCCTGTTTTTATAATAGGAAGTATTCAAAATATCTACATTGTCACTATTTAATACAACACCTTTTTCGGTTCAGATTCTCCAGTTGTTCCGCACCCTATAGGTTTTGTTACATTCATCGGATACATACTCTTATTCACCTCACTTTCTTTAAAAGTAATAATATTTAAATTTTTAAATACTAATCATTTGATATCTTTCACCCTACATCAAGCTCCCTGAATGATAGGAGTAATTTCCTATATTTTCAAGCAGTCTGTGAAAATCGGTCTCTTCCATTCTGTCCGGCACTATTTCCGTATTCAGTATCTTAAATATTTCCTCACATCTGTCAATGCATTTATCAAAAAGCTCCGAGCTTTTCATTTGAATGAACACTCTTATTCCATGGATTTATCCAAAGTTCATGTTCAAGATTTAGGGGCTCCTTTTGCATCCGGTACTTCATCTGAGGTATCTTCTGTGAAACTATAGGATTTTTTAAAAAAATAAGGATTCTATAGCATTTATCCTGTTTTTCTTTCTCCCCGTGGGATCGGCGAGAGTTCTTACTCCAAACCTCATTGCAAGTACCGATCTGTGTACCATGGCAGGTGTTACTCTGAAATTATTCTTATATGTAATCGGATAATAGGTTTTATTTATAACTCTTGCCAGAAAAATCCGAAACAAATTGTATCTCAAAACCGTTGAGTGCTAGAGTGGCTGCCTGATTAAATTCCGAGGTTTTCTTCTTCTTATACTTTTTAAAAATTATGGTATCTATATCATTTTCAAGTGCCGCATGAAGTCCGTATACATAGGCACTGTTTTTTTCCGTTTTTCATGCCCTATTCTTGCGTAAATATATGGATGACAGATATAATCACCCACATAGTGGCATAAAAAAACCTGCAATATAGCTTTATCGCCTGCTGCTGCTTTTTGTTTTGATTCCATGGACTGTATTTCACAAAGTGCATTTTGCAAAAATCGTTTACATGACTCTCATGCATATATGAACCGACATTTCTGTAATCCCTGTGCCTCAGTATCGGGATATTGTAAAAACATATCCGGCCCTTGAAGTCCCAAGCTGATACAACCATCTGTATTTAGATATAATATATTTTTAAACCCGAGTTTTCTAAGGCACCATATGCCTTTAACCCTAAAAATATAGTGAGTTGTAAATCCCGGCATTTCCTACTCCTTAATATATTCTAAAACCCTTTCCAGATAAAAAAATCCGAAAAAAAGTCCTTCATAATCCTTGAAAATATTTTTACTTATATTCAAATCCTTATGTGCAAATCCTATGTCTGCAAGCTCTATCATTCCGGTATCAAACTCCGTATCTCCGGCAGCAAATATCTGTACCTTCTCTGTAGCATATTCTCTTATAAAGCGCTTAATCGTATCCGCCTTGTTTAAATTCTTCGGCATTACATACAGCTTATCTTTATTGTACAAGACCTCTACCTTTTCCAAGTCCAGTACGCTCTTAAGATCTCTTACAACCGCTTCCGACTCATCACATTTTGTAAAGATAAATAAGTCATCAATATTTCTGCATTCAAACTTTCTTCTTTTATCTTTTTGCAAAAATACATATGCTTTTTCTCTCTCTTCTAATGAAGGCTTTACTATATCAAGGCTTTCTTTATACCATTTATCCGACTTTATACCGTCTTTTAAAAGTATTCCCCATTTGCACATAGTACATATTTTGGAGTAATACCAAAATCTATTCTACTGTATTGAATATAGGTTCTTGTGGTAACAGGTACTATAAGGAGCAGCTCATTTAACTTATGCAAAAAGCTCATATGAGTATTTTTGACATAAAAGCTGTTCACCTCACCGTTATAAAAGCTCCACAGGTATCTTTTTCTTCTATATTCGTTTTCTTTGAATAAATCAAAGTATTGTCCAAATCTGTAAATAAAAATATTCATATGGCTAGTTTAACACTTTTTTTATAAAATAGTCATTTTAAAAAATTTAAAAATTTATCAGTATAACATTTTACTGTTTGTGTAAATAAAATAAAATATCAAAACATTAAATCATCTCTTGACTATACAAAAACTAAGTAGTTATACTTTAATTGTAAAAAGAGATATTTGTACCATATGTACACATAGCGAAAGCCTCGGGAAGTTGCGATTCCCGAGGCTTTTCTTCTTGTTTTTAAGGACAAGTCACCTTTAGGCTAGTTGTCGCCATTATGTCTGTCTAGCCATTTGCAGATATAGTAGCTGACTACATTTGCCAAAACAGACACTAAAAAAAGAGATAATTATTTCCATATGTACACCCCCTTTCTGTTGTCAGATTGGGTGCGACAACACTATTATTATATAGTATTTACGGTACATAGTATATAATTATCTCTTATCAAAACTATCTCTTCTTAAGTACCACCAACATTGCTCCGTAGGAAGATATCAATAATATCATATATTTGAAAAGGTCTGTATTATCCGAGGTCTTAGGTACCGGGAGTGGGCGTCTGTCTGATACAGTCTCCGCAGTAAACTTCTTCGGATCCTCTATGATAATTTCAGGTTTTACAGGCTCAACATTTATAACATCGGCCTTTATTTCTTCTTTTTCTCTACAACTGTCTGTGTAGGTCTTATAGATGAGCTTTCCACCCGAACCGCCTCTTCTTCCGTTTGAAGATGTGGCTATGGAAGGTGTAGCTATAGGTCTTATGATAATATCATTGTTTCTGTCACCCGGACGATTTATCTGGCTTGGTGTAGCCGGATGTAGCGGATCCGGATAGATTATAACACTTGGATCTTTAACATATACATAGTTGACTTCTATTTGTGCAGTTGAGAACAATCCGCTTTCAGCGCCTTCAACTCTCTCCAAATGATATCCTGCAATAGTTTTTGCACTTGTACTATAGGCAAGGCCAAGTTTTCTGCTGCCGTCAAAAACTTCATCTGCATCCAGGGCAACTCCTGCCGGATTGATATAATGGGCAATTACATCTCCTGCATCCTGTCTGCGATAGATATATGTTACTCTTTGTGTTCCCGGATTAAATACTCCGTTCGCATTTGCAGGCATTGAAATCAAGTCATAGTAGTCAAATGACTTAAGCTCTGAAGTATAAGGTACTCCGATTTGCTCACTACCGTTTAAAACAGTAGTCTCAACAAGCGGAACATTTCCGTTCTCATCCAGATATTCAATAATAACATTTCCTGCATCCTGACGCTTATAAATATACTCAACATTTATAGGTGATGTTGTGAATACTCCTGTTGCATTTAGTAGGATTTATTACAAGATCATAGTAAGGTATTGCCTTAGGTGATGTTGTATAATTAAGTCCAAGCTTATTTGCTCCGGAAATTGTATCGTCACTTTCTATGCTGTTTCCGTGAACATCCAAATATCTTACATTCACATCTCCTGCATCTTTTCTTCTGTACAGGTAAGTCACAGTCTGTGCTCCATGAGTGAATACTCCTGTTGCATTTGCAGGCATCGTATCTAAATCGAAGTTTGCGATATTTTCCGCACTGCTTGTATAGGCAAGTCCAAGCTTTTCGATACCGCTAAGTACTGTAGGCGCTACCAAATCACTTCCGTCATGTACAGACTTGTGATATATTGTCACATCCCCTGCATCATCTCTCTTATAGACATAATTTACTACTTGTGGAGCAATCGTAAATACTCCTGTTGCATTTGCCGGTGAATTTACAAGCACAAGACTTCCAATAGTCTTAGGTGCTGTAGTATATGGCAAACCAAGTTTATTTGTTCCTGACAGTATGTCTCTTGTGTCAAGTTCATTACCGTCTCTGTCGGTATACATTACTGTCACATCTCCGGCGTCATCTCTTCTGTATTCATAGGTAACAATATAGTTTGTTCCTACCGTAAATGTTCCGATATGATTTGCAGGTGTAGGATTTACTACCGTAAAGTTGGCTATACTTGCAGGACTTGTCGTATAGGAAAGTCCGGCTTTACTTACTCCCGATAAATTCTCATCTGCCGCAAGAGAGTTGCTTGTTCCGACTTCAAAATGATGTACTGTTACATTTCCGGCATCATCTCTCTTATAGTAGTATGTAACCACTGTAGTTCCGTTTGCCGGATATACACCTGCATTATTTGCTGGTGTTGCATTTACTACTGTAAAGTTGGCAACAGTACCTGCATTTGTTGTATAGGCAAGCCCTGCCTTACCTGCCCCTCGATAATATCTCATCAGGGTAAGAGTGAATTGCTTGTTCCAACCTCAAAATGATGTACCAATACATTTCCGGCATCATTTCTACTGTAGTAATATGTAACCTCTGTAAGTCCTGTGGCAGGATAAGTTCCTGTATGTCCTGCAGGTGTTGCATTTACTACCGTATAATATGGTATGTTTTTCGGACTTGTTGTATAGTAAGTCCCGATCTCTCCGCTCGGATAAATCCTCTGCAGGTGAGAGTATATTGTTTGTTCCGACTTCAAGATGATGTACTTTAACATCTCCGCATCATCTCTCTATACTTATAAACCACTTCTACAGGCGCATTTCCGAATGTCACTGTCGGATTTGCCGGGTGAGCTTACAAGATGGAAATGAGGAATATTCATGCTCTGTGTAGTATAAGTAGTTCCAAGTTTATTGGTTCCGTCCACTGTCACAGCCGCCGGTGTTCCTCCCGGAGTAGATGAATACAACTCATTGGTAGTTCCGTCTTCATAATAATGAATAATTATCGGTGAAGCACTATCTCTTTCATAGTAATAAATCAGCTCTGTAGGTGTAGAGGCAAATGTGACCAGCGTAGGATTCGGTGACTGATACAAATGATAATTTGCAATATCCGCCGACCTCTCCTGTGACTGATATGTAAGTCCGAGCTTGTTTGTACCGCTTATAACTTCCGGTCCCACAGCTCCTCCGGCTACCGGAGCGTAAAGCTCTGTGGTAGTACCCTTTTCATAGTGATGAACTGTAATATTTCCTGCATTTTTTCTTCTGTAGGAATATGTTACCGAGGTTGTTCCGTCACCGAATACTCCGTTTGTAGGAGTGGTGTTGCTTACAAAATCATAATTGTCTACAGGAAGTACATTGCTGCTCCATGCAAGTCCCTCTCTTATTTGTTCCTGATAGAACTGTAGGAGTATTGATCATTACACTACTTCCAAGACTCTCAGGTCTTGTAAGATTTGCACCTGTATCAATATCCACATATTTTATAGTAACATCCGGTGCATCATTTCTTTCATAGAAATAAGTAACCGTCTTTGCCGTTGCATCAAATGTTCCGCTTGCAGGACCTGTAGGTGTTCCTACAAGGTGGTAATGAGGTATCGGATAGCTTCCTGCAGTACTTACATCTCTTCTGTAAGTCTGATAAGGTTTACCCATCTGTCTTGCACCTGAGAGCACTTCGGCCGCAGGTGTTGCTGTTGCCGAAACCGCATAAAGTTCATCGGTCTTTCCCGTTTCGTAGTGATGTACGGTTACATCTCCTGCATTTCTTCTTATATAATGGTATGTAACTGTTGTATCTGCAGTATAACTTCCGTTTGCATTTGCAGGAAGATTTGCAGTATCCACTTCAAAATTCGGATCTGTAGTAATTGCCGCTGTTGTATATGCGGTGTCTCTCGGCTCTCTTGTAACCACATCGGCAACAAGATTGCTTCCGTCCTCATCCTTTATATGCTTTACCGTAAGATTATAAAAATCAGTCTTAAGTCCAAGGTTCTTGATGGCACTTGGATTATCTCTTGTTAAGCTTATATCCACAGTTGACCATGGTGTATTAGGTATTGGAGTCTGACCGGACTTAATTACAGATGCCTTTGTAGTAAATGAAGTAAAGTCATTTCCAATCACAGTTGCGCTACTTGCCACATTTGGTGAAGCAAAGCTGTCACTGGTCAAATTCTCCACATATAGCTTATAATTTCCTTCATTGCTTAGCTTATTTGTAAAGGAAATATTTCCGTTTGAATCCGTTGTTCCAGATTCAACCACTGTCTCATTTCCCGTTGCATCAAGCTTTACAAGTATATATGGTCTGTTTGCAATATTTAAATCAGTGCTGTCATATACTCCGTTATTATTTAAATCATAGAAAGCATGAGTTGCGATATTGTACTTATGAGTACCTACCTTTGAGTCGGTAAACTCATTTGCACCGTCAACATTATTTCCTCTCCATGAAGCTACGGAGTTATTTGCAGTATCTGCGGCGAGATTATCCTTTGTATCCGGCATCTCCACCTTATAATTAAAGAGTACCTCTTCTCCTGCCGTTATACTCTGTCCCGACTTTAAATCGGCCTTAAACATGGTGACTGCTGACCAGTCCGTAATACTTGCGGCAGGTAACCATGTCGCTCCTATATTTCCTTCTATCGTTGCACTTGGAGCGTCTGTAGAGTAGTAAATATCAAACTTAGAGTTATTGGCGGTTACTCCCGATATAGCCTTCGGATATATTTTTGAATCTCTGTCAAGATAATTTCCGCTGCCGTCTTTTACTATAAATTTATCATTTGCATATGGGAAGACATCTATTACATGAAGATTTTCCACCGGGTCATTTGTATTGTTCCATACTCTAACCTGATAATCTAAGATATCTCCCTTATCAGCCTTTATACTTGTTTGGTATACACTGTCTGTGGAAAGTTTTACTTTCTTTCCGAGTACCATCGCCTGTGGAGGTACAAAGGTGTAATTGTATGTTATTGTAGAAAGTCTGTCTGTTGTATTGCCGTTGTTATTGGCGTCATACGGGTCTAGGTAATCTGCGGTATCTGATGAATATATAACTCCCGGAGCCGCGCTTGATGCGGCTGTAGTGTTATTATCCCAGCTCAGTATTACCTTTATCTCATGTGGACCTCCGTCCATACCCGCTGTAGGCTTAAACGAAAAATTCAAATGATCGATTCTGTTCTGTGTATAGTTTCCATAGCCCGGAACTGTAGAACCCGGGAATGTCAGTCCTGTAAGTTCAAACTCGTACGCTGTCTTTCCTACATTACCTTTATAATTAGGTATAACCGTAGGAGTAGGATTAACAGTAAATAAATTGGCAGTCATCTGCGGCTGCACACTGTCAAACGCGAGGTCCGAATCGACTACAACTACCATCTTAGGATTTACGGCAGCTCTTGGGTCCCAAAGTATACTGTTATACCAAATACGTGGTGTTATTTTTATAGTTCCTCCGACACTTACCGTACTTGTAGCGGAGGTACCGTTTATACTCATTCCGATATTTTGAAGATGCATGCTTGCATACGGATTTCTTAAATATGCATCAGCCAGTGAATATCCCAGTTCCTGACCGGCTGCATTTTCTTACTCACTGAAGTTTCTTACAAGCTTCAATACATCATTGGCACGAGCATTCAAATCGTTGATAAAAGCCGTATGTGTGGCAGGTGTAAGCTGTGTCTGAACGATAAGACCTACCGCATCTTCATCAAACTGTGAGATAGTTATATCATCATCAAAGACAAGTCTGAAATACCTGTACTCAGGCGGTGTTGTCAATGTGGTAGCTACGGAGTTTGCTCTGTAGTCTGTAGCATTGCTCACCGAACAGGTGTAATATTTGTAGCAATAGTGGTCCATGTGGTTCCGTTATCGGAGCCGATAGCTTTATTGTGTGAGAGTTTTGCAAGTTCTGTCGCAGTGAATCTTTCGGTCTGACTCTCAGTTCATATCCAGTGAGAAGACTTCTTTGCCCTGCGGCTCATCCTCTCATCATTCTGAATGTAACACTGCTTGCAGTCTGCGGTCTGTACCACCGAACTGATCCACACTTACCAAGTAGTTATATTTATAGTCCGCATCCCTCGGTACAAGATTTCCCTTATCTCCGAGTAATGACTTCCTTATACGGATTCTTCTTACATATGAAACATGATAGTACAACTCACCGCTTCTTCTTGTAGAGTTATCTAAAGTTCCGTCATCATTTACCAATGTAGTGACCTGTTGCATAATTATTTTCGTCCATGTAGGAGCTAAAGTAACAGGTTGATTTCCGTCCCACTTAAGCGAAAAAGGTGGCTGTACTACTGTTGAAAGCCCTCTGTCCACTATCTGTGTGATAGTTCTGTCAGTACTGTTATATGTCCAGTTCGAGTTGTTCGGAAGTGACGGGTCCCACACTGCGGTAGCCGGAAGAGTGATCTTAAACTGAACCTTTCTCTTATCCATACCCGCACCGGTACCTGACGGTACTTGTGATACACCGCCGTTGGCTGTATTTGCAGGACCGCTGTAACCGTATCCGAACAAACTTGATACAAAGTCTGTCGACAGTCGGTCATTCGTGGCATTGGTTGCATCATCCGATATGTATTCGCTTTTTCTGTTGTTATTTGCAACTGTCGATGTGTCGGCTGACATAATTCCGACCGGATATGCTTTTGCAACAAACTGATCGTTTGAGCTTGCAAGCGGCGCATCTGTAGCAGGATTTTTACCCGCTTCAAAAAGCTTTACCGGAATATGGAAAAGTCTCACCGTTTTGCACTGCCGAATTCTTCAGCGTAGCCTTTATCGGTATTGCCGCATATCCTGTATCCAGTCTGGAATAATTTATCTTTACAATATAATAGTTCGGATCTGAATATATAATATTTACGCTGCTTGCACCTGATGCCAAGGTAACGTCACTGACAACAGGAGGTGAAAATATACTCTTGTCAAAAATACACATACGAAAAACGGATTGTACAGTGTAGATACCGCTCGGAAAGTGTATTTGTAACACAGTATGACTCCTTTTGTGCAACTAAAGATGACGTCTGCCCGGATAAACCGTACTTTCACATCCGTAGTTATCGCACTACCGCCGGCACCTGTAGCATATGCTTTCCTCGGCGGGACAAGTACCGACAGCAGTATTGAAAAATCAGTAATAAAAAAATAATGCAGTGATTTTTCTCATATTTCCTCCGTAATAAAATCATGTATATTAAAAAGTGTTATTATTTGTCATATGAAAAACAAACAAATTTTTTAACATCATTATCCTTTTACATTTTATAGTAATCTAGGAATAATTACTATAGTTAAATTCTTACAATATCTTTTCAACAGTTGTCTTTTTAATGTAAAAAGCCCGACACTATAGTCCGCTTTTATTTATCTCTATAATGAGATCCACATTGTACTATTCTTTTTCAAAAATCTTCCCATGCCTCATCTGTCCATGATTTTAATCATCCAGATTTACCTCATGTATTGTACCGCCTGTCCTCCATTTCAGCAATTGATCTTTTTAATCTGGATATATTTTCCGAGCTGTAGAAAGGATCATTATCCGCTGTGATTTCAAAGGAATTCTCTCTCTCTAACAGCTTTTTGCAAATACACAAAATGCTGTCGTCATACTCATTCCGATATCTGAACAAAATGAATCAAATTGCTCAGTTCTTCATCCATACGTATATTTACATTCGTCTGCGCCATAATATTTACTCCTTTTTATATCATTTTTATATATTTTTATTTACAATGTCAATAATTTTAATGTCAAAAGTCAAAAAGCCCCGGCAAATGCCGGAGGGTGAAATTTATCTTTCTTCTTTTTCTTTAATGCAAGTACCATTGCCGCTGCGATTGAGCTCATAAGATAAACATATATCCTCTTACATCTCTTTCATCAGCTGTTTTCGGTACAGCCAAAGCCTTTCTTTGATTCTTATCAACCCTATCTTAGTTGTATCGGTCTTATCTGTATTAATAACAGGCTTGTCTATAACAGGCTCAGGAGTAGTAATCCTCCCTTTGAATTTATATCATTTACCGTTACAGTCTCTACCCGGTCTTACTACTGAATTTCCACCGATGAACCGCCCGACGATCCGCTCTCTTTATATTTGAAGGTGTCGCAATAGACGGTGTGGCTGTCGGCCTTATAACAATATCCTGATCTCTTCCCGGAATATTAATCTGGCTTGGTGTAGCAATCCTTGAAGGATTCGGGTTAACCGGTGTTGACGGATTAATATTACTTGGGTTAACAGGTATTGAAGGATTAATAACACTTGGAGTTACAGGATTGATGACACTTGGATTAACCGGTGTCACAGGAGTTAGAGGTCCCGGTATGATTACCGCACTTGGATCCTTCTTATAAATGTATGTTACTACAATTTCTCCTGTTGTAAATATTCCTGTATTTGCACCCTGTATCAAGTATAAACTGTATCCGGCAATAGCCTTTTCAGTTGTTGCATACGGAAGTCCAAGGCTTCTTGTACCGTCAAGTATTTCGTCACTTTCTATCGGCAGTCCTGCAGTATTTAAGTAACGGGCAATTACATTTCCTGCATCTTTTCTCCTATATACATAGGTTACAGTCTGACTTCCGCTTACAAAAGTTCCGTTAGCATTAGTCGGTACAGATATTACATCAAAGTTATCAAATGACTTTCACACTTGAAGTATATGGCATTCCAAGTTTCTCTGTTCCGTCAAGTACCTCCGGAGTCTCAAGAGGAACGTTTCCGTTCTCATCCAAATGTTCTATAACAACATTTCCCGCATCCTGACGCTTATATATGTAGTCAACTGTTATAGGCGCTACTGTAAATACTCCGTTTGCATTGGTCGGTACTGTTATAAGATCATAATAAGGAATAGTCTTAGGTGATGTAGTATAGGGCAGTCCTACATTATCACTTCCTGTAATATTATCAGGTGTTTCAATGCTGTTTCCATGATTATCAAGATAATTTACTCTTACTCCACCTGACTGTTTTCTCTTATACAGATATGTTACAGTCTGAGCACCGCTTGCGAATGTACCGTTTGCGTTTGCCGGTACGCTGCTTACCTCAAAGTCTGCATAACTTTCAGGACTTGTTGTATATGGCAATCCGAGCTTTCTTGTTCCGTCAAGTACTGTCGGTGAACTGAGATCGCTGTTGTCATATACCGACTCTATGATAAACTGTCACATTTCCGGCATCACTTCTTCTGTAAACATAAGTTACAGTCTGCGGTCCCGATGTGAATACACCGTTTGCGTTAACAGGTGTGCTCACCAATGTGAAGTTCGGTATGGTTCTTGCTGTTGTGGTATAAGGAAGTCCAAGTTTTCCGACTCTCGACTGAACATCGGTGTTGAAATAACATTACCCTCATCATCTACATAAACTGTTGTTACATCTCCTGCCGGTTTTTCTTCTATATTCATATATTACAGTCTGAGAACCTGCGGTAAATGTACCGTTCTTATTAGCCGGCTGGGCAACCAACTCATAATCTGTGATGTTCTCTTCATTTGTAGTATAGGAAGTCCGAGTTTTCCGACACCGCTTAGTAAAAACGTCACTATGTAGTGATGTTCTCGTTCTGCTCAAGATATTTTACAGTAACATCTCGGCATCGTTTCTTGTGTAATAGTATGTTACCACTGTTGTTCCGCTTGCAGGATAATTTCCGCTATGGTTTGTAGGTATAGCATTTACCACAGTGTAGTTTGCCACAGCCGCAGGACTTGTAGTGTATGTAAGTCCCGACTTTCCTACTCCGCTTAAGTTCTCATCAGGTGATACCTGTGTAGTACTTCCTGCTTCATAGTGGTGAACCAATACATTTCTGCATCATTTTCTTCTGTACTCGTAGATTACAGTCTGCGCTCCTGCGGTAAATGTACCGTTCTTATTGGCCCGGCTGAGCTACCAGTGTGAAATGAGGAATACTCTGATCGTTGGTTGTATAAGGAAGACCAAGCTTACCTGTACCGCTTAAGCTCTCGTCAGCCGCCACAGATGTGGTAGTTCCCTGCTCATAGTGATGTACTGTAACATCTCCTGCATTATTTCTTGTGTAGTAGTATGTTACTACTGCAGTTCGGTATTAGGATATGTTCCGGTGTGGTCTGCAGGTGTTGCGTTTACTACTGTGTAGTTTGTTACAGTTGCCGGACTTGTATTATATGTAAGTCCCATCTTACCTACACCACTTAGGTTTTCATCCGCCGATACAGATGTGGTAGTTCCCTGCTCATAATGATGTATCAAAACATTTCCTGCATTTTTTCTTCTGTACTTGTAGATTAAAGTCTGCGCGCTTGTACCATGTGTAAGGTTTGTTGTACCTGTTGCACTTGGTGTTGTCGCACTTGGTGCTCCGCTTGTATCTACTCCTACATACTCAAAGTTGGCTATATTTGCTTCCTTATTTGTAAAGCTTTCAGTCACTCCGAGTTTTCCGCTTCCTGAAACTACTACTGCACTTGGTGTACCTCCTGTAGGAGAATACAACTCTGTGGTAGTTCCGTCCTCATAGTGATGTACCGTAATGTTGGCCGCATCTTTTCTTCTGTAGTAATAATTTACTACCTGATTGCCTGCCACATATGTAACTGTGGTTGCTCCTGTAGTTGTATTCGGAGTATTTGCACCGCTTGCTCCTGTTACATCTACTCTAACAAACTCATAGTTATCGATATCGGCTTCCTTATTTGTGAGGTCTTCACTAAGTCCAAGCTTTCCGGCACCGTTAAATACCTCCGCACTTGGAGTTGTGGATCCGCCATGCTTATAAAGCTGTGTTGTAGTTCCGTCTATATAGTGGTTGACTGTGATATTTCCTGCGTTCTTACGTTTGTACTCATAAGTTACTGTAATATCACTGCCTGCCGCCGGATAGTTACCTGTATGACCTGTAGGTGTTGCACTTACCAAGTCATAGTTTGTAAATGTATTCGGTGTAGTTGTATATGTCAGTCCAAGTTTTTCCCTGCTCCGCTCATTGTATCGGGTGATTGAAGAGGTGTATTGGTTCCCTGCTCTCATATTTTACTATAACATTTCCGGCATCTTTTTCGTCTGTACTTGTAGATAACAGCCTGTGCAGCTGTTCCATGTGTAAGCGTTGTTGCTCCTGTGCTGCTTGGGCTTGTAGCTGAAGGTGCTCCACTTATATCTACACTCACATATTCAAAGTTTGCAATATTTGCAGCCTGATTTGTAAGGTTCTCAGTTAATCCAAGTTTTCCTGTTCTAGATTGTAACTGCTCCCTCGTGTACCTCCTGTCGGAGAATACAGTCTCGGTTGTAGTTCGTCCTCATAGTGGTGTACTGTAATATTTGCCGCATTCTTTCTTCTATACCTATATATACAGTCTGTGCTCCTGTCTGATATGTAACATTTGTCTGTCCCTGAGCCTCCGGTTGCCGTAAGCCCCGGTGCTCCTTGTATCCACACTGGCATATTCATAGTTGTCTCATGTCAGCTTCTCTGTTTACAAATGTTTCACTCAGTCCGAGCTTTCCTGTTCCGTCAAACTACCTCAGCACTTGGAGCTGCGGCTCCTGTAGACTTTATACAGTTCACTTGACTGTCCTACTTCGTAGTGATGTACGGTAATATTACCTGCATTATTTCTCTTATAATAATAAGTTACTACCGATCACCGCTCTGATATGTACCGTTTTGGTTGCTTGGTACTCGTCACCACTGTGAAGTTCGGAATAGTCTGTGTGGTTGTTGTATAAGGTAGACCGAGCTTTCCGGCTCCGGTAATGTCACTATCGGTACCAGCTGAGTTGTAGTTCCCTGTTCATAATGATGTACTCATAACATCTCCGCATCTTTTCGTTTGTACTTATAAATAACTGTCTGTGCTGTATTTCTATGTGTAAGTGTTGTCTCTCCTGCTGCTGCTTGGGCTTGAGCAGAAGGCGCTCCGTTACATCTATTCCTACATAATCGTAGTTGTCTATATCGGCAGCTTTATTTGTAAGATCTTCAGTCAATCCAAGTTTTCCTGTTCCCGAAATGGTCACTGCACTTGGTGTTCCTCCGGCCGTCTGTGAATAAAGCTCTGTGGTAGTTCCGTCCTCATAGTGATGTACTGTTATGTTTGCCGCATTCTTTCTCTTATAATAATAAGTTACGGTCTGCGGTGTACTAATGTAAGTAACAGTTGTTGCACCTGTTGCACTTGGTGAAGTCGCACTGCCGGCTCCTGTTCTGTCAACACTTACATACTCAAAGTTGTCTATATCAGCCGCCTTGTTTGTAAGGTTCTCAGTCAGACCAAGCTTAGCGGTACCGTCAAATACCTCTGCACTTGGGGTAGTAGCTCCTGCCGGTTTATAAAGTTCGGTAGTCTGACCCACCTCATAGTGGTGTACTGTAATATCTCCCGCCTGTTTTCTCTTATACTTAAGTATAACGACATTCTGACCCGGATTCAGTGTACCGGTAAGAGGTCTGCCGTTTGTAAGATCAGGCTCAGCATATTCAAAGTTTGTTACACCTGTAAGTGCAGTCGGTGGAGTAACATTATATGCCGCTCTAAAATATATGTGTAGAATCTGTATCCGGCACATTTCCGCTTCCGTCATCAAGAGGTATCGGATTGCCCGACATATCTACTATTTTACTTTAAGTGTTGAATTGCTTGCTTCAAGGGCCGCATTGGCAGTCTTTTTATCCGCACTCGGTGTTACGGTTACATTTGCCTCAAATACGGCGTTGCCGCCAAGTGTAGCGTTGTTAAAATCATTACCTATTACAAGTGATGTTGAAGTCAACATGTATTCCGCTTAATGTATCTCCTGCATCCCGGAGTAACTACTACCTTGTATGTACACGAGTTGAGATATTGTCAAACTGCATAGTCACCGTTGGCATCAGCTGTAGTAGTAACAGGGTTACCGCTTGCATCAAGCACCGGAGTTCCGTCAGACTTATAAAGTGCTACGCTTCTTCCTGCTGCAGGTGCATCATCATCTGTTGTAAGGTATGTACCGTTTGCAGTTCCGCCTGTAGGAGGCACATCATCAGTAAATCTTACCGCTTATTTTTGTATTTCTTAGGTGTTACTGTATTGGCAAGTGCCTCGAAAGCTCCGTAGTTATCACGAGAATCCTGCAAAAAGTATTTACCGCCTTATCTGTAGTATCAAGCGGTACTGTGTCATGGCATCTTTGCTTTACAAAGTAAAGATTACATCCGTACTGTGACTTGCAAGACATGATCCCGGCCTCATCTTTGCTCTGAACATAGTTACAGCTGACCAGTCAGATACTGATGTAGTCCAAGCTGCTCCTGCATAGTTTGCAGCTATATTACCCTCTGTAACAGGAGTTGTACTGTATTCATATGTATAATTTGAATTTGCACTATCGGTCCGGCAAGTGCTCTTATATGTAGAACCTCTGTCTGCATCATTACCCTGCTGATCGAAAAGTTGATGCAGCCTTATCACCTACATGAGGTAATATATCAAAAATGTATAACCGCTGATAGAGTCAACTGAATTGTTAAATATATTTAACTGATAATCTACCATCTGCTCACCGTCGAGTGGTAATAGATGAATACTGTGTATTTCCTCGCATCCGCTCTCTTTGATCTCTTTGTCAGTATAGGCTCAGTGGCGGAGTATATACATGACTTTTCTTGCTTACTTGAGAACTTCTCTGTGGTATTACCGTCATTGTCAAGATCAAGTGTATCCGCATAAAGTCCCGGTATCTGACTGCTTACGGGCGCTTCCTCATTGTTATCCCATGAAAAATATGTATCTATAGCACCGGGTCCTGCGCAACATTTCTGGTAAACTTGAATTTCGGATACAGCCGAAATGTAGTATGTGCTGTTACCTTCAGGTAAATTCAAATCAGGAAAATCCCATATATAGGCAGTCTTTCCTGTGTTTTTAAAGTTATACTCCACTCTGTAATTATTTAAGACCGCCTGTGTCAATTGAGGCGCATAATAATTACTTCCTGTCAAACCTTGGAACTCAACCAGGATCGGCTAAAACATAGTACTTAGGATATATATCTCGCTGCCTGCACCTAAGTTATAGTAAAACTGTATATTATCACTTAGCACTTGCTATATCGCTGATATATTTTTGTACCTAAGTCATTGTTTTGAGTATAATGCTGGTACTCATGCAGCAAAAAGCCTTTGTCCACTTCGCCCAGGTCTCTGCTGATTTGGAATGGTTAGAAGCTTTTCTGTATCCGCTTTTCAATGTGGCCTTTGTTATAAGTATATCACTTGAATTTGAATTGTTAGGCATAGGGAGCAAGCTGGCTCGACATGTATAGTTTCCTGTTCCAAACCCAACACATATACATTTCCTATTGCATTTGAACCTACAGCCTGTACTTCTATAGGATTTCGTCAAACCGAAGTTCTATTTTTATAGTGCTTAGGTGCAGGTAATGTAACCTCTGTAGAAATTAGGAGTGATAGATACGTTTGCTACTATTATTTCCGTACTTCCGTCCGCCTTTGTACTTCATAAGTTTATTATGTGAAAGTGCTGCCTGCTGTGTAGCATCCAGTACAGGAATAGACTGATGAAGTCGAACCTGTAGTTCCTCGAACATATCCTGTTGTATTCGGATATTTTATGTATGATATAAGATCCATGTCCACTTTCGTGGAGTATCCTCAATAGAATCTATTGTGATGATATATGCCCTTTGTACCGGATACTGTGACGGAGTTCCCGAACCCAATACCAATACGCACTCATAGTATAGCTATGAACAGTTGTATCCCACGATCTCCAAGCAAGATTACATATGGTGAATTTGTTGACTTTCTAAAATAGATATTTCCGTCTGTAGGCGGGAGTTCCCGGATATGAACTATATCTGGCGGCTAACATGGATTTTCAAGAGATGCCGCATCTAAAGATCTGTCATCATTTACATACCGCCAAGAAACCGGAAAAGATACTGTCTCATATGGTGTATGTAGTACTCACAGCCCCAGATTATTATACTTAATGTAGAAATAATCATATTCAGTACTGATATTTGCATACTGTTTATCTCTGGTTATAGTATGGTTGGCAGCATTATATGTCCATCCCGCATTATTTGAATCTGGCTGTACTTCGAATCTCTAATAGCGAAGCTGTACTGTAAGTCTTGTCTTTCTTCTGTCCGAACCTATGTACTTGGTAGTGGCACCATGAAATGTACTGCTGTCAGCCAGTCAGTTCTGTTTTGTATATATATATATTCTACTGACATTATCATTTGATAAAGTAGTGTTATTTTGCAGATCTGAACTTCCTGTAAAAAGCTGAAAGTGTTTGAAATAATTGCTTGTCTCACTTGCTATCCTAGGATATGTCTTGGCTGTAGAAGGTATTGTTATTGCTTTCATATGCAATGTTCCGTCAGCACTGTATACCCGCCAAGGCATTGTATAAGTCTCATATTGGCAAGTGAGTTCCGGCTGTATTGTTGCCTTGCAAAGGACTGTCTGAGTTACACCACACCCAAAGTATTGTACTTCATTGTAACAACTATGTATCTCGTTGTCACCGTGATATCAATACTTAGATAGTCTCGATGTCAGCCTGTTTAACCATGTCGAAATATTTGATGAACTTATATAATTTCCAAATACTTTCTTCGGCAAATAAAAGCTTTCGAATATGCACTCGGCAAACTCTTTGACGGTGATGAAATTTCTGATTTTTGCATAGAACGGTACTTTCTTCACCCACATAAAAGTCTGTGTTTCTCTTGCAGCTGTTGCCACATCATCATATGTACGCTTGATAATATATCCCGATCGTCAACCACCTCGGCCGAGGCAGCTGCATAGGCGCTGAATACATCGCTCATTGATAAAACCATTACAAAACGATAGAAGCACTGCTAAAAAGCGCTCTAAATTGCTTCATTTAGACCCTCCTTATTTAATTGTTTTTATTAATATCATTGTTTCAATATTCAAGTTTTATATATTTTTAGTGAGATTTGATTGATTTATCTTTATATAAAATGCGTTTTTATTGTCGATATTTGTCGTATTTTCTACAAAATAAAGAGTCTATAAACTGATAATAAACCGTTTGATGATAGAATTTCCTATACATAAAGGAGTCATCCAAACAGTATCTACCCACCTAGCTGACAATATTACTTTCATCATAACAACTCCTCCTTTTCACCTCTCACTATGGATATAATCATAATATACAATTGATCAAATTAAATATCATTTTAAACTTTTATTAATAAATTTTTATTGTTAATATTAAGATTTTCGAATTTTTATTCACTATGTTTTTATTTGAAGTTAAATGAATTTTCACAATAAAAAAGCCCCTGACTTGAAAGTCGGGGACCGAAAAATTATCTTTCTTCTTTTTCTTGAATGCTAGTGCCATTTTGCAGCTGCGATTGAACTCCGATTAGAATAAATACATATCCTTACGTCCTTTCTGTCCTCTGTCTGGTACTGCAGCGCCACCTTGTACTGCTCTGGTACAGGTGTCACTTCTGCGGCTGTGGATTCTTGGTAGGTGTTGAGTGTCTATCAAGATCACAGGCTCTTTCTATTGCATTCTTTGATGTTACTTTGTTGTTTTTACACTACCTGTCCCGGTCTTACACTTGTGTTGCCGCTTCTCGAACTTCCACTTCCTCCTCTGCTTGTGCTCTGAGCTTTGTCGCTATTGACGGGGTTTGCGAAGGTCTTGTAGGTCTGATTACTAGCATCCTCATCTCTTCCCGTATAGTAGATCTGGTTGAGTTGCCACTCTATCGGAGTTGTTGGGGTTGTTGGTGTGAGATAGGTGTTGTCGGTGTACTTGGGTTTACGGTGTCAGAGGGTTTATCGGATTAATCGGGTTAATCGGATTTATCGGGCTTTGGGTTTATAGGAGTTACAGGTGGCACAGGTCCCGGATATTACTACTACGCTTGGTCCTTCTTATAGATGTATGTTACTTCTATTCTTCCCGAACTGAATACTCCCGTCTCGTTCCCCTCATGTAGCAAGGTATAAACTATATCCGTTTATCGCCTTTGCTGCTGTTGCATGGCAAGCCGAGGCTTCTGTTCCGTCAGCATTTCATCACTTTCATCGGTATTCCTGCGTATTTACGTAATGGGCGATTACATCTCCTGCATCTCTTCTTCTGTCATACATATGTTTGCAGTCTGACTCCGCTTGTAAATGTTCCTACAGTTACTTGGTACACTTTATCAGATCAGTAATTGTCAAATACCTTTGAACTTGTTGTATGTTCTCTCCAAGTTTCTCTGTTCCGTCAAGTACCTCAGAGTCTCTTAAAGGTACATTTCTGTTCTCATCTATATGCTCTTCTACAACATCTCCCGCATCATCTCGCTTTATATATATAGTTTACAGTTATCGGATCTACTGTCAAATCGTTCCGTTTGACGTTACCCGGCACTACTATAAGTGTGTAATTAGGTATAACCTTCGAGTTGTTGTGTATGGCAAGCTCACATATCTGTTCCTGTTATTGTATCAGGTGTCTCAATTCTGTTTCCAGCTGATTGTCCAGATAATTTACCGTTACCCGCCTCGATTGCTTTTCTCTTAATAGATATGTTGCAGTTTGGCTTTCCGCTTCACAAACGTTCCTGTTGCGTTACCCGGTACTGTATCCATCTCATAGTCTGAGTATGTCCTGGGGTTGTTGTATATGGTAATCAGCTTTCAGCTTCCGTCAGTACTGTCGGGGTGCTTAAGTCGCCGTTATCATATACTGATTTGTGGTATACGGTCACATCTCCCGCATCAGCTCTTCTCATACACAGGTTACCGTCTGTGGTCCCGTGTGGGAATGTTCCTGTTGCGTTAGGCGGTACACTCACTAATGTGAAGTTCGGTATTGTCTTTGATGTAGTTGTGTATGGAAGTCCGAGCTTTCCTGTTCCGTTTTGGGTCTCGTATATCTATCTCATTTCCGTCCTCATCTACATATATGGTTGTCACATCTCCGCAGGCATTCTTCTATATTCATAGATTACTGTCTGTGGTGTGTATGTATGTTCCGTTCTTTGTTTGCAGGTTGTGCTACTAACTCGTAGTTAGGGATGTTCTTCTCTGTTGTTGTGTATGGAAGTCCGAGTTTTCCGGCTCTCATTACATCATCTGTATCCAGAGGTGTTCTGTTCTGTTCCACATATTTTACAGTTATACTCTGAGCATCATTTCTTGTGTAAAAGATATGTTATTTTGCTTGTTGTTCCTGTAGCAGGATATGTCTCCTGTATGTCCTGTCGGTGTCGTCACTTACTACTGTAAAGTTTGTTACATTTGCAGGACTTGTTGTATATGAAGTCCCGACTTTTTCCTGCACCACTTCTAAGTTTTCATCGTGATACAGATGTTGTTGTTCCCAGTTCGTACGATGTACTAACACATTTTCGCATCATTTTCTTCTATAGAAATAAGTTAGAGTCTGGTTTCCTGTAGATAGGTTCCGTTCTTATTTGTCGGTTAGGCTACCAATGTAGTTCGGAATACTATGCTCTGTAGTTGGTATGGTAATCCGAGCTTTTCCTGTTCCGTTCATTGTGGTATCGTACTAAGCGTGTTGTAGTTCTCTTCATAGTGGTGTACTACTACATCTCCTGCATTGTTTCTACATACCTACATGTTACTACGTTGTTCTCTGTGATTAGAGTATGTCTCCTATGATCTGTCGGGGTTGTGCTTACTACTGTGTAGTTTGCTACTGTTGCTGCATTTGTTGTATATGGTGCTGCTTGCTGGCTCCGTTTAATCGTCCCATCATGGCTACAGCATGTTGTTGTGCCCAGCTCTACGTGGTGTACCAATACATTTTGCATTATTTCTCTTATAGTACAGTTACTGTCTGATTACCGTCGTATAGTGTTCCATTCTGATTTGCCGTGTCTCACTCAGGTAAAGTTCGGAACATTTTGATCTGTAGTTGTATATGGAAGTCCGAGCTTTCCTGTACTGTTCATTGTGATATCGTGTACGAGCGGAGTTGTTGTTCCATCCTCGTAGGATGTACTACAACATTTCCTGCATCGTTCTCTTGTACTCACATGTTACTACTGTTGTTCCGTATTTGGATATGTTCCTGTGTGGTTAGTAGGGTTGTATTTACTACTGTGTGAGTTTGCCACTGTTGCAGGCTTTGTTGTATATGTAAGTCCCGACTTTTCCTACTCCGCTGAAAGTTCTCATCTGTGATACAGGGGTTGTTGTTCCTCGCTCAGTAATCGAGTGAACTATAACATTTCCAACGTCTTTTTCTTCTAGTATTATAGATACAGTCTGGTGGACTGTTTCCATGGGTAAGGGTTGTTGCTCTGTTGCACTTGAGGGTTGTCACTTTGGCGCCTGCTTACATCCACGCTTACAAACTCGTAGTTTGCTATATCTGCAGACTCTGTTTGTGAGGTTTTCATCTGTTCCCAGCTTTCCGCTTCCCGAGATTACTCTCTGCACTTGGGCCGGCAGCTCCTGCAGGTGTGTAAAGCTCTGTTGTTGTTCCGTCCTCTCATGTGATGTATTGTTACATATTTGAAGCATCTTTTCTCTGTAGTAATAGTTTACTACCCGAGCTGCCTGTCTGATATGTAACTCAGTATCTCCGCTTGCTGTCGGTGTGTTTTGCACCGCTTGTCTTCGTTACATCTACATTTTACAAACTCATAGTTGTTACATATCTGCTTCCTTATATTTGTGAGGTTTTCACTTTAATCCAAGCTTTCCTGTTCCGTCGAAAGTTCTGTGCACTTGTGCTGTCGCCCCTGCAGGTTTGTAAAGCAGATTTGTTGTTCCTGCTCTGTAGTGATTTTACTGTGATATTTCCCGAGTTCTTACGCTTTATATACATAAGTTGCAGTGATATCATTTCCGTCGGGTGGATACGTTTCCACCATGATTTGCAGGTGTTGCACCTCATGCTCATAGTTTTGCAAAAAGTATCGTGTGTTGCTTGCATATGGTAAACCAAAGCTTTCCTGCTCCGTTCATTGTAACAGGACTCTTAAGTGGAGTGTTTGTCTCCTGCTCTACAAAGTTTCACTATAACATTTCCTGCATCTTTTCCTCTTGTACTTATAGATTACTGCCTCTGCATTGTCTCCATGTGTAAGGGTTGTTGCTCAGTGCTGCTTGGGCTTGTTGCACTCTGGTGCCCGCTTACATCAATTCCCACATATTCAAAGCTTTGCACATCATACGACTTGTTTGTGAGTTTTCATTTGTTCCAAGCTCCTGCTCCTGAGATTGTCTCCTGCACTTGGTGCAGCTGCTCCCTGCAGGTGTGTAAAGCTCTGTTGTTGTTCCAACCTCTACGTGATGGACTGTTATATTTGCCGCATCTCTTTCTTCCGATCTATAGGTTACTGTCTGAGTTCCTGCTCTGTATGTAACTCCGTAGTTCTGTAGCTGTCGGGGTACTTGCTCCCGGTGCCGCAGTCCTTCCACGTTTACAAACTCATAGTTAGCTATATCTTCTACATTTGTAAGGTTCTCAACCAAGTCCCAAAGCTTTCCTGTTCCGTCGAAAGGTCTGTGCACTTGGGTGCAGCCGCTCCCGCCGTGTGTAAGCTGTGTACTGCCTACCTCATAATGGTTAACTACGATATTTCCTGCATTCTTTCTTCTGTACTTGCAGATTACCGTCTGTGCTGTATTTCCATGTGTAAGGGGTTGTTGCTCCTGTTGCACTTGGAGTTATGCACCAGCCCGCTACATCCACTCCTACAAACTCATAGTTGCTCCATATCTACCGATCTGTTTGTAAGATTCTCTGTAAGTCCCAACTTTCTGCACTACCGTTTATTGTCTCGGGTCCCGAGACGTTGCTCCTGCTGTGTAAAGTTCGTTGTTGTTCCGTCAATGTAGTGATGTACTGTGATATTTGCAGCCCATCTTTTCTCTTGTAGTAATAATTACTACCGGGCATTACGCTATATATGTAGCGTGTAGTTGCCCGCATGCATTCGGTGTTGCTTTGCACCGCTGCTTGTTACATCTACGTTTGCACAAACTCATGGTTGGCTATATCTGCCGCCTTGTTGCTAAAGACCTCACTCAATCCAAGCTTTCGCTTCCGTTGAGTTTTCGGGTCCTGCATGCTCAGCTCCACGGGTTTGTAAAAAGCTGATTTGTTGTTCCAACCCTCACAGTGGTTAACTGCAATAGCCTTCCGGCATTCTTTCTTCTGTATAAACATAAGTTTTACAGTGGATATCACTTCCCGTCATGGATAGTTTCCTGTATGGTTTGTAGTGGTATGCACTTACAAGCTCATAGTGCATGAAATGTATCAGGTGTGTATTGTATATGGTAGACCAAGCTTTCCTGCTCGTTCATTGTAACAGGACTCTTAAGCGTGTTTTGTTCCTGCACTGCTACACCGAGTTTACTATAACAGCTTTCACCATGCAGTGTTCTCCTGTGTAATAAGTTACTGTCTGTGTTCCCCGTTGGTATGTACCGTTTGATTTGTCAGTGCTAATTGCTACTACACAGTAAAGTTTGAGTGTCTCGTTGTTGACATTGCATAGTGGCAATCCAAGCTTATTTGTTCCGTTTAATGTTACGCCGGTCAAGCTGTGTTGACTGTTCCTAACTGCTCATAGTGATGTACTATAACGTCTCCCCGCATTTTTCTCTTACAGCGTAATAAGTTACCGTCTCTGTAGGCTTGTTCCGTGAGTGTGTTGTTGCACCTGTAGATGTAGGTGTTGTCGCACTGATGCTCCGACAACATCTAGTACTATATATTCACAGTCTTTAGGGTCATCTGCAGCTTTGTTTGTAAGATTTGCAGTGTGGTTCCAAGCTTTCCTACTGCTCTCTGAGATTGTCTCTGCACTTTCGTGCCAGCTGCCCTGTGAGTGTATAAAGCTGTGCTTCCTCCCACTATGCAGTGGTTTCACTGTTATATTTGCAGCATCTTTTCTCTTGTATCTGTAGGATTACCTGTCTGTGGTGCAGCTTTGTATGCACTGTGGTTTCACTGTAGCTGTCGTGGCGATGTCGCTGAAGGTGCCCTGTTACTTCCTGTGCTTACATACTCCAAAAGTTGTCGATGTCCGCTTCTTTGTTTGTACTGAGTTTTCTGTCAGTCCCAGTTTTTCCAGTTCCTCACTTGGAGCTTTCCGCACTTGGTGCTGCTGCCCGCTCCTGAGTGTATAAAGTTGCACTTCCACCCAGCATCAGTGGCTTTGCAGTTATATTTCCTGCGGTTTTCTCTTGTACTTTAATACTTTGCTGACATTCTGTCGCGAGTTTAGTGTTCCTGTCAACGGTCCGCTGTTTGTGAGATCAGTGCTCGCATACTCATATAATTAGCCACACCTGAGTGTTGTGGGCGGTGTTACCGTATATGGATCTCTAAAGCCGTGACACGCTGTCGGTATCGGCGGCATTTCCGCTCAAAGTCATCAAGCGGTGTCGGATCCTGCCATCATATCATATTTTGCTAGTGTAGAATTACTTTCGCCACAAGCGCAAGCATCTCGCTGTTTTCTTTCATCATCACTTCGTAACCAAAGTGTAGCGCTTGGTTTCAAATACGTTATGATTGCTTCCCGACAGGTTCCGTTAGCAAAAGTCATTTCCTATTATAGCGGGATGTGGAGTTAACACGGTCGACCTATTGTATCTACCTACGTGTTATCACGCTTTGTATGTCTCCAGCTCTTGAGGATGTTGTCACGCACTCTCCGTTTGCATTTGCTGTGGTAGTCATCGGATTACCCGAGTTCATCATACCGGATTACAGCTTGCATCATAGAGACTACCGTTCTGCTCTGCTGCAGGTACGTCATCATCTGTTGTAAGATATGTACCGTTTCGCTTCCGCCTCGCAGGTGGAACATCATGGCGATCTCGCCGCTGATCTTTATACTTCTTCGGAATTACAACGTTGCTGAGTGCCTCAAATGCACCTGTATAGCTGTCTCCGGCAAATCACGAAAGGTGACTTTACCGCTTTGCTTTGTGGTATCAAGAGGGTGGTATCGGCATCTCTTTGCATCTGAATGTGATATCATCCGCCACCGCTTGCCAGTGTATATCCGCGCTTCATCTGCAGAAATCATAAATCGTAACCAGCTGAGACTGCTGGGCTCGATGAGCACCTGCATAGTTGGCAGCTATATTTCCTTCTGTCACAAGAGTTGTACTGTATTCGCACATGTATAGTTTGGATTAGGATCAGAGACCTGTAAAGTCCAAGTCAGTGTGAACCTCTGTTACGCATTTCCCTCTGATCCGGTTGCTGTGCCTTATCACCCCATGGCAGGATATCAAGAGATGTAAATCCGCTAACTCCTGTTATAGAGTTATTGAAAATGTTTAACTTATAGTCCACATCTGCTCACTGTCGTGTTGTCAGTGTTGAATACAAAAGTCTTCGAGCTGAATCCGCTCTCTTTGATCTCTTTGTAAGAATCAACTCAAGCGGCAGTGTAGAGATGTAGCCTGCTGGTGAACTTCTCTGTGGTGTTTCCGTCATTGTCCAGGTCAAGAACATCATCATAGAGTCCGGCACCTATCAGTAGCATGCCTCTTCATTATTGTCCCTTGACGCATATGTATCTATAGAGTTCTGACCGCCTGCGCATATTCTTTGTGATCTTAAATCTCGGATAAAAGCCTATAGTATAATAATTAGATCCCTTTCGGAAGGTGGAATGTCGATCCCAAATATAAGGCAGTCTTTCCATTCTTAAAAGTTATATTCCACTCTGTAATTATTCAGCATGGACCGATATGAGGCTGTCCGACAGAGTTTGTGGTCATACATAAACTCAAGGCCGGTCTGTCAATAAAAGTCTTGGATTCTTTACATCTCTACCTCTCCGGAGGTTGAGACGGAACTGTATACCGTCAGTCATAGCAAATTCTGCGTTCAGATCACTTTTGTTCCCAAGTTCTGATTCTGAGTGGTATAGGCACTTTCTTTTGCATAAAATTTTTGCTCATCTTATCATCGTGGTTTGAGCATTTGCCATTGACATCTCCGTCATCACCATGTATCACTCTGTTATAAGTATCAGAATAGCTTTTGTTCACTGTCGGGCTTTTGCATCCAAAAATATTCTTTACATCATTGTGAATTTCTCTGCCAAACGGAATTTTATATGTTGCAACCACTACATCTACCGTTTGGTGCCTGCATCTCTATAGGATGTGGCTTAAGATTTATACTTTTGTGTAATGAGTAGATTCGGCAAATCAATCATTGTGGAGTTCTCTGCAATCGATACATTTGGCAATCACTTCCTCACTACCGTCGAGCTTTGTTCCTATAAAGTTGGTTGTTTGCAGAGAGCTGAGCCTTTTGAGCGGCATCAAAACAGGAATAGTCTGCTCCGTTCCCGATCATCAACTACTTTTCCTGTACAAATTCGGATATTTAATTTGATATCCATAAAATTCCATATCGACTCGGGTATCAGTATTGAGAAAATTCTTCCCTGTCCTAAAGTCGGATATATTTCACAGGAGTTCCCGTATTCCAGCCCAAGTAGTACTGATATCATATTATGTGCAGTTGATTTTCCTCTCTGTCGTCAAATGTCAAATACCATGGACTTGCGATATAAGCTGTAATACCTCTGTCTGTAGGAGGTATTGCCGGAAATGAAGAATATCTGGCAGACTTTTGACTTCTCCAAAGATGCAGGGTCGGTTGAACCGTCATCGTTTATACTCCATTTATAGGGAGATCCAACCTCTACGGTGGTGACCTTTATAGTTCCTGTGGGTTGATTGTTATATCTTATGTAGAAACCTTCACTGGTATATGTGTTACTTGGATAATTCTTTTCTTTACTGATAGTATGGTTTACAGGATCATATATCCATCACCGTTTCTACGTCTGTGGTATCGAAGTTTTTCATTTGCCGGAGCTGTGCCGTTACTCTGGTCTTTCTTCTGTCGGCACCTACGTGGAAAACTTGTACCATGATATGCCACCCGGTGCAGGCAGTTGGGCTTTCTTCTTGTATGAAGTCTACATAGTAGATAAATGTGTTTGAAAGCGAGTTGTCGCTTTGTAAATCACTGAACCCTGTACATGCGTAGCTCTGCAGATTATAATCCTCGTTACCATATCCGATAGGATATGTCTTGCAGTAAAAAGTATTATGTTACTCAAGCGAAGTATCATTTGCATCATACTACCTGATATGGTATTACATAACTCTCATTATTTGCCATGATGAAATCTGCAATTTTTACCCTTAAAAAGGCACTGTCTGTGGTACCCCGCAAGGTTATTAAACTTAAGCTAACTATGTGGTACTCAGTCATCTGTCAGATATCTATACAAATAATTGGTGCTTGGTCTGTTTATCCAGACAGAAATATTGGTAGCATTACTGATTGGATCTTCTTCGACATAGTCGCTTTCCGTATGCCGTATACTCCGTAGGGAGGATACCGTAATATTTGCATAACTGAAACCTCCTCACCTACGTAAAAGTCCTGTCTTTCCTCTACTGTTGACTCAGCTTCTGTCATATGTGACTTCCCGCAATAATATCGGGATCGTTTACTGTCACCCGGCGGACCTACGCATATGCTGTGAAGAAATCACTCATTGACAGGAATACCATCACAAATGATAAAATAGCGGCGACAATCGTTTTCTAATTGTATCATATTTCCTCCTCTTAATAATTTATACATAACTTTAAGGAGTCATCTGTCAGATCATCCTTAACTAAAAGTTCGATATAGCTAAAACTCATTTATTCTTCTTCTAAAACCCTCCTTTTCACTCAACATTAGGCACATGATATCATAATAAATTATTTTTGAAAGCATTTTTCGATTTTGTAAAATTATTTTTCAAAGTAATTTGATTATCATTTCGTATTGAAAAATATTTGTGCCGAGATATACAGAGTTCACCATAGCTTCAATTTACATGTTTTCAGTAACATTGGTACAATGTCTAAACAATAATTATTTTTAACCTCCGTTTTTATTATTTAAAATCAAAATATATACTTTACTTTTTGGGTTTTATATAATAAAATTAGTGAAACTATTATTACAATATATTGTGACATTGTATCACTTCACAATATATATGTATGAATTTAAGATGTCTGAACATGATAAAAGTTTATAGCAGGAAAACTGTGGTAAATGCGTATCTTAGGGGAATATTGGAAAAATAAAAACCTTGAATTCGAGTACATCGAGGACATGAAAACTATCTTATGATAGTTGCAAGTAAAGCAAGAATTATGAGTGCTCCTGTAGTTGAATACAGCGATCATGTGTACTCAATGGAAGCATTCTTACAGGTGATCTGATGTCAAACGAGAGAGAAGGTTATCAATCGAGATAACATAATCGAAGATCTTAATATGAAAAATCAGAGACTCTTAAGGGGCCTGATGACGGTCTGGAAGTGAATATGGTTGAGCTTAGAGTAATATAGACTCAATCTATGAGGAAAGTACCACTCAAAAGATACAGGCATCTTTGATAAACACCGCAGTTACTATGACAGCTTTTGAAGAAAGTGACTGGGCATATGTAGCAGGCAGACTGCTTATGATGGAAGCCGAAGGAAGTTTATCACTCACGAAAATTCTCTACGGTGATTTTCCCAAAAACAATAAAGCATATAGTTGAACTTGGACTGTATGATGAAAGACTGTTAACCTATAGCAAGAAGAATTGGATCAAGTGCTCACACTTTATAGATATACAGAGATATGGTCTGTATGACTATGCCGGGCAAATATGCTGATAACAGATATTTAATTAAGCATGAGGCAAAACCTGAACTGCCTCAGAAATGCATATGTAGCAATATCCATGATGCTTTGCTTTAAATGAAAAAGCCCGGTGAAATAAGGTAAATATAGTAAAAGAATTCTATAATGCATTGTCTCTGGAAAGCTCTCACTTGCAGCTCCTATGCTTGCAAACCTTAGAGTCCCGAACGGCAATCTGTCATCATGTTTTATTACAGCAATAGATGACAATATAGAATCTATCTTCTATAATATTGACTCTTTGGCAAGAATCAGTAAAAACGGCGGCGGAGTCGGTGTTAATGTTTCAGAATAAGAGCAAAGGGCTCTATGGTAAACAGTTATTACAATGCAAGCGGCGGTGTTGTACCATGGATCAGAATAATAAATGATACGGCTGTTGCCGTAAACCAGCAGGGAAGAAGAGCCGGAGCCGCTACAGTGGCTTTGGATACCTGGCATTTGGATATTGAATCATTCCTTGAACTACAAACCGAAAACGGTGACCAACGAGGAAAAGCATATGATATATATCCACGGGTAGTATGCTCAACCTCTTTATGAAGCGAGTTAACAATGAACCCTGGACTTTACGTGATCCATATGAAATAAGAAGAAAATACGGTGTTGAACTTTGTGAGCTTTATAAGTTATGGTTTGAATCAATCTACTGAAAAGCTTGAAAGGACGATAATATCAAGCTTAAAGGTTTTAAATGCAAAGGATCTGTTTAAAGCATTATGAAAACTCAGCTTGAAACAGGCATGCCTTATATCTTCTTTAAAGACAGAGCAAATAAGGTAAATCACAACTCTACTTATGGTATGATAGGTAACGGAAATCTCTGTATGGAGTTTTTCAAACTTCAAACCTACCGTAAATTTTGAGGGAGAAGTTGACAGCAATACGGCTATCAGAGAAAAAGTGATATGGGTGAAAATTCACACTTTGCAACCTTATTTCTCTTAATCTGGCAACTTACCTCTGATGAGATTGAAAACATGTTGCCCTTGCAATAAGGCTTTTGGACAATACTCTAGATTTGACAGTTACTCCCTTTAAGGAATCCAATAAGCATAACTTACTTTTTACAGAACAGTAGGTGTCAGTGCAATGGGACTTGCCGACTTCTAGCAGAGAATATAGATTTATGAGACTCTATAAATGAAATAAAGTGAGCTGTTTGAAAGAATAGCGCTTTATTCTGTAAAGTCTTCCGCATTGCTGGCGAGAAAGAGGCGCTTACAAGGCCTTTAGAGGGTTCTAAATGGGATCGGTATATTCTTCGGCAAGAAAATAGAATGGTATGGAGCAAATTCAAAATTCAAAGATGAATGGAATGAGGCTTTTATCTGGTTGAGCTAACAGTCTCAGAAACGAGTGAGCTTACAGCAATAGCGCCTAATACTTCCACATCTTTGTTAATGGGATCGACCGCATCTGTAACTCCGACATTTCTGATTTTTATATTGAAAAAGAATCAAGAGAGAGCAATCCAAGAACGGTTAAGCATCAGAAGGACAGAGCATGGTTCTATCCCGAGTTTGAAAAATGTAAACCCTATCAGCTATGTAAAGATAATGGCGAGATAGGTTCATGGATAACGCAGGGTGTATCTATGGAAAATGGTCTTTGACTTAAACAAAAATATTAAGCAAAAGATATTTATGACACTTTAATGACTGCCTGGGAAGAAGGCTGTAGAGTGTTTATTATATAAGAACAATTCAAAAGAATACGAATACTATTTCAGATAAAGAGGAGTGCGAAAGCTAGTAGTGGATAGAAAGAAATTATTTAATCCGGCAGGTGATGATACATTAAGTGCAAGGAAAATTATAAAGGGTAATTCAACAAATCTTTTTAACCCTGAATAATGTCAGATTTCAGTGGGCCAAATCATCTTTACAGAACTATGATGGCAAATTTCTGGATACCTGAAAAAGGTCTGGTTAACCAAAGGATAAAAATGACTATGAAAAATTTGACTTTACCTGAGAGGAGGCATAGTGATGGAATACTTTTCATTTTTGATCTTCCTTGACAGTATACAAAACCAATAATATCCTCAATATTTCAGACCATGTAACAGCACCTGGTGAGTATTGCTGGCTATACAGACTTTCCAGGGTCCATCACTCTCAATCTTATCAGTATATAGTGAGTCCATACTTCCAAAACAAAGCAGGGATCTGATCTGCTGATAAATGGAGAGATGATAAGATATTATTTGAAAAACAGTTTTATTGCAAAGATATATCGAGTTTTATAGATAATCAATCAGATGAGAACTTTGCCAAAGGTAATAATAGCAAACTACTTGCTTGAGTCACTGTATTTCTATAACGGTTTTAACTTCTTTCTATCTTCTTGCAAGCAGAAATAAGATGGTAGGGTACCTCTGATATTATAGAGCACTTATAAACAGAGATGAGCTTTCCATGTTTGTTTATTTAGAAGTATTGTTAAGGAAATAAAGACATGATTACCCTGAGTTTTTCTCGGCAAAACTATCTATTCCATGTTTAATACCGCCGTTGAGCAGGGAAATCTAACTGGGACAGAGCATATATAGAAATCGTGTACTTGGTATAACTTCTCAGACAACTGAAGGTTGTACAACATACAGCTAATGAAAGATTAAGAGTCTTTAGGCCTCGAACCTTTGTATTCAGGTTTTACCAAAATCCTTATAAGCATTTGGAAAGATTTGCCGATACCGACGGGCGAAGGCAATGTTAAATCCAATTTCTTTGAAGGTACCATTACAAAGTTATGTGCAGTTCTTCCATTGACGGATGGGAAGATTTCTAAATAATACTGTATTGTCTGTTACTTTACGATTTTTAGAATTGCAAAGTGACAGACTTTTTCAATATCATCTTTTCAATTCTTTATAGATTCAATTTACATAAAAAGCCCTCGACTTAAAGTCAGGGACAGTATCTTTCTTCTTTTTCTTGAATACCAGTGCCATTGCAGCTGCGATTGAACTCATCAGAATAAATACATATCCTCTTACGTCCTTTCTATCCTCTGTCTTCCAGTACTGCCAAGTGCCACTCTTGTACTGCTTGGTACAGGAGTCACTTTCTGTGGCTGTGGATTCTTGTTAGCTGTTGGTGTCTCATCAAGATCACAGGCTCTTCTATCGCATTCTTTGATGTTACTTTGTTGTCTACACTTACCTGTCCCGGTCTTACTGTGTAGTTCCCTTCCTGAACTTCCTTCCACCTCTGCTTGTGTTTGAGCTTGTCGCTATTGACAGTGTCGCTAAAGGTCTTGTGGGTCTATTACTACATCCTCATCTCTTCCCGGTATGTAGTCTGAAAGCAGGGTTGCCACTCTTATCAGGTGTGGTAGGGGTTGTCAGTGTGGTAGGTGTTGTCGGTGTGCTTGGATTTACCGTGTTACAGGGGTTGTCAGATTAATCAGGGTTAATCAGTTTATCGGGCTTGGGTTTTATAGGAGTTACAGGGGTTTACAGGTCGGTATTACTACCACGCTTGGGAGTCCTTCTTATAGATGTATGTTACTTCTATTCTTCCTGTTATGAATACTCCTGTCTCTGCTCCTGTACAAGGTATAAACTATATCCGTTTATTGCCTTTTGCCGCTGTTGCGTATGGCAGGCCGAAGACTTCTTCCGTCAAGTATTTCATCACTTTCTATCGGTATTCCTGCAGTATTTACGTAATGGGCGATTACATCTCCGCATCTCTTCTTCTGTACACATATGTTACAGTCTGACTTCCGCTTGTAAATGTTCCTGTTGCGTTACTTGGTACACTTATCAGATCGTAATTGTCAAATACCTTTGAACTTGTTGTATAGTTCTCTAGTTTCTCTGTTCCGTCAAGTACCTCAGGGCTCTCTAAAAGGTTTACATTTCCGTTCTCATCTATATGCTCTACAGCATCTCCGCATCATCACGCTTATAGATATAGTTTTGCAGTTATCGGATCTACTGTAAATGTTCCGTTTGCGTTACACGGTACTACTATAAGTGTGTAATGAGGGTATAACCTTCAGGGGTTGTTGTGTATGTGCAAAGCTCACATTATCTGTTCCTGTTATTGTATCAGGTGTCTCAATTCTGTTTCCATGATTGTCCAGATAATTTACTGTTACTCCGCCTGACTGTTTTCTCTTATATAGATATGTTACAGTTTGGCTTCCGCTTACATATGTTCCTGTTGCGTTAGCCCGGTACTGTATCTATCTCATAGTCTGAGTATGTCTCAGGGCTTGTTGTATACAGTAATCCCAGCTTTCTGCTTCCGTCAAGTACTGTCGGGTGTAGCTAAGTCGCTGTTATCATATACTGATTTGTGGTATGCAGTTACATCTCCCGCATCAGCTCTTCTATATACATAGGTTACTGTCTGTGATCGGTGTGAATGTTCCTGTTGCGTTAGGGCGGTACACTCACTAATGTGAAGTTCGGTATTGTCTTTGATGTAGTTGTGTATGGAAAGTCCGAGCTTTCCTGTTCCGTTTTGGGTCTCAGGTATATCTATCTCATTTCCGTCCTCATCTACATATATAGTTGTCACATCTCCGGCAGGCATTCTTCTATATTCATAGATTACTGTCTGTGGTGTGTTTGTATATGTTCCGTTCTTATTTGCAGGTTGTGCTACCAACTCATAGTTAGGGATGTTCTTCTCTGTTGTTGTGTATGGAAGTCCGAGCTTTTCCGGCTCCTCCCATTACATCATCTGTATCCAGAGGTGTTCCTGTTCCCTGTTCCACATATTTTACAGTTATACTCTGAGCATCATTTCTTGTGTAAAGATATGTTACTTCTGTTGTTCCTGTAGCAGGATATGTTCCTGTATGTCCTGTCGGTGTCGCACTTACTACTGTAAAGTTTGTTACATTTGCAGGACTTGTTGTATATGGAAGTCCTGACTTTCCTGCACCACTTAAGTTTTCATCAGGTGATACAGATGTTGTTGTTCCCAGTTCTACGTGATGTACTAATACATTTCCTGCATCATTTCTTCTATAGAAATAAGTTACAGTCTGGTTTCCTGTAGTATAGGTTCCGTTCTTATTTGTCGGCTGGGCTACCAATGTAAAGTTCGGAATACTATGCTCTGTAGTTGTATATGGTAATCCAGAGCTTTCCTGTTCCGTTCATTGTGGTATCAGGTACAAGCGGTGTTGTAGTTCCTTCTTCATAGTGGTGTACTACTCATCTCCTGCATTGTTTCTTACGTACTCATATGTTACTACTGTTGTTCCTGTATTAGGGATATGTTTCCTGTATGATCTGTCGGGGTTGTGCTTACTACTGTGTAGTTTGCTACTGTTGCTGCATTTGTTGTATATGGTAAGCCTGCTTTGCCGGCTCCGTTTAATGTCTCATCAGGGGCTACTGATGTTGTTGTGCCCAGCTCTACGTGGTGTACCAATACATTTCCTGCATTATTTCTCTTATAGTAATAAGTTACTGTCTGATTACCGGTTGTATATGTTCCATTCTGATTTGCCGGTGTGCTCACCCAGTGTAAAGTTCGGAATATTTTGATCTGTAGTTGTATATGAAGTCCGAGCTTTCCTGTACCGTTCATTGTGATATCAGGTACGAGCGGAGTTGTTGTTCCATCCTCGTAGTGATGTACTATAACATTTCCTGCATCGTTTCTCTTGTACTCATATGTTACTACTGTTGTTCCGGTATTTGGATATGTTCCTGTGTGGTTAGTAGGGTTGTATTTACTACTGTGTAGTTTGCTACTGTTGCAGGGCTTGTTGTATATGTAAGTCCTGACTTTCCTACTCCGCTTAAGTTCTCATCAGGTGATACAGGGGTTGTTGTTCCCTGCTCGTAATGGTGAACTATAACATTTCCAACGTCTTTTCTTCTGTACTTATAGATAACAGTCTGTGGACTGTTTCCATGGGTAAGGGTTGTTGCTCCTGTTGCACTTGGGGTTGTTGCACTTGGCGCTCCGCTTACATCCACGCTTACAAACTCGTAGTTTGCTATATCTGCAGACTTGTTTGTAAGGTTTTCATTTGTTCCCAGCTTTCCGCTTCCTGAGATGACCTCTGCACTTGGGCCGGCAGCTCCTGCAGGTGTGTAAAGCTCTGTTGTTGTTCCGTCCTCTACGTGATGTATTGTTATATTTGAAGCATCTTTTCTCTTGTAGTAATAGTTTACTACCTGATTGCCTGTCTGATATGTAACTGTAGTATCTCCGCTTGCTGTTCGGTGTGCTTGCACCGCTTGCTCCTGTTACATCTACATTTACAAACTCATAGTTGGCTATATCTGCTTCCTTATTTGTGAGGTTTTCACTTAATCCAAGCTTTCCTGTTCCGTCGAAAGTCTGTGCACTTGGTGCTGTCGCTCCCGCAGGTTTGTAAAGCTGATTTGTTGTTCCTGCCTCGTAGTGATTTACTGTGATATTTCCTGAGTTCTTACGCTTATATACATAAGTTACAGTGATATCATTTCCTGCCGGCGGATAGTTTCCTGTATGATTTGCAGGTGTTGCACTTACAAGCTCATAGTTTGCGAAAGTATCAGGTGTTGTTGTATATGGTAAACCAAGCTTTCCTGCTCCGTTCATTGTAACAGGACTCTTAAGTGGAGTGTTTGTTCCCTGCTCTACAAAGTTTACTATAACATTTCCTGCATCTTTTCTCTTGTACTTATAGATTACTGTCTGTGCATTGTTTCCATGTATAGGGTTGTTGCTCCTGTGCTACTTGGGCTTGTTGCACTGGTGCTCCGCTACATCAATTCCTACATATTCAAAAGTTTGCTATATCAGCCGCTCTGTTATTCAGGTTTTCATTTGTTCCAAGCTTTCCTGCTCTGAGATTGTCTCGCACTGGTGCAGCCGCTCCTGCAGGTGTGTAAAGCTCTGTTGTTGTTCCGTCCTCGTAATGATGGACTGTTATATTTGCCGCATTCTTTCTTCTGTATCTATAAGTTACTGTCTGAGTTCCTGCTCTGTATGTAACTCCTGTAGCTCCTGTAGCTGTCGGGGTACTTGCTCCCGGTGCCGCAGTTACTTCCACGTTTACAAACTCATAGTTGGCTATATCTGCTTCCTTATTTGTAAGGTTTTCAACAAGTCCAAGCTTTCCTGTTCCGTCAAAGGTCTGTGCACTTGGTGCAGCCGCTCCCGCCGGTGTGTAAAGCTGTGTACTTCCGCCTACCTCATAATGGTTAACTACGATATTTCCCGCATTCTTTCTTCTGTACTTATAGATTACTGTCTGTGCTGTATTTCCATGTGTAAGGGTTGTTGCTCCTGTTGCACTTGGAGTTGTTGCACTTGCAGCTCCGCTTACATCCACTCCTACAAACTCATAGTTGTCTATATCTACCGATCTGTTTGTAAGATTCTCTGTAAGTCCCAACTTTCCGCTACCGTTTATTGTCTCAGGTCCCGGAGACGTTGCTCCTGCCGGTGTGTAAAGTTCTGTTGTTGTTCCGTCAATGTAGTGATGTACTGTGATATTTGCAGCATCTTTTCTCTTGTAGTAATAATTTACTACCTGATTGCCTGCTATATATGTAGCTGTAGTTGCTCCGCTTGCATTCGGTGTGCTTGCACCGCTTGCTCCTGTTACATCTACGTTTACAAACTCATAGTTGGCTATATCTGCCGCCTTATTTGTTAAGTTCTCACTTAATCCAAGCTTTCCGCTTCCGTTAAAGTTTTCAGGTCCTGCTGTCGCAGCTCCTGCCGGTTTGTAAAGCTGATTTGTTGTTCCAACCTCATAGTGGTTGACTGTAATATTTCCGGCATTCTTTCTTCTGTAAACATAAGTTACAGTGATATCACTTCCTGCCGGCGGATAGTTTCCTGTATGGTTTGTAGGTGTTGCACTTACAAGCTCATAGTTTGCGAAAGTATCAGGTGTTGTTGTATATGGTAGACCAAGCTTTCCTGCTCCGTTCATTGTAACAGGACTCTTAAGCGGAGTGTTTGTTCCCTGCTCTACAAAGTTTACTATAACATTTCCTGCATCATTTCTCTTGTAGTAATAAGTTACTGTCTGTGTTCCCGGTTGGTATGTACCGTTTTGATTTGTCGGTACTGTTACTACCGTAAAGTTTGGAATTGTCTGTGTTGTTGTGTTGTATGGCAATCCAAGCTTATTTGTTCCGTTTAATGTTACATCAGGTACAAGCTGTGTTGTTGTTCCCTGCTCATAGTGATGTACTATAACGTCTCCCGCATTTTTTCTCTTATAGTAATAAGTTACTGTCTGTGGGCTTGTTCCGTGAGTAAGTGTTGTTGCACCTGTCGATGTAGGTGTTGTCGCACTTGATGCTCCGGTAACATCTGTACTTACATATTCATAGTTTGCAATATCTGCAGCTTTGTTTGTAAGATTTTGTGTGGTTCCAAGCTTTCCTGCTCCTGAGATTGTCTCTGCACTTGGTGCAGCCGCTCCCGCAGGTGTATAAAGCTGTGTACTTCCTCCCACTTCATAGTGGTTTACTGTTATATTTGCAGCATCTTTTCTCTTGTATCTGTAGGTTACTGTCTGTGGTGCAGCTTTGTATGTAACTGTGGTTTCACCTGTAGCTGTCGGCGATGTCGCTGAAGGTGCTCCTGTTACTTCCGTGCTTACATACTCGAAGTTTGCGATGTCCGCTTCTTTGTTTGTAAGATTTTCACTCAGTCCCAGTTTTTCCGTTCCTACATAAGTTTCCGCACTTGGTACTGCCGCTCCCGCAGGTGTATAAAGCTGTGTACTTCCACCTACTTCAAAGTGGTTTACTGTTATATTTCCTGCAGTCTTTCTCTTGTACTTTAATACTACGACATTCTGTCCAGGATTTAATGTTCCTGTCAAAGGTCTGCCGTTTGTAAGATCAGGCTCCGCATACTCATAATTAGCCACACCTGTAAGTGTTGTAGGCGGTGTTACCGTATATGGATCTCTAAAGCCGTGAACGCTGTCAGTATCGGCAACATTTCCGCTTCCGTTATCAAGCGGTATAGGATTTCCTGCCATATCTACATATTTTACTTTCAATGTAGAATTACTTGCCACGAGCGCTGCATTTGCTGTTTTCTTATCATCACTTGGTGTAAGTGTTACGCTTGTTTCAAATACAGGATTGCTTCCCTGAGTTCCGTCAGCAAAGTCATTTCCTATTATAAGTGATGTAGATGTAACACGGTTTGTACTTATTGTATCTCCTACTCCCGGTGTTATCACTACTTTGTATGTTCCTGCTCTTGAGATGTTGTCAAAAGCGTAGTCTCCGTTTGCATTGGCTGTAGTTGTCATCGGATTACCTGATTCATCAAGTACCGGATTACCGCTTGCATCATAAAGACTTACCGTTCTGCCTGCTGCAGGTACGTCATCATCAGTTGTAAGATATGTACCGTTTCCGCTTCCGCCTGCCGGTGGAACATCATAGTAGATCTTACCGCTAATCTTATACTTCTTTGGTACTACAACATTGCTGAGTGCCTCAAATGCACCTGTATAGTTGTCTCCGGAAAATCCCGCAAAGGTATTTACCGCTTTGTTTGTAGCATCAAGAGGAGTGGTATCAGGCATCTTTGCTCTGAATGTAATATCATCCGATGAACCGCTTGCCAGTGTATATCCCGGCTTCATTTTTATTCTGAACATAGTAACCGCTGACCAGTCTGAAACTGATGAAGACCATGTAGCTCCTGCATAGTTAGCAGCTATATTTCCTTCTGTAACAGGAGTTGTACTGTATTCATATGTATAGTTCGGATTAGGATCAAGAGGACCTGTAAGTCCAAGTCTGTATGTTGAACCTCTGTTAGCATAATTACCCTGCTGATCCGGTGCTATTGCCTTATCACCCACATGTGGCAGGATATCAAAGAATGTAAATCCGCTAACTCCTGTTATAGAGTTATTGAAAATGTTTAACTTATAGTCTACTATCTGCTCACTGTCAGGTGTTGTAAGCGATGAATATTGAGCAACACTTGAATCCGCTCTCTTTGATCTCTTTGTAAGGATCAACTCTAACGGAGGTGAGTAAAGATATGTAGCCTTTTTGCTACTAAACTTCTCTGTTGTGTTTCCGTCATTATCAAGGTCAAGTACATCTTCGTACTTACCGAGTACTTCATTAGAAGTAGCTTCTTCATTATTATCCCATGACAAATATGTGTCGATAGTATTCTGACCGCCTGCCATATTTCTTGTAGTCTTAAATCTTGGGCTGAAATATACATACTGATAACTGTCATTTCCCTCAGGAATATTTATATCCGGAAGATCCCATATATAAGCTGTCTTTCCTGTATTCTTGAAGTTATACTCAACTCTGTAGTTACTCATAACATCAGGTGTAAGTTCAGGAGTATAGCCTGTACTGGTATATATGCCCTTAAACTCAAGTGCAGGATCTGCAAGTACGAAGAACTTAGGATTTTTTATTTTTCTACCACCCGGTGGTAAAAAGTATTGGAATCTTACATTGTCGGTCATATTGAACTCTTCGTTCAGATACTTTGTTCCAAGATTCTGATTCTGTGTATCATGCTCATACTCTGCCGCAAAAGCCTTTGTCCAGGTAGCATAGTCAGTTCCGCTGGCTGTCCATGTTCTTCCGGCACCATTATCTCCGGTTACTGTTACACCATTTCTTGTCTGAATATAACTGCTTGCACTGTTTGGCTTTGCCGCCAACTCTGCTTTTGCAGTATTATATGCATTTTCTTCAAAGCGGAATCTATATCTTATATCCACAACTCTTCCTGTAGGAGCCTGAATCTCTATAGGATTTGTAAACCTAAGCTCTATCTTCTTATAGAATTTAGGAGTCGGAAGTCTGACCTCATCTGCAGTACTTGTGATTTGAATATTTGTAGCAATTACTTCCTCACTACCGTCATCCTTTATACCTATAAGCTTGTTGTTTGAAAGAGCTGCAAGCTGTGTATTATCAAGTGCCGGTATAGTCTGTATATTTCCTGAGGCATCTACAACTTTACCTGTAGGATTAAGAGTTCTTATCTGATATCCCACAAGTTCCATATCTGTAACCGGTGTATCGACTACAGAACTTACTCTTGTATGATATGCTCCCATGGTAGGATACTCTTCAGGATTACCTACATACCAGTTCCAGTTAAATCCCATGTTATAAACATGCTCTGATTTATCTCTGTCTGTAAAAGTAAATCTCCACGGACTGATATTTTTATATGCAGAGATACCTCTATCAGCTGCCGGAACTCTAGGGAAAGACCAGTATCTTACAGAGCTCTTTGACTTCTCAAGAGAAGCCGTATCCAATGAACCGTCATCATTTACATACTGCCAAGTAATAGGAAATTCCACTGTCACAGGAGACGCCTGTGTACCTACAGTCTGATTATTATATCTGATATTGAAACCGTCATTGGTATAGTTTAAGTTACTTTGAAACTCTACATCCTTACTTATAGTATGGTTTGCTGCATTATATGTCCAACTGCTGTTTCTGGTATCTGTAGTATCAAAGTTTTCATTTGCAGGAAGCTGTACAGTAACTCTTGTCTTTCTTCTGTCACCACCTACAATCTTTGTCTCCGTACCATGGTATGTACCTGCTGCCGGCCAGTCGGTTCTTCTTGTATTAAACTGAATAAATGTAGATAAATCGTTTGCAAGAGTTGTACTGTTTTGCAAACTGCTTGTACCCTCTGCATAGTAGTAATCTCTTCTGATATTGTTGTTTTCATCTGTATATCCTACCGGATATGTCTTTGCAGAAAAGGTATTATTGGTACTCTCAAGCAAAGTATCATTTGCATCATATACCTGATAAGGGATAACATAGGTCTCATCATTTGCCAATGAACGATCTTTTAATGTTCCCTTAAAAGGTACTGTCTGTGTAGTACCGCCTCCAAGTGTTATAAACTTTAGTTTAACCTTGTGAAACTCACTGTCTGAGCTGTCAATGCTCAAAAAGTTGCTTGCCGGTCTGTTTATCCATGTAGAAATATTACTTGAGCTTATGTACGGGAATACTTTCTTTGGAATATAAAGCACTCCATATGCTCCCGGGATACTTCTTGTAATAGATGATATCGTAATATTTGCATAGAACGAAACCTCTTCTCCTACGTAGAAATCACTGTTTCCTCTGCTGTTGACAACATTTCTGTCGTATGTAACCTCCGCCATAATATCCGGATCATTTACTATGCCGGGCGGACCCGCATAAGCTGTAAAGAATTCACTCATTGACAGAAAAACCATCACAAATGATAAAAAGAGCGGCCAACAGTCGCTTTCTAAAATTATTCATTATTCCTCCTATATAATTATAATTTAGTAAAAAAATATTAAAACTGTAAAAATTGTTGAGCCTTCTTTTGATGGCTCCGCTATTCATATCCTGTTCAATACTTTACCATTTATGTGTGCATTTCATAACTACCTCCCTTACTCTACAATCAAAATGTCGCTTAAGACTTTTTCAAAGGGCTTTGAAAAACACTTAGGTTTATCATGTTTTCCATATCATTAAAAGCTCTCCGATATCTTATTAAAAGCATCCATTTATCGACAGTGCTCGACTATCATAGCATATGTTTTATAAAAAAATCATTAATAAATTTATACAGTTTTTTTAAAAAAACAATAACAAATTTTAAATGTGAAATTTAAAAGAATTTAAACGGTCTTAAAGCTGAAAAAAAGCCGGGATTTTCTTATCCCGACTCTGATCTTATTCTATGTTTTTTTATCCTATCTAAAGCGCAATGTACCTCGTTTTTTTCCTTGGCTATAAGGTTAAATACAAACGCCGCTGCCGGTATAATTCCTGCTTAAATATTATGGCAACATCCACACTATAAGCTCCATATGCTGCAGCCGCTATAATACAAAAAAAGTGACAAAAAGTACCATTTCTTTATTTTTTTCCTTATCATACCGAAGATAATACCCAAACCCAAAAAACCGTTATACAGGCCCCTGATTTTGCAGCCATGGTTTGCTGTCTGAGAAACAAAAGTCCGCAGTCATATTCGGATCGATTTTTCGTTCCGGACTGCTGCCAGAAAAACATTTCCAAAAACCATTATTCCAAAACATTCAATTGCCGCCAATACAGCTAAAAATCTTTGCCGCTTTTAACATAAATCCTCCTATATAATATTTTTGAGTTTTTTTATTTTATATATATTAATGTAATAACACTGTACGACACTAAAGCTGTTATCATAAACAATGATATAAATGCCGATATAAAGTTCTCTTCGTCTTCACTTTTTACAAGCGGCTTTATCTGTAGCGGCACCGAAATCCTGTCGGACACATAAAGTATAATAATACTCCGGCTTTAAATATATTATCCGCCATATATGTCAGGGAAGAAAAATAAAAAAATCCTATAATTATAACTACACATCCGCATATCCTTATTATACCCAGCTTCAAAAGCGGAAGCAGTAGAGATTTTTCCATCTTCAGCTCATAACCCAATGTAAAGAGGATTATTCCGGTAATCGGTGTAATCACCATATCTATTGTAGATGTGTAAACACTTCCAAGTTCGCTGTTCATCAAATGGCCTTGAACACCTGTCATATTGGAGACTATTCCGAATATAACCGCCAGCATAAACGGACTTAAGATTATTCTCTTTAATAATACCCTTATATCAGCTTTTTCTGAAAGATCCCTCGTAACAAGTATAGGAAGCAATCCGAAGTTTATTAAAATACCTGCCACATCAAAGGTTAATATATTTACCGCATTCGACTTTGCCACCATGCTTAGGTATAGAGGCAATGCTACATTTCCACCTTCACATGTAAGCAAGAGGAATGGCGAAATCTTTGCATATTTTCCTCCTTTACCCACAATAAGCTTTCCTACTATATATATTATTATCCATAATGCATCCACATATATTATCTGTGGTACAAAGCTTTCTGAAATCTTTGATTCTGCAAGTACATGATATACCAGTAATGGAAACAATATATTAAATACTATTTTCTTTGGCCCCTTCATTTTGTTCCGGCTTTATCCACGAATACTTTCGGGATAAAAATCCCAAAAACATCATAAAGAAAGACCGAAAATAATACTTCAACAGCTTTCATTAAAACTCCTTCTATCGTTTTACTGTTAAATTCTGCTCAGCCTGTCAGTCATCAAAGTATATATATCTATTCCGTTTTCAAAAGTTGTCTTTATAATATTTGCAATTTCATTTGTATATCCCGGTGCAACTATTATTATAGCCTCAAGTTTTCTCTTCCTTGCCTCATCCGGTGAAATAATCGGAATATGTGATGCCGGTGCATATTTTCCCTGCTTAAAAGGTGCGGAATCTATTATACAGTCTACATAATCTGCAATACCTGTGGTTGCACAGAGGGTAAATCCCTGATGTGACGCTCCCCATATTGCTATTTTACCCGCTTTTGCATATTTTTTTACAGTTTCAACTACCTCTGTTGCAATATCGTTTTTCTTTGAAATGATACCGCAAATATCCGGAAGTTTTCTTTTCTTTACAATCATTGATATGGTGTCTCTATTTACCATTTCTTTTTCAAGTACTTCAAATCCGCATATATTTAAAAGATGTGTAAGGCTCTCAAAGCTGTAATAAGCTATATGATCCGGAATTATCTCATAAAAGCTGTTTTGCGCCATGATATATTCAAAGCTTGGCACCGTAATCAGTCCATAGCCTTCATCACATAGATTATTGTATATTGCTTTTAAATATGTTCTCGGATGTGGCTGATGCTCAAGGAAGTTAAAAGACATAAAAGCATCAAAAGGTCCGTTCTTGAATATATGATCTTCACTCTCCGGGAAATCCTCATCCACTCTGAGTCCTGCTTCTTTTGCAATCTCTACAAGATCTTTTTTATGTTCGGTGCCGTATCCCTCTACCGGAAAGTCTGAGAGCATTCCAAGGAATTCTCCTCTGCCACAGCCTACCTCTATTATCTTCTTTCCCTCCAATGATGCAAACTCTATAAAATGTTTATACTGGCTTTTTCTTAGCGCTTCCATTGTGGTGGAATAGCCACCGGCTCTTATAACATCTCTATAGTAATAAACCGCATCATTTTTTAACTGCACAAGACCGCAATCCTCACAGACACATAGTGATACTTCTATACCGCTGTCTTTATCAAGCTCTTCCTTTGTCGGAATATCCTGTGCACTTGCCGGCATATTTTCTATTTTCATAAGTTCATGTAATGAACCTTTACAACTGATACATTTTTTCAAAAATATTCTCCTCTATAGCTTTTAATCTTTGATATCGCACATATCCATGATACCGCCGTCAAAGCCGTAAACTTCTTTAAAGCCGATTTCCTTTAATAAACCGATACTCGGATTTAAAAAAGGTGTGCCCTCACTTGCAGCCTCTCTTTTTTCAACTATGATATTGCTGTTGCTTTTCAATATCCTCTTCATATCCTTTACATAGTCCATAAGCCGCTTATTATCTTCACCTGCTATATTGAACACATAATTTCCCGTTTAAATTCTTCGTTGAAAGCAGGTAAATCGCATTACAAAGGTCTTTAATATATATATAATTCCAAGACTGTAAACATTCCCCGGTATGTACATCAATATTTTCTCTAAAATTATTGATACAGGAAGATATTAAAGAGGTCTCATGATCTCCTTTTCCAAACACTGAGAAAATACGCATATGCATATTCTATTCCTAAATTATCTCCAAGTTTTTAAGCTCTGTCTTTTAATTCAAAAGCTTTGCCTTTGCCATACTCCGATTTTTGGTGAAAACTGGATGAGTTTTCATCCTGTAAAGGTATTTGTTTGATGTCAAAATCCTTACCGTATACTTTTTGTATATCTTCCAGAGTCTGTCCGTATTCTGCCTGAGATCCTGCAAAGAGCATTCTTTTTGCATTCTTCTCCTTACATACTTTTATGAGCCTTTTTGCGAAATCTATATTTTCCGACTGAACGGCTTTATCCATTCTTCCGACCTTGCCTATTCCTCCCCACGCCAGATGTATGCATATATCAAAATCTGTATCCAGTTTTTTTCTATATCCTTCATATCAAGAACTATAAGCTTGAATTTATTGTTTATTTCATACTTTAAAAGCTCATCTTTGCCTCTTGCATTTTCTCTGATTAGCAAGCACTTCTTCATCTTTTGAAAGGAAGTATTCCACCAAATGTCTCCCCAAAAACGAAGCCGCTCCTGTAATAAGTACTCTCATAGTTTACTCCGGCATCCTTGGTACTATCATATTCTCGTCCATTTCCTCATCTGAAAGGAAAGGCACCAAATCTTCAAGCGGTGGGACTCACCATTCTTCCGTCCGGCAATTTGCTTACCTGATGACTTAGGGCTCAAAGTTTTTGCTCCTTTAGTAACAAAGGCCTCACATATAACAGGTCCCTCTGCTTTAAAAGCCCTTTTCAACAGCATCTGCAAGTTTCTGAATTTGTCTTTGCACTGATATAATTTGATTCCATAGGCATTTGATAGTTTTTCCATATCGGGAATGAGAGATCTCCCACTGTCAGGTCCGATTCCAACCAAAGGCTTGTCACCGAAAGAATTTTTGTTTGTGTCTGTCTGATACTGTGATATCCTTCATTATTTATCAGGAATATTTTTATATCCGCCTTATGATGCACTATTGTCTGCAACTCCTGCAAATTCATCTGTATACTTCCGTCACCTGTAATAAGTATCAGCTCTTTATCAAATCTCTTTCCGTCAAGATTTGCCATATATGCTCCTATTGCGGCCGGCAAATCATATCCCATAGATGCCACTGCAGAGTTTGATATAAATCTTTGGCCTTTTTTTATAATGTATGAATGTCCGCCAACCACACAGGCAGATCCGTTTCCTACCACTGTAATCTGATTTTCTTTTGCCCTGTCACCTATCTCTTTTATAAAGGCATATACATTCGCCTTTTTACTGTCATCTGTTTCAAGGAATTCTTTCCTGCACACCGGATATTTCTTTAACCAGTACTTCACAGTTTCATTCCAGCTCATCCCTTTAATACCTTCACCGCCTTCAAATACAGGCGTCTTTTGCTCTTTTAATACATCTATAAGCTGTCGCATAAATACCTTACAGTCTGCATGAACAGGTATATCAATATGTAGAGTAGGCTTCTTCAACTCTTCTTTATCAATATCATTTACTATGGTAAAGGCCTCCCTTGCCCATCCTTTGTAGTTAAATCCCACCTGCCTGAGACTGAGTCTTGAGCCTACAGACAGTAAAAGGTCTGAGTTTTGTACAGTAAAGTTTCCGGGTCTGTCGCCGAAATTTCCCGGTCTTCCGGCGTATAGAGGATGGTCTACTTCTATACAGTCCTCCGAGTTCCATCCTACAACAACCGGAATATTTAAAAGTTCTGCCAACTCCATAAACTCTTTATGTGCATTTCCTATTCTGATACCGTTTCCGGCATTAAATACAGGTCTCTTGGCTTTTCTTATCCTGTCAATAATTTCTATAAGCAAATCCCTTGATAAAGGTTTCGGCTCATTACCGAGGTCTAACTTTGTTCTGTCATCAACATCAACCTTATATGGTGAGGGCTTTGCCCAACCGTCACCACCTGACTCATAATTTCCGATATCAAAACCTATCAGTTCATCTTCTTCTATAAAACTTCCCTGTACATCAAGCGGTATATCAAGCCAAACCGGTCCCGGTCTGCCATGTGTTGCAAGATAGGCACATTTTTCAACCAGATACCTGATTCTCATAGGTTCCGTTATCATTTCACTGTACTTACTCATACACTCTATTGATTTACAAATATCAAACTCCTGATCTCCCATAGCTCTGATACCTGTTCGTGAGTATCTGGCAGTCCAATCATATCTTACCTGTCCTGAAAGTACAAACATCGGTATGGAGTCAAGCCATGCACCAAGCACGCCTGTTATAGCATTTGTTCCTCCGGGACCTGTGGTCACACATAGCACCGCCATTTGGTTATTTATTCTTGCATATGCCTCAGCCGCCATTGCACAGGCCTGTTCGTGGTGATTATATGTAATGGTAAGCCCCTCCTGATGTCCCAGTCCGTCATTCAGATGCATTGCTCCTCCGCCTGTCACACTGAAGCCATGGCTTATTCCAAGTTCTACAAGTCTTTTAGCAATATAATTGCTCAATTTGATTTTCATAGTATTCTCCCTGAATTCTAAGTACTTAAATTTTATATCAAGTCAAAATCACGACCAAAAATATTTATAAAAATATCAATACGATTATACCATAAGATTTATAAGTATTATAGCTTTTCACAAAAGCCTTTTGATTTTTATTACATATTTTATCCGTTCTTTTCAATTCACAAATAGAAATTTCCTGAAATCTCTTTTCTTTTTCTTACAGTTTCTTACCATTATATTTATTCCCTTTTCAATCGAAAAAAATATTGCTATAATGATAGAACAAGCTACAAAAAAATGTAGTTTGAATATATTGATGGAAAATGAGGTCAGTTATGTTTAAGAAAACTATATCTATGCTATTGCTTACTGCCACTATTTCCATGACTGTTGCTGTACCCGGCTATGCTGCCATGAAAATTACAGACGCTAACTCCTTTAAATGGAGTCAGACAGGCAGTGAGTGGAAAGTTGTTGATGGTTCAGGTAAACCCGCTACAGGCTTTATCAGTTACAATGATCAGACTTATTTTTTAGATAAGAACGGCATCATGAAGACAGGTTGGATTAAGTCTTCAGGCTCTTGGTATTACTTAAATGACAATGGAACATTAGCTGTGGATCAGTGGATCGACAATTACTATGTGGACTCCACCGGTAAAATGACCAAAATACAGTAGGATAAAGATAAAGAGGCATTGATTTATTCAATGCCTCTTAGTGGTTTTTATTGGCCTTTAATCCTTTTGTGTACTTACAGCTTTGCAATATCCACTACATTTTTTTCTTGACTAAAAAAATATTATTAAATTTGAAATGCTTTTATTTGAATTTATTGCTTCAGATATTCTTTGATTTTATTTTTTTAGAATCGGTATAACATCTTCTTCAAACCACGGATTTTTCTTCAACCATATCATATTCCTTGGTGAAGGATGTACTATAGGTAAATACTTCGGTAAGTATTCATTATATGCTTTTACGGTCTCTGTCAGATTGGACTTTTCTTTATCGCCCAAATAGTATTTCTGAGCATATTGTCCTATTAGAATAATCAGCTCTACTTTAGATAATTCTTTTTAATATTTTTTTGGATGCCACTTGGCTGCAAAAATCTTTTCTTGGAGGTAAATCTCGCTTTTACCTTTTTCCCGGATAATAAAAAGTCCATCGGTACAATGGCGAAGATATCAGATTCATAAAAAGTCTTTTCATCTACCCCCATCCATTCTCTTAGCCTGTCACCGCTTTTATCAAACCAATATTTACCTGCCTCCTGTGCTTTGATTCCGGGAGCCTGACCTACAATCATTACTCTGGCATTCTCCGGTGCCGAGAAACAGCGGCTCTATTCCGGCTTTTGTAAACTTTTCATTTTCCTTGTCCGACATTATCTCATCAAATATCTTTTGAACATTTCCTGAAAACATAAGTCTCCTTATCCACTTTTAAAAATCATTATCAATATTTGTCTTGCAGCGCATATACTCCCGTACACATCTTCATATATGATATGCTATAAAATATAGATTTTTCAAACTGAAAAATAAATTCGTAATTCTAAAAATACAGATTGATATTCTACATTATTATTGACATCAATTTTGTTTTAAAGTATAATTTTTCAAGTATGCGGGTGTGGTGGAATTGGCAGACACGCAAGATTTAGGTTCTTGTGGGCGACCGTGCAGGTTCAAGTCCTGTCACCCGCAGTAAAGCTGTTACTTATGTAGCAGCTTTTTAATATTCTGAAATTTCTTATATTTTTCTTTATACTCGACTAAAATCATTTGACTAAACTATCCTGTATTAATTATAATTATAATAAAAAAAGATAGCGGATTGCATACAAAACACCTAATCGCAATCCTGAAACAGGGAGTTTCTTATGGCGTTTTTGGATCATTATAGAGCCAATAAAACATTAACCTATAATCAGAGATTTCTGCTCATCTCTACTGTACCTATTTATTTTATGGTTTTTGCATTGATTTTTTCCCCGATAGATGAAATCTTACCGGGATTATGGCAGATAATCATACAACCCGACCTTTTGATTACAGATTATATTGTTGTCGGAGGAATAGGTGCGGCATTTTTTAATGCAGGAACGCTCACACTTATTTTACTTTTTCTTTTACACCATTTTAAGGTAGAGTTTGACAGACATATTGTAGTGAGTTCCTACCTTATTTTCGGTTTCTCACTCTTTGGCAAGAACGTGGTAAATATATGGCTGATACTCTTCGGCTTCTTTATTTATTCCAGACTGCATGGATATTCACTTAAGAAATATATCTATTACGGCTTATACGGAACCAGCCTTTCACCTGCAATTACTTTGGTAATGCAGACCTTGCATAGTAATCCTGTAATTGAAATCATTATTGCAAGTATTACCGGACTTCTTATAGGATATGTATTGCTTCCTATATCCATTCATGTAAAATCTTCACATAAGGGATATTCTCTTTACAATGTAGGATTTTCATCCGGTATTATAGCTACCGTGCTCGTATCCATATTCCGTTCTTTCGGTATAGATATTGAAACAAGACTTATCTGGGACAGATCACATACTCCGCTTTTTGCGGTTGCATTGTTTGTGCTGTTTTCATACATGATAATACTTGCGATAATACTTGACGGCAAAAAGCTGATACCTTCATACTTTAATCTTTTAAAAGAAACCGGCGTACATGGTACTTATAACCATGAATACTCAGATGCCGTATATATCTTTAATATGGCTGCAAACGGAATCATTGCCACTTTATTTGTTTTACTTACAAAAGGTGATTTAAACGGACCTACTATCGGATCTATATTTACAATAGTAGGATTTTCTCCGGCAGGTAAGCATATGAGAAATATCCTACCTATAATGGTGGGTGTATGCTTCTCGGCATTCTTAAAACAATGGTATATCAACGATCCGGCACCTACACTTACCCTCCTTCTTTCCACCACTCTGGCGCCTATTGCAGGAGAGTTCGGTATTATAGCAGGGCTTATAGCAGGTTTTATACATTCATCGGTAGCTTTAAATGTAGGTATTGTTTATAAGGGATTGAATCTTTACAATAACGGCTTTGCAGGCGGTATCGTAGCTATTTTCATGGTTCCGGTCATAGAGTCGATTATTGAAAAAAAGAAAAAAATGATAAAGAAAAAAATTAAATAAATCAGTAGTTATTAAGTATAGGCTTTTAGTTTATAATAAAATTTATTATAAATTAAAAAGCCTATAAATTTTAGACAGGAGTAAATATGGAAAAATATAACTGATGATATGATTCAAAAATCTTTCACCATGGAATGACGGTATAAAACCCGGAGATATTACAAAAACCGTAAAAGAATCGGCATGTGAGCAGGCCTATCAAGTCAGCCCGAGATATTTAAATGCGGCAGGCAGACTTTTTGGAGGAGATCTGCTCTCATGGATAGACCTTACAGGCGCTCTTGCAGCAAAGAGACATTGCAATATGCCTGTTTCCACAGTTGCCATAGATAATATACATTTTGCCAAGCCCTTGCACCTTGGCGATATTGCCATTCTTATTTCCAATGTAACTCATGTAGGCAACAGCACCATGGAAGTCAGAGTAAACAGCTATGTTGAGGACCTTGCGACAGGTCACAGATCTCTTGTAAATACGGCATATCTGGTATATGTGGCATTAAAAGATGAAAAACCTTCAAGAGTACCGAGACTTATACCTGAAACCGATATAGAAAAACGTGAATGGTTTGCAGGTGAAAAAAGAAATGAAATAAGAAAATCCCGTAGAAAAGAGGGAATATAATGCAAAATTATATAAGAAGCATCGGTTTCTCAATGTATAAAAAGAAGACGGAAGTCAGGGAACTTCTGGATAAGATTCAGAGAGAAAATATAGCATCCGCAAAGATTATAGTCACTACTGAAAAAGAAAGACTCTGGGAGATACGAAAGAATATCTCTCCTTCACTCGGACTTTGTATATTCGGTTATCTCGAAAATCTGGGTATCTTTGTCAGAGAAGGTTATTTTCCCTATATCAAAGATACTGCTGTCAGTTCTACTGCCAAATGCAGCATTGAAAGACATATAGACAGTACTGTTTATTCAGGTATGATTGATGATAACAGACTCGGTATGTCTTTGATATTCAGACTTTCAAACAGTTTTGACTATCTGGACAATATAAGTACAAGAATAAAGTCAACCGTTCTTTACGGATTCTGCGCAGACGGAAAAATATTATTACCGATAAAAAAGACCTTGGCACAGATGGAAATCTCAAAGCAGAAGCTTATGAACAGAAATATGCTTATAGAAGCAGCAAAACTGGGGGATGAAGACGCTATAGATACCCTTATCCACCGATGATTTGATCACTTACACTACTTTTAAATACAAGAATACAAAATGAAGACCTCTACAGTATAGTGGATACTCTCTTTATGCCCTTCGGTATGGAAACCGATATGTACAGTATTATAGGCAATATTTTGGATATAAGTCAGGAAGAAAATTCCATTACCGGAGAAAGTGTTTTGCTTCTTAAAATAGAATCCGGTGATATTATATTTACGGTAGCTATAAAAAAGGATGATTTACAAGGCGAAGCCCGAATAGGACGACGTTTTAAAGGCAATGTATGGCTGCATGGTAAAATAAATATTTAAACAAAAAAGGACTCCTTCGGGAGTCCCTTTTTTATACGCAGGTATTATAGATTACCTAGTACCATCCCTGATACATCACTGTATAACCGATATAATACCCTTTGTTCTATTTTTAATTACTCGATGATAGATGCAACTCTACCTGAACCTACTGTTCTACCACCCTCACGGATAGCGAATCTAAGACCCTGCTCACAAGCAACAGGATGGATAAGCTCGATAGTCATCTCTACGTTGTCACCAGGCATGCACATTTCTGTACCTGCAGGAAGGTTACAAACACCTGTAATATCTGTTGTTCTGAAGTAGAACTGTGGACGATAGTTGTTGAAGAATGGTGTATGACGTCCACCCTCGTCCTTTGTAAGAACGTAAACCTGAGCTGTAAACTTCTTATGGCAAGTTACTGAACCCGGCTTAGCAAGAACCTGACCTCTTTCGATCTCTGTTCTCTGAACACCTCTAAGAAGTGCACCGATGTTATCTCCGGCCTGAGCCTGATCAAGAAGCTTTCTGAACATCTCGATACCTGTAACAACAGTTGACTTCTTATCCTCATGGATACCAAGAATCTCTACTGTATCGTTAAGGTTAAGTGTACCTCTCTCTACTCTACCTGTAGCAACTGTACCACGACCTGTGATTGTAAATACGTCCTCAACAGGCATAAGGAATGGCTTATCTGTCTCTCTCTCAGGATCAGGAATGTAGCTGTCAACAGAATCCATAAGTGTCATGATCTTATCACCCCACTCACCGTTTGGATCCTCAAGAGCCTTAAGAGCTGAACCCTGAACGATAGGTGTATCATCACCAGGGAACTCATACTCGTTAAGAAGATCTCTGATCTCCATCTCTACGAGCTCAAGAAGCTCCTCATCGTCAACCATATCACACTTGTTCATGAATACAACGATATATGGAACACCTACCTGTCTTGAAAGAAGGATATGCTCTCTTGTCTGAGCCATAACACCGTCTGTAGCAGCAACTACAAGGATAGCTCCGTCCATCTGTGCAGCACCTGTGATCATGTTCTTTACATAGTCAGCGTGTCCAGGACAGTCAACGTGTGCATAGTGTCTCTTCTCTGTCTCATACTCGATATGAGATGTTGAGATTGTGATACCTCTCTCTTTCTCCTCAGGAGCCTTGTCGATCTTATCGAAATCAACGATCTTGTTTGTCTCTGAAGGTAATCTTGTAGCAAGAACCTTTGAGATAGCTGCTGTAAGAGTTGTTTTACCGTGATCTACGTGTCCGATTGTACCAATGTTAGCATGAGGCTTTGTTCTATCAAATTTTGACTTTGCCATTGTTAATTCCTCCTTGAATTAAACCTAAAAATTAATAGTAAATTTTGTTTTATTATATAGTATTAACTAAGATTTAGCAAGTTAATAAACTTACTCAACCGGGGTTTTTTTAAGATTTCTTATCATTAAGAACTTTTTCTTGAACAGACTTTGGAACCTGCTCATATTTTTTTCAAAGAACATAGAGTAGTTTCCACGACCCCTGAGTTCTTGAACGAAGGTCTGTTGAGTAACTGAACATCTCTGAAAGCGGAACAAATGCATTTACCTGCTTACCGCTTGGGATATCCTCCATACCCTCTATACGACCTCTTCTTGAGTTGATATCACCGATAACATCACCCATATACTCCTCAGGCATTGTTACTTCGACCTTCATGATAGGCTCAAGAAGTACAGCACCGGCCTTGCTCATAGCATCCTTGAAATGCCATAGAACCTGCTATATGGAATGCCATTTCTGATGAATCGACTTCATGGTATGAACCGTCATATACATTTGCATGTACACCGAGTACCGGGAATCCTCCAAGGATACCTGACTTTGTAGCCTCCTCGATACCTTCGCCGACTGCAGGTATATATTCCTTAGGAATAGCACCACCGACAACGGTTGACTCGAACTTGAATGTCTCTTCTCCGTTCGGATCCATCGGTTCAAACTTAACTTTACAGTGACCGTACTGACCACGTCCACCTGACTGTCTTGCATACTTGGAATCAACGTCAACAGCCTTAGTAAATGTTTCCTTATAAGCAACCTGTGGTGCACCTACATTTGCTTCTACATTAAACTCTCTAAGAAGTCTGTCTACGATAATCTCAAGGTGAAGCTCACCCATACCTGATATAATGGTCTGTCCTGTTTCAGTATCTGTCTTAACTCTGAATGTTGGATCTTCCTCAGCAAGCTTAGCAAGTGCATCGATCATCTTTGCCTGACCTGCCTTTGTCTTAGGCTCGATAGCGATATCGATAACCGGCTCAGGGAATTCCATTGACTCAAGGATTACAGGATGCTGTTCGTCACAGATTGTATCACCTGTTGTTGTAAGCTTAAATCCTACAGCAGCTGCGATATCTCCTGAGTAAACCTTGTCAATTTCTGTTCTCTTGTTTGCATGCATCTGAAGGATACGACCGACTCTCTCCTTCTTACCCTTTGTAGCGTTGAGTACATATGAACCACCGTTAAGTGTTCCTGAGTAAACTCTGAAATATGCCAACTTTCCTACGAAAGGATCTGTCATAATCTTAAATGCCAAAGCTGAGAAAGGCTCCTCATCTGATGAATGTCTCTCAATTTCATTACCGTCAAGGTCAACACCCTTAATTGCAGGGATATCTGTCGGTGCAGGCATGAATTCAACTATAGCATCAATAAGCTTCTGAATACCTTTGTTACGATAAGCTGTACCGCAACATACAGGGATTGCCCTGTTCTCACAAGTTCCCTTTCTGAGTGCAGCCTTAAGCTGTTCTACTGAAGGCTCCTCACCCTCAAGGTACATCATAGTAAGTTCGTCATCAAGCTCACAAATCTTTTCAACAAGTTCCCCATGGTATAACTCAGCTTCGTCTTTTACCTCATCAGGTATATCAACGATAGATATGTCATCACCCTTGTCGTCATTGTAAATATAAGCTTTCATTTCGAAAAGATCTACAATTCCCTTGAAATCATCTTCTTTTCCGATAGGAATCTGAAGCATGATTGTGTTTTTACCAAGTCTTGTATGAATCTGCTCTACAGCTGCATAATAATCAGCACCCATAACGTCCATCTTATTGATGAATGCCATTCTAGGTACATGATATGTATCCGCCTGTCTCCATACATTCTCAGACTGTGGCTCAACACCTTCTTTTGCAGAGAATACACCTACAGCACCGTCGAGTACACGAAGTGATCTCTCTACCTCTACTGTAAAGTCAACGTGTCCCGGAGTATCGATAATATTTATACGATTTTCCTTCTCACCCGGCTTTACTTTGTTAAATTCCTGTAATGTCCAGTGGCAAGTTGTAGCAGCTGAAGTAATTGTAATACCTCTCTCTGCCTCCTGCTCCATCCAGTCCATTGTAGCGGTACCCTCATGGGTATCACCGATCTTATAATTTACACCAGTATAATATAGGATACGCTCAGTAAGTGTGGTTTTACCGGCATCTATATGAGCCATGATACCAATATTTCTGGTTCTCTCTAAAGGATATTCTCTTCCAGCCAATTGGTTTCCTCCTATTAGAATCTATAATGAGCAAATGCCTTATTAGCCTCTGCCATCTTATGCATATCTTCTTTTCTCTTCACTGCAGCACCTGTGTTGTTTGCTGCATCCATTATCTCATTTGCAAGACGATCGATCTGTGTCTTCTCGCCTCTTTTTCTTGAAAAGAATGTAAGCCATCTAAGAGCAAGAGCTTGTCTTCTCTCAGGTCTTACCTCGATAGGAACCTGATATGTAGCTCCACCGATTCTTCTCGCTTTTACCTCAAGTACAGGCATGATATTGTTCATAGCTTCCTCAAAAACCTCTACAGGATCCTTTCCTGTCTTATCGGAAACCTTATCAAATGCTCCGTACACAATCTTCTGTGCAACACCCTTTTTACCGTCTAACATGATAGTATTTACAAGCTTTGTAACTACCTTGTTATTGTATAAAGGATCTGCTAATACATCTCTTTTTAGTGTATGTCCTTTACGTGGCACGTTTCTTCCCTCCTTAATATTTAATTAGATCTCAGGTACTCGCTTTTTGCGTCCTCGTGCCTATATTTTTTGCAACCAACAAAAAATCGGCACTATCTAATTTGAAAGCTTTGCTTCCTTTTTAAAGACTAGCTTTTTTCTTATTTCTTATCTTTTGGTCTCTTAGCACCGTACTTTGAACGGGCCTGTTTTCTGTTAGCGACACCTGCAGTATCTAAAGTACCACGAATAATATGGTATCTTGTACCAGGCAAGTCCTTTACTCTACCTCCACGGATAAGCACAACGCTATGCTCCTGAAGGTTATGTCCCTCTCCCGGGATATAGCTTGTTACTTCGATTCCGTTAGAAAGACGAACTCTGGCAATCTTACGAAGCGCTGAGTTAGGCTTCTTAGGTGTTGCAGTCTTAACAGCTGTACAAACTCCTCTTTTCTGTGGTGAAGAGATATCTGTTGACTTCTTGTGAAGTGAGTTGAATCCCTTCTGAAGAGCAGGAGCTGTAGACTTTTTAACTGAAGTCTGTCTGCCTTTTCTAACTAACTGGTTAAATGTTGGCATTCCTTTTTCCTCCTTTTTTATTGGTTGCTTTACATTTTTGTTTTAGTGAACATCATCGCCTATTCACTGTATGTGCAAATATCATCGCCTACTTACACAGTATTTAATTCTACTAAAATAAATCTGTATTGTCAATTGTATTTACCGGTGACAAATCTGACTATTTTTCTTACAATGTAACAATAAGTCCCGACCTTTCAGCCGGGACTTATTTAAAAGATTTAGTCTTCCTTATTCTTTACCTTTGCAAAGGCCGTCAAAGATAATGTAAGCATCAACAGATAAATATATATAT
>BNJU01000022.1_pt1 | contig 103177 bp, 104 predicted proteins | sample 8539281 | NCBI WGS metagenome assembly BNJU01 (sample SAMD00202456, study PRJDB9452) | human saliva metagenome | isolation source: human saliva | place: Japan | reverse complement strand
CTATATGATGGCATCTGGCTCATGATTTGTCAGAGAAAAACAGGGCGTATCTACTCTCTACACTATCTATTTGTTTTGGACGTCAAAACGCCGTGGTTCTGGTCAAGTCAAAGAAAATTGACGTGTCAAAGTGGCTCAGGTCTGATTCTATGGATGATGGAGCTAGACAGTCCAGCCCTTGGATGCAGGATGAGATTCTGCAGTTATTCTCTCCAGCATCGTATGCAGGAAAAATCATAACTTTCTTTACTTCTAATTGGTTTTGTGGATTTGAGCATTTTGCTGCATCAAAAATGGTGATGAGACTTGGCAGAGCCATGGGTCGAAGAATTCGCTATCTGGCTCAGGAGGTTCGCCTAGAGAAAATCGTAGATGAATGAAACAATTGATTTAATGTTATCACACACCTCTGTTCACGTCGTTTTGGAGAGCAGATTTCAGATGAAGAAGTTGAAATGATTATCAATGCTGGACGGAAAAGCCTACAGTTGGAAGAATTTTCAATCTTATTCATCATTGTGATACGCCGGTCAGGGAAAAAGAAACCTTTTGAGCTGGTGCCCCAAGAAAGCTATCCTTTGAGCTTCAGCCTTTCTACCTTTGTCGGTGACCTTGATCGAGCAGAAAAGGCGGTTCGATTTACGCTGAAGATTTTTACTCCAGAGGACTTGAAAACCTTCTCACAACTTCTGTTGACCTTGACATGGTGGGTCAAAGCCACACACTTTGGCTGCTGGGGAGGCACATGGGCTACGGTGGTGTCATTATCGGTTTAGCCGCTATGTTTCTAAAGAAATAGCAGAGCTGTTAAAGCCTTGAATGCACTATCAGTCTTTGGCATGACTTTAGGAAAACCCAATCAGAGACCATACTGCAGTTAAACCGCGTCTGCCTTATGAAGCTGTTGTTTTGGAAAAGTTGCAAGAGCAGGAAGAATCTGTCATTGAGGTCCTGACCGTGTTCAAGCTGATTATGCTGGCGAGAGGCTCAGGATACCTGGGTCAGCGTCTAGCGGCTCAATTTGGTCAAAAAAGCTAATTTGGTAAGTCAAGATATCTTGAAGAAGAAATTATTAAACTAGAATAAAGAGGTAGTAATGGCTTTGCAACTATTGCCATTATTAATTTAGTCCCAATGTCTGACAAGTCAACCTCTTCATGGTTGCTGGTGGTGAATTTCCATCGTTGAAGATGTCGAAGGAGTCACCGAGACCGGATTTAGCCGACAGCAGATTGGCAATCATGGTTTAGTATCATTGATAGAGGTGGAATTGACGATGTTGATGCACACCTTTTATGGAGCAAATCAAGCACCAAGCTGGATTGCTATGGACGAAGCAGATATTATCGTTTTTGTATCTGGCGAGAGGCATCACGGATGCGGATGAGTATATTAGCTCGTGTGCTGTATAAAACCCGCAAGCCGGTCATTTGGCGGTCAATAAAGGTGGATAATCCCGGGATGCGCAATGAAATCTATGATTTCTATGCTTTGGGCTTAGGCGACCCTTTCCCGGTGATCTCTTCTGTCATAGGTTGGTGGGGATATTCTGGATGCGATCGTTGAAAATCTTCTCACGAGGAAGTGGTTGAAATCCTGATATGATTAAGTTTAGCTTGATTGGTAGTCCCAATGTCGGTAAGTCTAACCCGATCAATGCCATCTTGGGTGAAGACCGGGTCGGCTGCCAGTCAGTGGCTGGTACACGCGCGATACTGGCGGTGGTCTTTACAGACGGTGAAGGTCGAATTTGCCATGATTGTTACGGCGGGTAGCCGTAAGTCAGGCAAGGTCTGTGAAATACGATACTCTGTGCGTGCTATGCGGGCGTTGGCCGCTCAGATATTCTGATGGTGTAATGCGAGAGGAATCACGTGGTACGACAAGCGAGATCGCTGGTTTGCTCACGAAGCTGGAAAGGTCTAATTATTGTAGTCAACAAATGGGATGCGCTGGAAAAGACAACCATACTGCTGAAAGACTGGAAGAAGATATCATGACCAGTTCCAATACTTGTCCTATGCGCCGATTATCTTTGTCTCTGCTCTGACCAACAGCGCGCCTGCATAAGCTGCGGACATGATCAAACAGATTAGTCCAGAGCCAGAATACCCGTATTCCGTCAGCGGGTGCTCAATGATGTTATCATGATGCTAGCCTTATCAATCCAACGCCGACCGACGAAGACGGCAAGCGCCTCAAATTTTATGTGCGACTCAGGTAGCGACCAAACCTCCGACCTTTGTCATCTTTGTCAACGAAAAATATACTTCTCCCTGCCGTTTCTTGGAAATCAAATCCGCAAAGTGGCACAATGTGAGGACGATTCACTTGATTGCAGGAAGCGGGTAAGACTCGGCGAATCGGTCTGAGTTTTTTAGGTGGGATCTAGTTTCACCAGCTGGTAAATCCAGATGAAATGACATATCTAGATTAGTTGTTTTGGCAGTGAATAAAATGTTTTGAAGCTGAGATTTTTAAAGAGAAGTCTTTTTAGGACGTATATAAAACCCTGCCCGGATGCTTCCTGCCTTATCTGGAAAAGCCAGGATTGGACACAATGGCAGAAAAAAGAACAGTAGTACCAGTCTTTAGAAGTGGATATGCCAATCTTATCAAACGGTATCCCTTCTACAAGTCTGAGGTGCAGTATCATATCCAAAAGTAAATGAGTGATTAGACATAGAAAAATTCTCTGTAAAGAAAGCAAGTTGATGCTTACTTTTCTTAATGTGTTCAAAATATGGTACAATAAAGGATAAACGTGGAGGTAGTAATTATGGCTAAATTAATTCCTGGTAAATTCAGAACAGAATTGCTCTCTGTGATAGCAAAAGGTTGAAATTCTTGAAGTCAAGTTCCTTTTGTACACGCGCGATGGATCAATACAATCTACTAGTCTAGATGATGATGCGATTTCTGCTCTGGTTTTTCAAAGAAAAATGTTGTATCATGCATAGAATGGCCTCACGAAAAATGATACAGCTGGCAAGAGACCTGCTAGAAAGATGGAAGAAAAGGTCATCCAGTCAGGAAACCCAGAAGTTGGTACTCTTTTGGCAGTCTTTTTTTTGGATAAGATTTTGCCAGATAAATCCGGGCAGCAAATCACACTATGGCTATCAACGACCAGTCAGGAGATGCCCACAGGACAATTCTTATGGGTGCGATCAGTCGACTGCCAGATGAGAGCGTTCTTATAGCGTTACGTGATATTTTGTCACTTTGCGAGGAACCTTGGACAGGGCGTGTTATCAGATTGGAAAGAGTTATTATGAAACTTACATCCGCATAGAAATTTTGATGAAGTGGGAAGTCAAGATTTGCTAAATTCTTACGAGAACTTGGCAGCCTTGGATTATAGGGGTAGGATTCTTCGCTAGTCTTTCCAATGCAGGGGCGCTCTATTTTTCCAGCCAGTCTTTTGAAGAAGAGTGTGACTCCTTGATGAATCCCGTATTTCGTTGGAATATAATATGATTATTCGGAGTATTTTTCAGGACTTGCATGAAGAAGGCGGAGATTTATCGGTTTGAGGTGCAAGGCAATAGAAACTATTTTGAGCTACTGATATCAGAGAAAAAGAATTATAAAATTCTCTATAGGGGTCCAGTATCTTTCATAATCAGACATTCCTGTCAACTGACGGCTCAGCGAACAGAAATTAATCAAGCTTTACAGGAACTGCCGATTGAGCAGGGTGATAAGCGCCTGCAGTTGATATTACAAGCAGTCAAACTGGCAGTGAGTTTGGGTGATTTAAGATTGGTAGTGTGACAGCGCCTGGCTCTGCTCATTCTGACTTCCGTGGTTCGATTTTGATTTGGAGCGGACAAGCAAGTATTACTGAATCTTGTCTTTGATTATGGCAGTCAGACTGTAGCCAGTCGTGAAGAACAAAACCTGCCTTTTGCCAGCAATTTTGAACAAGACAGCAGGTTTTAAAAATGCTGGGCAGGTTTTGCAGATAGAGTTTTATCAGCCAGCGTCCGCCTTTGCGACAGAAGAATTTACCGTTTTCTTCTCAATTTTGATTCGCGTTTCAGAGCACTGGGCAATGTCCACCTGTCAGGAGATAAGTTTAGCCTTGTACACACAGAACCTCCGGAGTTTCGTCAGTACTTGAACGGTGGTCTCTTGGATGTGGCTTTGATTTTACTAATTGATCAGTCTCTGATGGATGATGTTCTAGATTCGCTGATGTGAATAAAGTTATTTATCAGCAAGACAGGTCAGGTTTTGATTGCAGTAAGGAATAGTAAAGCAAAGATCAGCCAGACCTTGCAACAATTGCGAAGCAAACATTTCTAAAAATAGGGGTTATCAAACGCATGGTCGTTCGCCTACCAGCTCTCTAGATTGTTCAAGATCAGGAAAGAGTTGACTTATCAAGGAATTTCGCCAGCTGACTTGTGGTTGACTGAGGATTTTCCTCACTGCCTGAGCTGAGAAAGTTCAGGCGACTCGGATTATCAAGAGACAGGTGTAAATATTTTATCCATGCTGAATATTATGGTTCGGCGTATTCTGGCGATGACATGGGCTTGGGAAAGACTCTTCAGACCATTTCTTTCTAGCTGCTCATTTGATCATGAATCTAAGAAAGTCTTGATATGCTTTTCATCTATGTTTACAACTGGGTGATAAGTTTATAAATTTGCTCGAACTTAGATAATGACTGTTATGGGCTGAAAAATGTTCGAGATAACGATTGCAGAAAATCGTCAGTTAAATTACGGCCATGCTTCTTCCAGAACCAGATGTTGAAGGTATCAAAGAGACTTCATTTTGTCTTGATATTGGACGGCTTGGAGTCATGAAAAATGACCAGAGCAAGATTGCTCAATATTTGAGAGCTTTTAGCGGACTTATGCCTTGTACGCCGATTGAAAATCATCTCCGGCGAGCTCTGGTCTATTTTCCAGATTGTCCTTCGGGCTTGTTACCGGTAAAGAAAGCTTTTGAAGATGTCGGCAGAAACAGTTTGCGCTTTATATCAAACCCTTTGTTATGAGGCCTGCAAAAGAAAAGAGAATCTTGCAGGAGCTTCAGGATTTGAGTTTCTTATCAACGAACTAGCAGACAGCCAGAAAAATTTATCTAGCCTTACTCAAGCAAATACGAGCGAATTCTCCATGCAACGGAGGGTAATGTAGCAAATCGAAATCTTGTCGGGCTTATGCGGCTCCGTCAAATCTGTGACACCTAAGTTGTTATGGAGGATTACGATGGGGAAAGCAGGTAAGCTGGAGGTTTGCGTGAGCTGCTGGAACAGATCAAGATGACAATCATCATTCTGATATTTTCTGAATTCAATGATATATTGTAGATATCATCGAGGCTGAGCTGGATCAGATGGGATGGAATCCTTCAAATCACGGGCTCAGCCTACAAAGAATCGTCAGGAGATGAAAATAACGGTGGCTAACCAAGGAGAAGGTCAGCGCTACAATTCCCTCAAAGCCAGCAGTGTCAGTCTCCAACCCTGACTAGCATTTAGATACCATTATTTGGTGAGACCTCTGGTGGAATCAGCAGCGGTACTGAAAGCTCAGAGTATCAGTACAAGAAACCATCGTATCAGACAGGAACGCAATGTCAAGTTTATCGGCTGATTACAGGGGAACTGTGGCGTCAGGAATTACAGAGAAGCAAACAGAAATCTGGTTTCAACTATTCTGGATGAGCAGAAGCACGCTCTAGTCTTCCGCTGGAGGAATTCAGAAATTCTCCGGTTTCACCAGAATCCTTGAAAATAATTTGGTGGTTTATAATAATGAAGAGTTGAAAAGGAAAATCAAAATGACGATAAACATTTCCTCTAGTTGCTGATGATGAAATCATGCTGACAGAGATACCACACATGAATTTAGCCATGATGAATTGGACCTCATCAACAATAGTGGGACTATACAGACCATCAACTATTTAGAGTGGGTGCCGATTGTTGATTCTATGACATGCACCGGCACTACCAACCCTAACATCAAAGACTAGTTAAAACAGGCGAATTTTCAGATTTAAAAGACCAATTGATAAAAAATGATCCAGCTATTCGCTGCTGAACGGAAGGCGCGTGAAAAGCGAGCTGATTTGAAAAACGCTCGGCTCATATTTGACAGTGAAATTCCGTAAAAGATTCGGAATAGGAAAGAGTTCGGCTGTTACTCATTCGACCACCGGAGCAGCCAAAGCCGACTGCACCTTCCAGAAAATGCTGCGGGAGGTTGCTGATTGGAATGACAAACAAGAATCCTATATTTTGCTTGAGATTAAGCTGATTACAGACCTAAGACTCAAAGATTCGAAAAACTGAAAATACACAAATTTTTTGAAGAACAGTCAAGTCTATAAAGCAAAAGCAATCCTCAGGAAAACAAAAGAAACATAGATAAACCAAGAATTGAACTTGTTAAATTAGATAAGGAGTAAAAGCTATCATGAAGCAAAAACCTATCATTTTTCGGGATCGGGCTCTGGTATGAGCGCTTTGGCTGATGCTGCGCAAATGGGTATAAGGTTCAGGGCAGTGACGTTGATAAATATTGTTCACCCAGCGCATGATGGAGCAGGCAGGCATTTCCATCCTGCCTTTTTGATGAAAAAGAATGTCCAGCCAGACTATGAAATCATTGCTGGTAATGCCTTTCGTCAGATAATAACAACGTAAGTGCCGCAGATGCTAACGGTATCATTAAACGCTATACATGAATTTCTGGGTAGCTTTATGCGTGACTTTGTCATATCAGGTGTAGCTGGTGCTTTCATGGAAAACACATGATTCTTATATTCTGTCAATATTACGGATACTAGCTATCTGATTGGAGATGGTACAAGTATGGTTCGGTAAATACTAAATATTTGTCTGAGTCAGACGAATACGAGCGTCATTTCATGCGCCGGTAGAATATTCGATCATGCAATATTGACCATCCAGATTATTTTACTGAACTGGAAGATGTCTTTAATGCGTTCGTGGTGCCAATAAATCGCAAGGGCTCTTTATCTATGGAAGATGAGCAGCGTGCGTCGACAACATCCAATGCACCGATTTACTATTATGGCTTCTGAGGAAGCGAGGCAATGACTTTGTCGCGCATGATTTGTTGCGTTCGACTAGCGGCTCAGGGCTTTCAGGGTTTCCTTCCGCGGGCAGGAACTGGGCGAGTCCAAATTCCGAGCACAGATACGTCACAATATCATGAATGCAACAGCTGTGATTGGGCTCCTATATGGCTTTAACGCTTTGACTTGAATTTGGTCTGCGAGCACTGAAGTCGCTACGGCGGAGTCCAGCGCCGCTTTTATACAGAGAAAGGATTGTCAACGAAACAGTTATCGGTGATGACTTTGCTCCCTGCATCCAACGGAAATTATCGCAACTCTTGATGCAGCTCAGTCCAGGAAGTATCCAAGCAAGAAATCGTGGCATATCTTTCGCCACAGACGCTACTCGAACTATTTGCTAACCTCTTGGACGAATTTGCAGAAGCCCTCAATCAGGCTGACTGGTCTATTCATCATCAGATTTACGGATCTGCGCGTAGAGATGGACAATGGCGATGTTAAAGTCGAGGATCTCAGCTTGATTGTCATGAGTACCAAGGTCATTGGACGTGGATAATGTTTTCCTCCGCCTTGACCGCAGCAACGCGCTTATGTCTCTATGCAGAGCCTGAGACATCGCTTATGAATATTCCTTTGAGCGTCTCCGTCCAATCTGACAACAATGTCCAATAGGCTGTAAACTGTGAAATGCACACATCAAGATTTTAGGGCAAAGCTCCAGTTGAGCGACGGGAGCAGTCGTTCATATTGAGAGTGAATTTTTCTAAAGAAGAGCAGCTGGTCCAAGGAGAGCGCTGAAAAGAGCGGATTCAGCAGCGCATTGCAGATACCTTCTGATTGCAAGAGCTCAATGGAGCAAATAGTGGGTGTGTGTCGTTGGTCCTGTCCTTGTCTCGCGTCATCTAACTGATGTCCTCTTTACCAGAGTGACAGCGATCCTCCAAAGCCGGTGGCTTTATTGTCATTTCAAAGCCTCGTCACGTCACATCCAGATCAGCGTCAGGGTATGGGAACTTTGCTCTTGGCAGCCCTCAAGGAGACGGCTGTTCGCAAAACCATAGAGGTGGCATCAGTCACCAATCTCGTCATGATGAGTTTGTCCTCATTATAGAGATGAATGGTTTTGTCGATGAGGGCATTCAATCTATCGCAGTGGAGCCCTTGGTTTGATAAGTGGCTTGGGACAACGCTGACCTTAAGGAGATCCCAATGATTATCTCGCCAAAGCAAGTCTAGCAGACTTGGATGCAATTCTGCAGAATCGGGAACTGGAAAATTTCAGTCCAAAAAGAAGTAACGAGTCGTGTGAAATATCGCAGTTAGCATTGAAACGATTTCCACAACTTTTGGTTGCGGATGGCAAGATCTCTGGGTTGGCTTTGAGAGTACTTATTCGACCAGAACGACACTTGCACGATGTTTCTTTCACACTGAGAGATAGAGGATCGCCATTCTATCGTCACGGCGGTCATCTCTTGACCAGTCTGTCTATTTTCGTAGACGCACAAAGTCTGGGTGGTAGTTATGGGAAGAGCACTGGAGCTATGAAGGAAATTGCTGTTGCAGATGAGACGCTACGGCATCTAAATCTGACCTGCCATGATTATTCGACAGCTTATTATGAGCACACGAGCTCTCGTCAATGAAGTGGCAGTCAAAGTCAACTCATGCCGATGAAATTTGGCATGATATGGTGGGTAATCTAGTCAAATTGTCGGTGAAATCAAAATGTAACAATAAACAATAAATCGAATAATATTGCATTTATCAAGGTTTTAGATATAATATTAAGGATTATGAACAAAGAGGAATTAAGTTTTTGACTGAAGTTACAAGATAAAGAAAATCTGAGTTTAAGGAACAGATTTTAAATGAATTAGCGGAAGCTGGTGGGGAGAGGACATACGGACTTGACCAGCAGCTGACAATAAAGAAGCGATGCTCACGAAAGCATTGAATGCTTCTTTCATCTGTTGAGGTTCCATAAAGCGGAGGTTTCTGAAGAAACTGCAGCTGATAGTCTGGTAAACACAGAAACTTCGGAAGAGGAAAAAGCTGAGATGGTAAAACCATGATGCTAGAAGCCTGATGCTAATTTGGACACAAACTGAAAGCTGGATACTCAGGAGTTCGAGTTGCCGAGCCTGAGAGCACGTGATGGCGGATGTTGACCTATTCAAGATGCCAGTGTCTTATAGAGTTTCGGGAGAAGCGGCTCTGAGCCTCAAGTGAAGAAGAGGCCAGCTCTCAAAGATAAGCGAAAATCTATCTCATGCCGATCAGGCAAAATACAAAGAAAAAGAAGCGTCAGAACAAAATTGGCACGAATATTATTCTAACTGTTCTACTTATCGTTCGATAGGTGTTGGGGTTACAGGTTTTGTTGGCTACAACTATTTCTCTTCTGCTCTGAAACCGATTGATGCAAATTCTGCGGAGTACGTTACCGGTGAAATTCCAGCTGGATCAAGCTCTAAAGAAATCGGTGAAATTCTTTGAAAAGAATGGTATGATTAGAAACAGTTTTAAAATCTTTATTCAAAATCAGAAGTTACGGCAATTACCAATCTGGTTATTATAATCTACAAAGAGCATGGACTTAGACTCTGTTGCTAAGCAGCTACAAGAAGTGGTGCAGGCCCTTACAGCCACAGTTCTTGGGAAAATTACCATTCGGAAGGCTATGCATGAGATTGCGGGAGACGGTCCTGCCAGTAGCTACCTTCAAAAAGAATGCTAAGACACCATTTGCTTAAGGAAGATTTCTTAAATAAAGTTCAAAGATGAGGACTTTATTGCGAAAATACTTACCAAATACGCAACTCTTAGCAACTCTTCCTGGAAAAACCAGTGAGTCAAGTACCGTCTGGAAGGCTATCTCTTCCCAGCTACTTATGAATATGGAAAACTACAGTTGAGGAACGATTGACCAAATGTTGGCTGCCATGAATACGAATTTGTCGCAGTATTACTCAACAATTGAGTCCAAAAACCTGACTGTCAATGATATTAACTCTCCTTCACTGGTTGAAAAAGAGGTTCAACTGATCAAGGATCGTAAAGAATATTGCCAGTGTCTTTTATAATCATTTGTGAACCAAACAATGCCTTCCATAAGTAATATTGCGCTCCTTTGTATGCTCAAGGAAGCTTGGAAAGAACGACTCCTCAAAGAAGATGCTGAGATTGATACTAATCTTAGATTTCATACAATGTTTATAGAATCAAGGTCTGATGCTGGACAGTAGATAGCTAAACCTCTCCGCCTTAGAGCTGGTAACTTAAATAAGACAGGCTATCTTTGCTTTGTGTGATGTGGAAGCAGATGTTGTCTACTTTGCAAACACCTTTGAAAAGAACACTAAGAATATTGAAGAACATGTCAATAGCAAGCTAGCAATAAAGCGACAGTTCTAACAAAATTATGTGGTTTCCACATAATTTTGTTTATCAAAATAAAATAAAGAAAAGAGAAAAAGTGTAATGAAAAAACGTATCATTGACCTTGCGGAAAAATAGAAAAAATTAGAAAAAATTAGAATTAATTCGACGTCCGAAGTGGTAGAGCATTAAATTGCTCATTTCTTATGGGTGCAATAGAAAACAGTGAATACCAAGCAGCAGAAAGATGGTGGCTTCAACATGGAAGGTCAATTTCAGTCTTGAGACTAAAATTCGCTATGCCATGATTGTAGATAGTGATGCGGTTGCCAGGATGAGGTGCTATCAGGGAAGAAACGGTTACCATTCAGAGTCAGTGAAACAAGAAGAAGAGTTTATATCATTGTTTGGGTTCTGCTGGAGCAGATGCTTTTGCTAGTACAAGTTTCCAAATGAAAAGTCGAATTGGTGGCGTGATTGAGTAAGAGAAAATATCATTGACACTGCAGCGGTTGAAACAGTTAATATGATGTTAAAATCTTAAAGTTGAAAAAAACAGTCTAAATGAATTTGGCTCATGAACAATCCAAGCTTTTTTTGTTTTTTTTTTCGAACTGTTAAGAATCAGAATGTGTGTGTGATGGAGCTAGGCTGAAAAGAAGTTTCCATAGATTAATAGATAGATTTTTGTGAGTCAATGGTGCAGGAGATTAAAATGGTCTAAGATATTTTTTTAGCCCGACCTTTATGCTTAAACTAGTAGCCAGCGATTATCATAAACAGAAATGAAGACGGCGACAGGGAAGTGTCAGGAGGAATGGAAGAAGTTAGCATTTAAGTAGGGGAGTACGGCAAACTAGCTTCTTCGCAATAAAGATAAACGGAATGACTATAGGGTAGAAGTAGGAAAGCTACAGACGCTATGCTATAATGAGAAAAAGGAAAATGAGGAAGATCATGCAGAGCAAAGCTATTTATGGCAAATGCGGTGACTATTTGCCCAAAATACTAGAAGATATCAGTCAGCGTATCAAAAGCTGAAAAATATAAAAGCAGGAAACAGGACATAAGCTGTTTGAGCATTTTAATGCTCAGTGTCAAGGATAGAGTAAGCATGCTGGAAAAATGTACTCGTAAGAATCTGCCACCGACTCCTGAGTCTGCTCTCAAGAAAATTCGCGATGCGATTGGGATTCGGATTGTTTGTGCATTTATTGACGATATTTATCAGACGATTGATATCATTTCGGGGCTGGAGGGCTGCAAGATTATCCTTGAGAAGGACTCGCATCCTGCTCAGTAGAGCCAAATGGCTACCGCTCCTATCATTTGATTTTAGAAGTGGAAACGCCCTACAGAAGACTGTTTGGGCAATCAGCTAGGCTCTTGTTTGTGGAAGTCCAGCTGCGGACCATTGCCATGGATTCTTGGGCTAGTCTGGAGCATCAGATGAAATACAAGCATGAAATCAAAGATACCAAGCGGATTGTCCGAGAGCTGAAGCGCTGTGCGGATGAGCTGGCTTCTTGTGATGTGACCATGCAGACCATCCGCTAATCTGATCCGAGAAAGTGAGTGAGATGATGAAAGATTTTGTTAGCAGAAGATGAGCAGCAGCTCTCCGTGTTTCTGCGAAACGGCCATGACCCATGAAGGGCTATCAGGGTGGATGCCGCTTTTGATGGGCAAAGAAGCTGTAGACTTAGTATGGAAAATGCCTATGACTTAATGATTCTGGAGTATCATGATGCCGGTCAAGACGGGTCATCGAGCCCTGAAAGAAATTCGCCAGCAGCAAGTACGACCGGGTGTCATCCATGCTGACGGCTATGTCGAAAGTGACGACAGGTCACAGGTACCTGGATGCGGGTGCGATGATTATCTGACCAAAGCCTTTTCTCCCTCAGAGTAGTCCCGTCTGCGCTCCATGTCCCGTCGCTTTGGGCTTTCACTCCCAATCTGTTTGCAGGTTGGTCGGACCAGTCTGGATGTCGGTGAGCATGGATTAGCCAGCTCAAATTCCATCCGCCTGGCTAGTAAGGAATCCAAAATGATGGAGTTTTTGATGCTAAACAGTGGCAAAAAGCAGCAACAAAAAGAAATTTTTCAGCATGTCTGGAAGGGCAGAGCAAAGCGAGACTTGGATGAAGAGCTTTGTCTGGATCTATATCTCTATCTCCGCCAGAAAGCTCAAGGTATCAATGCAGACCTGGCTATTTTAGGTGAGGAAAATGGCAGTTTTGCCTGAGTGCAGTGGAAAGGAGACAAGTATGTTTCGAAACTTAGAGTTCGCTTATCCTCATCGCATCAGTAGCTGTCACGAGGGCATCCTCTCTGGTTGGGGCTCTCAACTCAGTCCAGTTTTCTTCAAACAACTGGAAATCAGCTGTATTGAATATCTTGTCAGATAATCAGGGGAGTTTCCCAGCGTCCAGGCTACAGCTCAGGCTGGATAATGACCATATCTCGATTGATACCATTTATCAGTACCGCTACTATGGCGCTGTATTTAATGAAGATGGAGCCGGTCTACTCATCGAATCTGAACAATATTTCTAGCCTTTCTAAAGAACAAGCCTTGAAAATCTGCCAAATCAGTCGTCAAACAGCACACGAAAAATGGGATTTTTCACTGTCGGGCGGCCAGTATTACTCCTATCAGGTGACGCGGGATTCAAGGACCAAGCGTTACTTGGCTGTCGTGCTGATTCGACCAAATACGCAGGGATCGCAAATGACTTTTCTGTGGGTTTCCATTCGTTCGACTCTATAGCGTCATTTTCTTTATTGTCGTCATTTCCGCTGTGTCTAGCTGGTGAAATTCGCCCTCATGTCAGGAATTATGAGAAGCAGAAACGTTTTATCACCAATGCTGGTCATGAATTGAAAACGCCCTCTGGCGATCATTTCAGCTAATACAGGTTACAGAATTGATGACGGGAGAGAGAATGGTGGACAGAAAGTACCAAAGGATCAGGTCAACGTCTCAGCAATCTCATCAATCAAATGGTCAGTCTGGCTCGTTTGGAGGAGCAGCCGGATATAGCCTTGGTAGATGTGGACTTTTCCAGTCTATGTCAAAAAGGTAGCCCAAGATTTCAAATCCAGTAGCTGAAAAACTAGGAAGGACTATCAGATCAGGGTTCAGGATAGGCATTCATGTCTAAAGGCTAAGTCAGATGAACTCTATGAATTGGTCAGCATTTTGATTGACAATGCTTGCAAAATACTGCGATGAGGACGGTCAGATTGTGACTCTGACCAAAGGGCTAAAGCGTAGAAAACAGGCACGCTTTGATTGTTTCCAATAGCTATGCGGATGGGAAAAATGTCGACTATAGCCGCTTCTGACAGCCTTTACCGCGAAGATGAGTCCCATAACCACAAGCAGGGCAGGTTGGAATCGGACTCTCCATGGTAAGAAAGTCTGGTCAATCTTTTTAAAAGGAAAAATCGCGGCCAGCTGTAAAAGAAAGGCTTCATCAGCTTTGCAATCCTGGTAGCTAGATTGAAATCAGCTTGCCAGAAAGGTAAAGCATATCGTCTTTCGATTAGCCCCTCGTGTTAAACTCCAGAAAATGCTGGATACTCTTTGCTAAAAGATAAGACCCGAGGTAAAAATAGTTCTAAGAATGTTTTGCCTCTTGGTTGATTTGACACTGAAATTTCAACAGTCTTCTCGAAATCTGTGCAGCGTCTTAAAGTATGGCAGAAAGTGGCGAAGGAGATAAAGACCGCTCTTCTATTGCGAATTAGAAGAGCGATTTTATTAGTTTATCCCTCAGAGACGTTGTTTCCCAACGTGCGGTTGTTTTTCTAGTGCTGTCAGCTGAGTGGTACTGGCTAGCTTTTTGGTGTTACATCTTTTACTCGTCCTGGACTTTCTCTTACGCTTTTGGAGGAGTTCTTTTTATACTCTTCAGCCACTTGTTTTCTAATCCGATAGGCCGAGTCAAATAATTGATCATGAATTGCTGAATAATTTGGATGAGAACCGCCGACAACCCAATAGAGGTTACAGCTGCTGGCGACATGAAGGAGAAGACAACTTAATCCATAATCGGGCTCATATAAGAAGCGCGTTTCATCTGCTACTGTGACTACGTCTTCTATACACCATGAAGGAGAGGACAGACTGAGAGATAATAGAGCACTCCAACCAATGAGAGTCAAGACAATGCCAGATTTTCCAAGGTCAATGCCAAGAAATGTACCTGCCTTGCCACGCCTTCAGTGTACTGAGCAGCAGCAAGAAGAGGGCGAGAGAGAAGGCATTTGAATGGGCAGAGGCAGGCGGCCGATGCCACTCAAAACATACTCATAGCCATTTCTCGTTGGGCCGCCATCAATTCTTGCTGAGCCTGAGGCTTTTTCTTCTTGCGTTTCCAGCATTATTGACCCGTTCTTCGGAGCGGCGCAGATGGGTTGAAAGCGATTCATCTTTTCTGATTGAAGAGTGAGCATCGAGACATGTAAATCCGAGAGAGGACCGTAATCCGCACCAATCAGGTAGCAGAATGACATCCCAAAGCCAGGATGTCCTGTAGTGGCAAAAAGAACTTAATGGCTTCTCCATAGGATGCAACAGGTTCAGATGATTCCAGATGGTTCCGGCTTTGTCTCGTCCGACACATCCAATGATCAATAAAGGCAGCAAGGACAAGCTCATTCACAGAGAATAAAATACGTTTAGGTACTCGCAGGTCGTTCAGCTATTTCTAAAATAATGCTTATCTATTCTACTGCTGCAAAATATACAATAGTTCCTGTAGACTTAATTTGCAATTTTAAAAGTCGGTATAAGGTCAAGTATTAGCATGGATTTACGTCCAGATTAACTGCTTTAGAAAAGGTCGAAGTGACTGCGGAGTTTCCTGAATGAATTTGGTAGCAGGAGCAGCAGATCTCTCGGCTGAGGGTACGAAAAATTTCGACTTGATGCCGTCATCGTTATTCAGACATGACCCAGTAATCCGCCGATTTCCAGGCTAAAGGCTGGGCTCGCGAAAACCGACACCTTGGACGTCCTTGAGCAATCATTCTCACTTTTTGCATGGCTGCCTCCCTTTTGTAACAGGTAGAACTCAGCCACGCCAGCTCACTCGTTTTCCCTAGCCTACTGAGCAGGTTGAAGATTTTCCTTTGCGGATAAGTCTGGAGGATGGGTCCAGAAACCGTCAGATTGTGGTATGATGTGCTTATGAATATTATAACCTCAAAAGTAGCCAATACTGTGGTAGCTACAAAAGCTGCATCAGTATCGCAGCAGAGTCTTATCTGATTGAGGGCTGGCATCTTTTGAGGAGGCTCTGGTGATCAGGCACGGATTCTGAGGAATTTTTGCCTTGGCAGAGTACGAAGAGCGTTTGGCAGCATTTTCCCCAGACGATTTTGTCAGTCCTGAGATTCTCAGTGATTTAGCTAGATATGTAAAGACACCTCAGAGATCGTCGCAGAGTGGTGAGCTGATGAGCAGGAATATTCCAGAAAAGCTGGGAAAGACCTATCTCTAGAGAGGATGTATGCAGGATCTCAGCAGTATATGGAACTATCATCCGAAGACAGCGGATGCGGCAGGCTATCGAGGAGTGTTCATTTTCTAGTCCCACTCTGCTGATGTTGCAGTCTAAAAACGCTTGCACGCTCCATGCAGGGCAGCCATTTCCATTGCCGATTTATCAGCGTGAGCAGAGAGGAAATGCTTGCTCTTGCGCGTAAAAATAAGCTGCAACTTCTGGCTTCGACTTTGTCAGAGATTCCGTTGACTATCAAAGGGTCGAAAAATGAGCATTTGTCCTCGCAGTCGTGGGCAATGAAGGTCAGAATCAGTCGAGACCATAGCGGACGCGGTAGGTGTTTTGGTTCGTGATGATCTCGATGAAAGAGGCCAGAAGCAGAGAGTCTAAATGTTGCTGCAGCAAATTCTGATGTTTGCTTTGCAGCTGGTTTTAGAAATCTTTCTATAATGAAACTAAACGGAGGTGATGTTATGCCTTACAGAAGATGAAAGAATTTATGGCTTATGTGGGGCATTTAATTGACCCAGTATGCGTAGCAGAAAGGATTACCCATCATATTCATTCCAACCGGCTTGAACATTCGATTAATGCTCAGTTATACTAGTTACAAGATTGCCAAAAGAAAAATTTGGCTGGAGATGCTCGTAGTACAGCACGAGGAATGCTCTTCTTCATGACTGTTTACTATGACTGGCGTGATAGAGTTTACAAAAGAGTCGTGCCTGGGTGCAATCCCGTTTGTGCAGTCCGTAATGCCCGCAAGATTACCAAGCTCAATCGAGTTGAGGAGAAGATATTGTCATCAGTAGACAAAGCACATGTGGGGGCGACCGTTGCTCCGCCGCGCGCTATAGAGTCTTATATTGTGGCGATGGTGGATAAACCGTGGGCAGTCGGAAGCGGCTGCTACGCAGCGGCATGCTAAGATGGGCGGACGCAAAAGTATCATCGCAGATGTTGAGAAGTTAAAATGTGAAAGGAGCACGTATGAACAATGGCAGATGTCAAGAAAACAGCGGACTTTCTCGTTTTTATTCTAAAAAGTCTATGGATTTGTCGGGCTGGGAGTGCTATCTCTGCCTTGGTGTCAGGGCTTAATGCTAACGACCTTTCAGATGGTGTGGTCGATATTTTGCTCAATTATCGTTGGGTTATTATTGGACTATTTTCCTTGGGTTGGTGGCTTGGTTTGGTCAGCTTCTAGCAGAGTGTCATCGCAATGAGTCCCGGCAGCCATGCCACTCTTTTGAGTTATTCAGCCTTAAATAGACTTCACCATGAGGTTTATTGTGGCTCTCTATACAGGAGAGTGGTCTTTACAGCCTTTGCTGTTGAGTGCGGCGAGTCTTCATTGTTATGGCAGCAATGAATTGTTATCACAAGATTTGTCTGGCATGGGACGTGCATGATTGCTTGCACTCAGTTTGATTGGATTTTGATTTGAGTCTGGTCAATATTTTTCCTTGGTAGCGAGATGGTGGACTATATCGTCCAGTTATGTTAGTGTTGTGATTTTTCTCCTGGCACTTGATTACCTGGGACAATCATTCATTGTGTTGTAGAGCAAACTGGCAGTCAAGTTTTCGTCTTGGCTGGGCAATCTCCTCGCATGAGCCTTTACCTCCAGACTTTTATCAATCTCTTCCTCAGCATTCTTCGGATTTTCGGAAGAAATGATTAATGACCTATTAATCCATAACTGCACCTCTAAGTTGGCTGGCTGCAATCTAACTGTGCTATCGTCAATAATTGTACATGTATCAATTTGGGTAGGATAATGTAGTGATTCTTGTAACTTCTCTCTCTGCTGTCATGCATTTGTGTTATAATATTCTCAGAAGAGAAAGCAGGGAATGTGTATGAAAACTCCATTTTGTATCAGTCGTGAACGTTGGTAAAGGCTGACCGAGCATTTCCAACTCCCTTTCATCTCTATGATGAGAAGCGGGATCGAGCATGGTGCGGGCTCTGCCAAACCTTTTGCTTGGAATCGCTGGCTAGAATATTTTGCCGTTAGGCGGACACGAATCCTGCTCACTAAAAATTCTCAAGGAGGAGAAGGTTGCAGGGTGGACTGTACCAGCTATGTGAGCTGTTAATGAGCCAAAAAGTTGAGCTTTGAGGTGATGAGATTATGTTTTCGTCCAATAATACGCCAGATGAAACTTCGCCTTGCGCGGCAGCTGGGGCGACCATCAACCCTAGATACCTACGAGGATGTGGCTTTCTTGGAGAAACTGCTACTTGCAGGTGATTTCTGTCGCTCAATCCCGAGCGGTGTCTTTGAGCTGAGCACCAGCATTATGGATCATCCAGAGGAAGCCAAGTTTGGCATGACCAAGGTAGCTGATTCAAGCCTTTAAGGAACTCAAGGCGTTGAGGAGCGAGAAATTCAGTATCCATGCTCTCTTGGCCTCCAATACTATCAGCAATGCCTACTATCCGGAACTGGCTCGTCAGCTTTTTGAGTTAGCGGTAGAGGTCGTAGAAGCACTGGGGTTGAGCTAGATTTTATCAACTGTCTGCGGTGTCGGGGTCTAACTACCAGCCTGAAGGTGAGGAAAATGATGTTGCGGTCATCGGTCAGGAGTTCGCCAGAACATGAGGAAAATTCTGACACCGGCTGGTCTGGGGCAGGTCAGGTTTTCACCGAGCTGGGACGTTTTATGCTGGCGCCTTCGGTCTTCAGTGACCAAGGTTACTCTCCAGCAAACCTATCGAACCTATCTGGGTAGGATGCTTCTGCGGTCAATCTTCTTCGGTCCGCTATGTAGGGGCTTATCACTATATTACCAATATGGATCAGTAGAAGACCGACAGAGATTGTCGATGTGGTCGGCAGTCTCAGTGAAACAACCGATAAATTGCCATCAGCAGGAGCTTCCTGTCAGTCAGATTGGCGATACGCTAGTGATTCATGATACTGGTGCCCACGGTTTCTCCATGGGAATATCAATACAATGCAGTTGCGCTCTGCGAGATTCTCCTAGAGGAAAATGGGCAGGCTGCATGATTCGTCGGGCAGAGGTGAAGATTGTTTCGCGACTTTCATGGCTTTGATTTTGAAAAATAGAGATAATTTGGTATAATAAAGAGCAATGAAAAATTGAAATAGGAGTTCGGATTATTATGGGCCATTGTTAGCGATTGTATTGATTATCTTAGCTTTCATGGCAGGATTTTTAGCTTGGTATGTACTTGCTTCGCCGTCAGGTTGAAAAGGACTTTGCGGAAAAATCCACGTCTCAATGTGGAAGCAGTGCGGACGTTGCTCAGCGCCAGCGATCAGAAAGCCACGAAGCGAGGTAAGTCAACAGGTTTACCGTCAAAGTATTAACCAACAGCAGCGCTAGCTAAAAACATAATTTTTCGCCTCTCTTGGCTGTCTGCAGACGAGAAATTTCATAGATGGGGATTTGGGCTAAGCTTCCATCACTTGTTTTAGAAAAAGACTTTATGGATAACCGACCGATTGGATTTTTAGATTCGAGGGTGGGCGGTCTGACTGTTGTCCGTGAACTGATGCGGCAGCTCCCATGAGGAAAGTGGTTTATATAGGTGATTCGGCTCGGGCTCCTATGGTCCTAGGTAGGCGAGCAGATTCGGGCTTATACTACGGCAACTGGTCAACTTTTCTCTTGACCAAGGATGTTAAGATGATTGTCATTGCCTGCAATGCGGCGACAGCTGTTGTCTGGGAGGGAAATCAAGGAAAGAAGCTGGACATTCCACCTGTGGGTGTGAATTTTGCCTGGAGCTAGTGCTGCAATCAAGTCAACTGTTGGTGGCAGATTGGAGTCATTGGCACTCCTGTGACGGTGCCAGTCAGATGTTACCGTAAAAGATTGAGGCTCTATGCACCAGATGTGCAGGTGCAGAGTCTAGCTTGTCTAAGTTTGTTCCTCTGGTGGAGATCCAATGAGCTCCAGTCTAGCCTGACGACCAGGTGGATTTATGAGACTCTGCATCCTCACGCTGGGCAAGATTGATGCTCTTGTCTTGGGATGTCATTATCCCTTGTTGCAGTAGATTATTCACCGTATGTGATGGGTAAAATCCTCAAGCAGCTGAGAAGGAAGATGATGACAGCGGGGCTGAGTGTGTGCAGGATATTTCTGTCACCTCAAATTAGTTTCGAAATCAATCGTAGCCGCGGAAGGCGTGAACTGAACCATCGTTTTATACTACAGCCAGTGCTAAAGAGAGAGATTTGCGGAAATCGCAGAAAGGCTGGCTGAATCTGAAAGAAATCAATGTGGAGCACATGACCTTGCTATGACAAAGAACATTTTATGAGCTACAAGATGCCTCTGACAATGGTATGTGGCTGAATGGGGAGAGTGCACTACTTACAGAGCGAGGTTCGAGCAGGTACCAGCTGAAGCCACAGGAATTTTTAGACCGCTTAGAGAGTGTTTGGCAGAGGAAGAGCTAGTATGCCCCTTAAAATATCACGGTCCATTCGCTATGGCTCAGCCTTTCGCTTTCTGGCCTTCTTGCTGGATATTTTAAATCAGGGACAGAATTCGAAAGTTAGAATTGTTGCAGCAGCGACAGGGAGCGCTCCCTCTTGGTTTGAAGCAGGACAGATTGCTCTATGCTCTCTGCCACAAACCGGCGTGGATTTACAAGAAAGCCTTTCTGGGAGCAAAAGATATCAAGGATACCCTCTTGATTGCGACTTCGCAATGAGGAGCAAGACAGCAGAGTTCCGGGAAGCTTTTTGGGAAGTTGGGCTGTGAGGTGAAAAATCAGAATGACTATCCTGATTTTGCCAGAAGTAGGTAAGAACAGGCATGACAACGTTTAGAGAGAATGCCGTCTCCTGGGCTAAGGTGAAACAATCAGTCAATTGACTGGCAAAATGGTGTTGGCAGATGATTCAGGGTCTGCGGTGGATCTTTGGGCGGTATGCAGCAGTGTTTAGATCAGCTCCTTTGCTGGTGTTGAGGTGCGAACGGATGCACCGAAAATAATATCAAGCTTCTGCACAGAACTGGCTATGGTCTCTTTGAGATTGAAAGACCGCTAACTCATTTTCCACACAACTCTGGTGGTGGCTGGTCCAGATAAAGGTCCTTAGATTGTCGAAGCGCTTGGGTAGGAGCTGCATTGCCCATGTGAGGCAAAGGGTGAAAATGGTTTTGGCTGCTGATCCTTTGTTCTTGGTCGGAGACGGGAAAAGCACATCAGCTGCAGACGACGATCGAGAAAAATGCCCGAATCTCATCGTGCGCAAGCGGTAGTGGTGGAGGTATTTCCAGCATGTAGAAAGCAAACAATCATAGTGATGAGGTGATTTCCCATGGGGATCAGTGCCACATTGTCGAGAGTTAAAAATCGTTGTTGGGAAAATGGTACTATGCTTCTTTTCACGATAGACTCAGAGGTTGCTTTCTTTAAAGATGAGAAATTTGGGAAGGGTCACGTCGTGGCGAGCACAGCCTGGACTTTTATCCTGGCTGTCCAGGCGACAGGCGACAGATTGGATGGGACCATTATTGCCCCAGACCCACGGGCACCTTTTCAATATCAACTTTACCTTCCAAAGAAAGCTGGATCTCTGGAACCAGGAGTAGGAGCAGATGTCTGTGTCTTTGTAGACACCTGCACTTATCCCAGATGCTTGGATGGAGGACTCTCTCTCAATCCGGGTTCTAGCAGCCAGCTACGCGGTTTGATTACCTGAGAACTTTATGCCAAGTTAGAGATTGATGAGGAGCGGCGTTTCAAGGTTGGTTTTATACGCGATAATCATGAGGCTTGCAGCTTGTCTAAGGAGTTTACCCGATGATTGCTAGAGTGAAGAGTATCTTTTGAATTTGGAGACACTTTTTGACACAGAATCAAACCCAGTGATCGACACCCACAGTAATGAACAAAGACGATTCTCTTGATGAGCAGATGATCTACTCATAGCAGTTCGAGTGGTGACAGCAGAAGAAAAGAGATTTGTCGGAACCATTTTCTTTTGACGAGATGTCATGGCTTATCGGATGCGGCATGAGCTACCGGAGGAGAGAGTTTATGTCGATGGATATTGTCCATATGACTCGAAAAGATGGTCTGACCGTCGAGCCAGATTACCAGATTTCAGATGTTCTGCGTAAGCTGGTGAGACGAGTCTTTCCTTGCCTGTTGTGGATAAAAACATCGTTTTTATGGGATTATTACCAGAAAATCGATTTTTAAGCTGATGAATTCGCTGATGCGTAATTTCACGAGTCAGTATGAGAATTTCCAAAAATGAAAAGAGACAAATCACCCTACGAGCACATCTCGGAAAGATTCAAACACCGCCTATTCCTACGATTTGGAGCAGTTTGTCAATAGAAATCCACAGTAAAGTGACGGAGACCAATTTGCGGATTTATCAAGCTTCCATCAAAGGATTTTAAAGGCGGCTGTCCAGAAGCAGCTCTGGCAGTTAATCAATTTCTCTATTATCTTTACGAGAACAAGATGATTGGAGAAATCATAACAGCCCTGCCTACCTAGGTCTCGCGATTTCCAAAGGAACTTTGAAAAGCGAGGCTGATGGACTTTATCAGCTTTTGGAGACTACTGCGGTTCCGCATGGTAGAGCTAATAAGCGCTTCTGATTTTGGAAATGGGTCTCTCTTGCCAAGTGAAATCCTGCAGGGTCAAGGTTGAAGATATTAATCTTGACTTTCAGGTTTGCAGATTGAGAAAGGCTGGGCAGAAGCGGATAATAAAATCCCCTGAGAGTCTGACGGATGGAGTTAGGTGACTGTTGACTGAGTACTTTATTTGAAAAAGAATGTGCAAGTCCTAGCCTTCACGCCAATGGGGCTTTCGCCAGCTGGAAGCTCTTGAAGTTGAGCAGGGCGGTAAGCGTCAGCCCAAAGCCTGCCAGAACAGTTGTTTTATGACGATAGGAAAGAGGTGTCGGCATCTACGGCATTGCTCTCCGTGATCTGGGCTTGAAGACGGTGATTACATTAGAAAATACAGATAAGAATGGATATCAAGTTAAAAGATTTTGAGGTTACCGCTGGACTTGTTGCATGCATCTCATCCCAAGTATCAGATTGATATTTACGATGTGCTCTATTACACGAGGTCATCAGAGCAATATCTGGCTTGTGTGTGTGTCTCAGCAGTGCCAGTGCGGCTGGAGTGACAGGAGGGAGAAATACATGGTTATGCGTAGCGTCAGCTCATGTGCTGATCAGGGTCATAAGCTCTTGCCTAAGAGTAGTGGATCAGAGTGGACTTTGGAGGACGGTGATCTGGAGCAGATTTGCTGAGGTCAGATTGAGGAATATCGAGTTCAAGCTGCTGGGTAGAAAGTATCCCTTCGGCATGATTGACCAGGCTCTTTCAGTGTTCAAGCCCAAGCTGGAGCGCTGGTTTCGTGAAGACGCTGAGCTCCACTGCGACAAGTCAACCGGTGAGTCTTTTCTTGGCTTTTCCAAGGTGATTGACCAGCAGGGAGGAGTTTTCAAGAGCCGCACGACACATTGTGCGTGACAGGTATAAGATCGAGGACATGATGGAGGTGGTGCGTCAGCCTGTCTTGACTACAAACGCCTTGCCCTGCAAGATATTTTGCAGAAACCAAAGACATGAGATGAAGTGATGCACGCTCTTTTAGCAACCTTGGAGTTGGTCAAGGGTGCAGGAAAGTCCCAGGTCATTCAGGGCTAGCTTTGGAAATATTTGTTAGTAGGAAGAAAAGAATGATGATGACTTGAGATTTGAAGCCTGCTTTTTGTGGCTGCAGGAAGACGGTCTGAGAAGTTCATCGGCTATCAAAGATACTCGCTTACCATAGCGCGACTGGTGTCGTCAGAGTTTGGAAAAATTGGCGGAGAACTATCAGATGATCCTGACGGTCAGCTTGACCTTGCTGGAAACGTCAAAGGAACCTAAGTTGGTCCACCAAAGCCTGAATTGCTGAGATACGGGAATATTCACGGGCACTGCCGATTAGCAGAGCTTATCGAGCTTCGCGAGCCTTGTCGATCATTGCCTCACAAGCAACCCACAACAGGGTGGAGATTGATGATGATTCTGAGGTTGAATTCCAGCGGAGCGATTTCAGGGGCTACTATGCTGAGCTGATTCAGGAAGATGGCGAAGAAGGAAGTCATTGCGCCCTATACAATCTCTATGTGACGACGGATTATTTTTGGACTGCTCGAGGCATCAATCATTTGGATGGGTGCCGTTGTGGATGAAGAGAGGAGCTCATTGCTGAGGAAAGTCAACTTTTCGGAGGTGACAAGAAAGTTCATCCTATAAGGACCTTTTGAATACTACTCAAGCTTTAGAGGAGCACTGCTTTCCTATTTGCCATTCCAGCTGTTAAAAGTTGTGAAAATGGTCTTTGTATCTTATTGAAGGACAATATCGATGAGAATCCAATAAATACATTGCCCATGCGGTGCCATGACCGGAAAGGCTGAGGAACGATCAAGCAGGGGCTGGTGACGCGTGAATGGTCCCGGGTAGTGCGTGAGCCGCGACTACCATCAAGTCAGGCGACCGAGTAGAAGTGGAAAGGTAGCATGTTTACAATGAAGAAAAGAGTTTACTCTCGCTCAACGGCTTCGCGTGCAGGGGTGAGTTTCCAGCGTAACCGATGACAAGGGGCGAAAACGGTCGTTGATTTGCTGCACTCGGGTCAAAGGAGCGAATTTATCCGTTAGTGGAATTGGACTGAGGATACTTCTGGTGCCTATGATTTTGGCAATGACGGTGACTTCGCAGATTGATGATTCGCACGCAGTACAAATCGACCCAAAGGTCTATGTGGCGCGTGTCAAAGGGTGTGGTAAATAAGGAAATTCTGCGTCCTTGCTGACCCGCAGATCTGGTCATTGAGAGTGTAAGATACCAAGCCAGCTGTTTGTAAAGTTCTCAAGGTCGATCACGTGAAGAATCGCTCAGTGGTTCAGTTGACTATCCACGAAGGGCGTAATCATCAGGTCAAGAAGATGTTTGAAGCAGTGGGGTTGCCAGTGGACAAAGCTTTTCACGGCGGACTCAGTTTTGGGCATCTGGATTTGGCTGGTCTCAAGCCGGGTGAAGTACGGCTGATTGCAGGTAAAAGGAAGTCAGCCCAGTTGCGCCAACGGCTGTGACCAAAGACTGCGAAAAATGATTAAGAAAATATTGATGCGCGCCGGTTCAGTTTTACCCAGCGCTGTTTCCCTGCCTTTCCCGCCTTCCTGCCGTTTTTCGGTAGGCTTGTTCCAGTACATGATTGGAAGCCGTTGAAAAGCTTACCGAGAGTCAAGGGGTGCTGATGGGCGTAAGATGGTCCGCTGCCATCCTTGGTCTGGGAAGGGACGATCAGTCCCCAGACCATTTTTAGTCTTCGGCGGAACTGACTCAAAACAGACTTCGAACGGAGATGGCTTTGTTTCCGTTTTGCTGAGAGAATAAAAGTCCAGCCTTGGCAATTACTATCAGCTTTTCAATATTTTTGTTATAATGTGAGGAGTTGTTTCCGGGAAGTACGAGCAGACCCTCAAGACGTGGAGATGGAAGACAACGCGACCTACCACGACGAATGAGGTCGAGGGCATGATTTTAATATGGTTAGGCTAGCTATTTTGAGTGGCGGTCGGGTGCTGGATCTGTGACAGGCTGACGCGTAGTCTGAGGGATTAGAGGCGGTGTCTCGCGGCGTAGGTCAGCTGTTTTGGTTAGAAAAGAATCGGCGGGCTGCAGCTATCGTGGCAGAAAATGTTGCCAAGACCAAGGAGGTAGCGCGCTTTGAACTGCTAAAGATGGAGTCGGGTCGGGCACTGGAGGCAGTTGACTGGTACGATTTGATCCTGGTTCTGCTGGATCCGCCCTATGCTAGGGCAGATTATCGCGGATATTGAGAAAATGGCGGGCCGCAAGCTCTTGAGTGAGATATTATGTGGTTGTTTTGTGGGACGGACTAAAGTCGGTTGATTTGCCAGAAGAAATCGCAGACTTGGGTATCTTGAAGCAAAAATATATGGAATTTCAAGGTGACGATCTATGCTCCAGATAAAATCGGGACTGCTACGGGGTGGCATTTGATCCAGTACCAGTGGACATGTGGATTTGATTGAGCAGAGCTAGTCGTACACGTTTGATCTCAGCTTGTATGTGGGCATCCTTCTACAATCCTCACAAGAAAGGATAGCATCCATGCGAGAATGAGTTCTAGCGGCTTTGGCGCATTTGCAAATATGTGGAAGTCGTCACTTCGCGATGATTGGCCGGTCGATGTGGCCAAAAGGCACAAATTCGCGACCGCTCTTGTCGAGGTCTACGCAATGACCAAGACTTGGACTAGAAGCTAGTCTGCATAATAAAGGAGTGGCACCTGGTTGGAGTACCGTTTTCATGCTAGGTCCATCATTATGTGCTGTCAGTTCTTTCACGGAAATGCGGGAACTGATTGCTTTTCAACAGGATCTTTCTGCCTATGTGCCAGCAACAAGTGTGATTAGAGGTTTAGAGAGAGATGAATAATGACATGACCGTCCGAAAACGATTGACGAAGGAAAATAATGCAGCACGTTAGCCCGGCTGTGCAGGAGTGAGCAGGTGTTCTCATTAACCATGATCGTCTCTTTTCTTTATTGTTCCTTTGCCCTGTATGTATTGGGGTGCCTGAGCAGAAGACATTCGGCGGGTTCTGACTGTGGACGGCAAGAGAGGATCAGGCCTTGAGTTCCTGCAATTTTGTGACGGTTGGCATTCAGCGTGCGCGGCCTTTCTCCCATCTGGTCTACGCTTGGCTGGCGCCCTTCACCCGATATTTGTTCGGCTCCAGGATATGCACGCGCTCAAGCGATGAGGAATATCTGCAGTTAATCAATATGGGCATCGCGATATGGCAAAATATCAGGTTAGAAAGCTACGCAGGTAAAGAGATCAAGCTCAACGCTATCTGAGGGTATATGTGTCCTGCAAGTGGCCAGAGGACTCTGCCTTTAAGAGATGATCTGAACATTGCTGATGCAGTGACGAGTCAATGTACAAGACCAACTGAAAAGCTCGGAAGAACTGGTGGAAAATATGTTGAATTCTCCGGACTTTGGGCGATGCGATCAAAGTGACCTACGAGAAGATGGAGGAAACTAAGACGGCGACAGGGGAAAATCATCAAAGCGCTGGAAAAATGGCATACGAGTTGGCATCCGGTCTGGTTGGCGTACGGGAAGTCCAGCAGCAGTGTTCCGGAGATTGAATTTTCGACCAAGAGAACATCAGTGGTCCTAGTGCTGGTATGTGGCACAGCCCTGGCCATTTTATGCTCAGCTGAAGTAAATCCCGACCTGCAGAGACGAGTAGGTGATTGCAGGGGACAAGGCAGCATCGACAAGAGAAAAGCGAGGTCGGGCTGATGATCGGTGGGATTGACACAAAAAGTAGTGTCTGCTGCTGGGCTGGGTCGACTATCTTCTTGCTCCAGATAATCCTGTCGGCGAAAGAAGAAAAAGGCTAATCAAAGCTAGACAAACTATGAAACGGCGCTTGAAGCAGCCAAGAAATCAAAACGGACATGAAGAATTGTACCAGTTAAAACCCTTCAGGACGCAATTGATTGCTCTAAACGAAATCTTAGTCTAGGCTAAAAGATTTTGCATTTAAAATCGAGCTAGAAGTTTGCTTTCTAAAAGATTGGAAGGAATTTTATTAAACGTCTGACTTTTACAGAAAAATCTTTTCTAGTGAAAAATATAGTTCCTTGTTTGTGATAAAATAATGTGAAGTAAGATAGATGGTGACAAGGATAAGTGCATAAAGAGATTTCACCTAGGGTTAGCCCATAATTGCAATAAATTTCCTGGTAAAATTTAAGCAAATGGGCAGCAAGATAATTATAGAAAAATTTGATTTGAATTGGTGGAAATTATAAAGTGACTGATTTGACGGTAGCCTCACCAACACTTTAATTCTGAGTAAAATTTGACTATATTGTCGGTGACTAGGGCAATGAACAGTTGCGGCTACAGCTTTTATCGTGATGAGAAAGCCAAGAGAATGCCAAGAAAATCAGCCGTTTGGAAGATTACTTGCTAGGTACTGTGTACGGTTGTGCCTATTTTGTCGTTGGAAATACCCAGCCAAGCGAGCTTCCTTTGACAAAATCCCATCACAAAGAAAATCTGACCTTAAAGAGACATCAGGAACATCCGTCAGGGAGAAAGAAATTTCGTGCCCTTGGTTGGGAGTGGCTCCTGCCACCAAGCGTGGTCCAGTCTTTTGAAGAGATGACCAAAATCTGTCCAAGAGGCAGTTGCCAAGTTGGATGATCAAGTTTGTCGTCAGTCAGCAAACAGCGTATTGTTCAGAGTCCAGCTGACGGTGCAGTCCAAGTACCTCTTTGAGCTGCCGGACAGGTATGCTGATTGAGACAGTGCTCATGCGCCAGCACTATGGACTTTCTGTCTGTGTTACGACTCAGGTCCGGCTGCAATGTCAGTTGCACCTTCTGTGCTTCCAGCTTGATTAAAAGCAACGCGACCTCCCAATAACAGTGAGATTGTTGCTCAGATTATGCTGGTTCAAGTATTTTGACGAGCGTGGTCAGGATGAGCGGGTCAGCCACATTGTGATTGTATGGGAATCGGCGAGCCTTTTCGACAACTATATAAGAATGTCTGAAGTTGTCCAGACGGTCCAATGATGATAAAGGTCCAGTGTCAGCGCCCGCCATATCACGGTTTCGACATCAGGTCTGGCTCGCAAGATCGTAACCGTATTGGTGTGCGAGTCCAATCTAGCTGTATCCCTCCATGCCCCCGAATAAAGCGTCTGCGGACCAGTATCATGGTTAACGGTCTTCCCTAGCTTTTTTGCAGCTATTGAATACTATATTGAGACGACCAACCTTAAGGTGACCTTTGATACATCATACTCAATAGAAGTCAATGACTGTAAGTAGGTAGTGAAATTGGCTGAAGCTAGCAAACATTAAAGAAGCTGTCGTATGTCAATCTCTTCATACAGCAGTTGTGACGCAATAATATGCCCGTAGTCCTAAGGGCGCGGTATTCATGACACACAAGCAAGTCAACATGTGGTTCATCAGGAACATGGTACCGGATATTGGTGGCCTGCGGGTAACTGCGATCTAATACCATGAAGCGTGACCGTAGAGGAAGGACACTATTAAGAATGTTAGCTTAGGAACTATCTGACTTCAGACGGTGAGTTGACAGCTCAGGGACAGAATTACTGATAAAGAGGCTGGCTCTATTTCTTGATGCTTTGCATTCTGTGCTTTATTCTCAAGTTCCAGGCAGGAATGGAGCACTTGGGAATCAGTACTTTGGTCAGTAGTGGTTTACTGATTCCTTTTAACTCTTTGTCCAATCTCGGAGAAGATTGCTACTTGGTGCAGTTGGTCAAGGTCTTTTGTCAAAGTCCCAATAACTATCTTTCTGCTGTCATACCATTGATTTTTCAGCTCCTATGGTTATTTCCTCAGTTGCGGAGCCTAAAGAGAAATTGTTTGGCTCAGTTTTGCTATGAGCCTGTCATTGAAATAGCTCAGATCTTGCTGGATCTTCTCATCAATACCCAACCAAGGTCTTTTAAGGATTGATGATCTCTGGACCAATACTTTGGGCGGTTATCTTGACTTGGCAGGCTTTTTCAGCTTGGTCAGAAAATCTGGAAAAAATCGTCAAAGATAGCCTTTCAGAGGATTAGCTGAAATGTTCAGGTTTTATAGAATTTTTATAAAATAATTCTTTCGTTTTCTCGTGAAAGATTTTAGAAGCTTTATAATTTTAGACGATAAGTAATAATTTTTTCTGCTTTCAGGGGCCTGTGGTTGTGGAAACAGGCAGCGGAAGATTATAGAAGTGGAGCTGATGGAAAAAATGAATTTGAACAATAAAAATTCGGTGAGCACACCTTACAGTGCGACTTGTTGTTAGACAAGGCAGGAGATATGGAAGTGGATCTATACTTTTCTCCATAGTGAGGTAGCACCACCCGATTTGCACGCCCTCACAGGTTTTCAATGGCAGCAGGCTGTTTGTTCGAAATAAAGAAAAGAGGTAAGCAAGATGACGAAACTAAAGGATATTTTGGACAATTCAGCGGCTCCCCTTTGTGCCAGAGCCTATCCAAGCAATTGCTGGATGAATTGGAAGTGACTTTTGAAAGTATGAGATGACCCATTTTAAATGAATATAACATTGTTGTAGATTATTCCAGGACAGGAAACTCACTCTGCTTTGCAGAAAGCCTGACTCAACACACCAGGCAGACTAAGATTTATCTGAGCAGGAAAGATCTCTGGGCTCCCATAAAATAATAATGTTTTGGGGCAGTTCTTTAGCTAAGCGCATGGGTGAACCCGGGTAATCGCTGAAACTGGGCCTGGTCGGCATGGTGGCCAACATGCAGCATGCAGCTAAGTTTACAGTATGAGTGCGATGTTTACATGGGTGCAGAGGATGTAGAACATGACGCCTGTGTTTTCCATGGAAATGATGGGTGCGACTGTTCACGCTGTGGAAACCAAGACGAAACACTCAAGGATGCAGTGGATGCAGCTTTTGGGGCTTGGATGGTGATTTGGAAGCCTTCTATGTTTTGGATCGGCTGTCCGGACCTCCACCTATCCGACCATTGTTCATGAGTTCCAAAAAGGGTGATTAGTGAGAAGAATCTCGCCGGCAGATTTTGGACAAGGAAAGTACTTGCCAGACTATGTCATTACCTGTGTAGGTGGTGGATCCAGTACTATCAGTGCTTTCTCCCCGGTATGTGGCAGATGAAAGTCAAGCTGGTTGGTGTTGAAGCAGCCAGGCGTGGACGATACAGACCAGCATGCTGACCATGACCAAGGGAAGTGTCAGGTAGTGGACGGTATGAAGACCTACCTTGTCTTTGCAGAAAGAGATGGTCAGGTGGCACGGTTACTCCATTCAGCAGGCTTGGACTGTCCTGAGTTGGTCCCAGATTGTACTTTCTTAAAAGATTCTGGTCCAGGTAGGGCCGCGTAGCAGTGACAGATGATATGAAGCTGTGGATGCCTTGCTTCTCTTGACACAAAGGAAGGAATTTTGCAAAGCAATCGAAAGTTCTCACGCCATTGCTGGGAAGGTATCAAAACGGGCTCTCCGCAACTGCTCATCCTGACCAAATCATCGTTATCAATGTATCTGGTCATGGAGACAGGGATGCGGCAGCCATGCCGACTATCTAGAAAGAAACGAAAATAGTATACAACGGAAGGTAGTAACATCCTCCTTTCAGAGAGTCTGGCGGTTACTGGCAGACCAAATCTATGGTCGATAGGAGATATGCAGTGATTTTACTAATTTGATAATTATAGTTCTTTTGCCTATAATTTAGCTCAGTATATCAGCCATTTCGCGAGAGTCAGTTTTTTGCAGAGCGGTAATTAACCCTCTATCAAGCGGCAGAAGCTGATGCTTTGGTTCTATCACCCGGGTCAAACTGGTACAGATGCAGGACAGATAGGAGAACTTATCCAGATTTTGCTTTGGTAAAAACCGATTTTACAGTGCTGTCTTAGGGCATCAGAAGTATTGGTGAAAGCTAGGATTGGCTCAAAGGGTCATGCACGGCAAGCAAAAGTATTCTACGCCTGAAGCGACTCTCCTCTCTATCAGAGGTTGAAGATGGTCAGCCAGTCAGCGTTGCCATTCAATATTGATTGAGGAGATGCCAAGACTTTGAAGTGACGACTCGGGCGGCGGTATTAACTCTATTATGAGCCATTTCAGCTGGAGAGTCTGCCATCTATGGTTGTCAGTACCATCCACTGAGAGTATTGGTGCACATAGATGGTCTGTCGTCTATGGAATTTCATTGACTTAGTAAATAGCCATAACTTGTAGGCCATCATCACACCGATTAAAAGACAGAGGCACAAAAAGCTAACCACCTGTCTTTTCTTTTAAGCAGAAACAGGCGAAGTAGAAAGAGGCAATTTGGATGGGGATGAGAATTTCTGTCAGGCTAAAAGAAAATAGCTGCGCAGGAAGCTAAAGAGAAAGTCCTTGACTCCGATGCGAGATTAAAAAAGAAGGCTAAGTCCTAGGGCTAAAGAAGGCATGAGCCAGTTCTGTGGTACCCCGCTGTCATCATCAGCAAAAACTGAAAGATTAAGCCAGACAGAGAGGATATTCTTGCTCGCGCTGATCGTAGATGGCTAAGGTCAATCCCATAGTGAGCAGTAGGAGTTGGGCTAGTGAAAGAAGCTTTAAACTCCAGCTCCAGAAAGAGTAAAATAGAATGGAGCTCAAAACCAGCATACCAGATGGGAAGCGGATCTTGCAAAACGACAACCAAAAGCCATTAAGAAGCTGAGAAAGGATTGGGATCAAATCCACACCTAGTTCTACTTTTATTGTCACAATAGCTGCTGGAAAGATGATGGAATGTTCAGGGGCGGTCAATGACCAAGCCTGAAATGAAGCTAAAACAAGTGCCCAAACCAGAAAAAGTATAGATGTATACTTATTTATTCGAATTCGGGCGAACAAGTCTGAAATTTTTACTCTTTTAAATAGAATATTTTCTGAGTCAAAAGACAGCTTTCTTAATTAAACTGTTATAATTAAACTAATCAATAAAGATTGGAATAATTACAAATAAAGAGGTATCATTATGACTCAAGTAAAAATATATGGTGCTGCAGCAGATGTAGCAACTTTCACTATAAAATTCTTTACCAAAAACAAGCAGTTCTCAATCAAGTATTAGCAGACCTTTATACAGCTCGCATCGCTCTTCATCAAGTTCACTGGGTATATGCGTGGTGCAGGCTTCATAGTATGGCATCCAAAAAGTGGACGAATATATGGACACGATAGATGTGACCTTGGATGAAGTCAGCGAACGTTCCGATTACTCGTTGGCAAGTATATTCCAGCTGACAGGTTTGTCAACACAGCAAAGATTGAAGAAAAAGCTGGCAGATTCAACAGGAATGTTGAAAGCTTGGAGCGCGTGATTGGAAATCTTCGTTATCTGACAGATCTTTCCAAGAAGCGATGGATGTGACAGATGAGGCGTGATATGACAACCAGTATCTTCATTTGGAGACCAAAACTTGAATCTTGAAAAGACCCGTCTGGATATTGACAACTGAAATCGGTCAACACCGGGTTTATAAAATGAAATTCAAAGGCAAAAGAATTTTGCTGTAGGATTATTTAGCTTACTCCCATATACTAATAGTATCAGATGAACCTCCTAACTTTGTTTGATAGAACTCTAAACTTTCTTTCATAATAATCTCCCAGCAGCCTCTGAGAGCTGTCTTTTCTATTTCTCATCTTAGCTTTAGCAAATTTGATAAATATAGCTCATGAAAACACTCTACGATGTACGGCAATTTTCTTTAAAAATTTCGGAATCATTATTTATGGGCAAGCGTCTTTATGATATTGAGATGATGAAATTGAGTTGGGCAGATTTACGACGCTGGTCGATGGATAAAGCCCCGACTATCGGGCTGGTAGTCCTGCTGAGAGCATCAAGTAGAGTTGAAGTATCTAGAAATAAAGGGAGAAACTAGAATGGGAATTTGGGTTTTGTGGGCAATTTTGCTGGGGATGTTGGCTTGGATGGAACTGGTGTTCCGTATTCGTCGTGCAGCTAGATAGTAGATAATAGTGAGTTTGAAACGATTCGTAAGGACAGTTGATTGACTTGCGTGATCCATCGGATTTTCACCGCAAGCATATCTTAGTGCACGTAACATCCCGTCTCAACAGCTCAGAGTCAGTATCAATGCACTTCATAGACAAACCGGATTCTTATTTATGAGAATAGCCGGACAGCTGGTGACCATGCAGCAGTTTACTTGAAAAAGCAAAGTTTAATGGCATTTATATCTATCTTACAGTATTGATTCTTGGAATGGCAAAGGTGAGATCAAACTGATAAGTATAAAAGTTATCATCGTTTTGATACAAACTAAGTTTTATATCAAAAATGAACTAATATTAATTTTAAGGAGTATTTATAAAGATGCAAGAAAAGAAAAAAATCCTCTCTTGTTTTAGTATCTTGTCCATTGTTTTCAAGAAGCATTGAGACAATGAGTCAGTGTATTTTAGGTATTATTGGTCTAGAGGTTTGGTCAGATTCACACCAAAAGAAGACTCAATTGGATTATAAAACAGAAAAAATTCTGAATATCATCGGCATTGTAATTTCTATAGCCAACTGGATTGCAGGGTGTTTGACCGTGAATGGATTAATGTAATGAATGATAATAAAAGAGCATGATAAAGCCTTTTTATTTTAAAGTTTGCTCTAAGTATTGTTTTATAATCTCAACTCCAGGAAGCCCTTAGTGCGATATTCTCCTTCTGCTGAGTTCGGATCTAGCTGGAATTCGCAAAATGCGTGCGTTTGAGATGGGGTGACCTGGCGCAACTTAGAAACATCTTTTGATTTGATGAAACTTGCCCTCAGAGATGGTAACCGAGGGCTGTGGGTGATTGGGCTAGTCGTGTGAATCTCAGCTGGGCTGCTTCCGTGAGTTTCAGTCAGAAAGGCAAAATGCCTTGCTGGAAAGCGGCTGTAGCTGCTTGGGTGAGAGACCGTTGACTTCAACATAGTAGTCTTTTGATGATGGTATTGAAAGGTGCAGGAGCTTTAACCTAGTGGCCCGTTATCCGTAATCAGGGGCGAAACGCGTGTGTCTCGCAATCAGACAGTAGGCAAGGTAAAAACTGGTCGTTAAAACACAGTGCAATCAGATCGAACAGTTGTCTTATCTGCATCAGAGTTGGCTGTGACGCTGGCAGGCTTGTTCATCAGAAAATATCGGTGAGCCGGCTGGCAAGAACAGCCCGCTGAACTATTGGACAGGTCCGCGCTATCGACATTTTGACTGAGGAAACGACAGGCTGACCGTCGATACAATCTGCCTTAGTCATGATTTTGTTTCATTTCTTTCCGGCTAACATAGCAGGCTGAAATTTATCAAGGCGCATGAGTTTTTTCCTTTCAAGGTTTGGACGTTTCGCAATTTAGAGAATGGTGAAAGGTCACAGAGCAAGAAAGCGAGTTTTTAGCGTAAAATCTAATTCTCGATTTTCTTACCTCATACTCTTTCCAAACAAAATGCAAGGACTGCAGTTGCAGTTTTCTTATGAAAACATTTACACTTGGATTTGGCTCATGTTTTGGAAAAACTGTGTATAATTTTTAGTTGGAAATAAATAATAGATTTAAGGAAAAATGACAAAATTTAGAGATATTCATAATATCAACTATTATCACTCACGTTGACCACAAACAACCTTGGTCGATGAGTTGGCGACAATCTCATACTGGATGAGCGTAAAGAGGCTACAGAGCAGACAGTGGATTCAAACGATATTGAAAAGGCGCTGATGTATCACCATTTGGCTAAAAAATGGCGGTTGCTACGAAGGTATCGTATCAATATCAGCGTGGATACACCAGGAACGCGGACTTCGGTGGAAAGTTGAGCAGATTATGAAGATGGTGGACGAGGTTGTTCTGGTTGGCAGACGCCACCACAGAAGGAACCATGCCTCAGACCCGCTTTGTTTGAAAAAACCCAACAGGGCAAGACCTTGTCCCAATCGTAGTGGTGAGAATAAAATCGGCAGCGTCTGCTCATCCAGCAGAGTAGTGGATGGTATTGGAACTGCATTAGCGGGCTTGGGCGGGATGATGACCAGCTGGACTTCCAGTGGTTATGCTTCAGCTATCAATGAACTTCATCTATATGAATGATCCAGCCGGACCAGGCACGATGGCACCGATTTTGATACCATTATCAGACATATCCCAGCGCCAGTGGACAATTCGACGAGCCATTCAATTCCAAAGTGTACTACTTGGACTACAATGACTTCGTTGGTAGGATTGGTATCGGTAAGTGTCTTCAAATAGTACCGTTGAGTTGAGACCATTAACCCTTTCTAAGCTTGATGGTATGACAAAACTTCCGTGTGACGAAAACTCTTTGGTTTCTTTGTGGTTTGGAGCGTCGTCAATGAAGCCAAACGGGCGGCTGATTGCCGTTTCTGGTATGGAAGACATCTTTGTCGGTGGAACGATTACACCGACAACAGATGCTGTTGACTCTGCCAATCCTTCATATTGATGAGCCTACTCTGCAGATGACATGTGGTCAACAACTCACCTTTGCGGCGCGAAGGAAATGGGTAACTTCTCGCAAGGTTGAAGAACGCCTGCAGGCTGAGACTGCAAACGGACGTGTCCTTACGTGTTGAACCAACGGATTCTGGTCAAATGGATTGTATCGGGTCGTGGAGGGTACATATGCATCTTGATCGAAACTATGCGCTTAAATGAAGGATATGAGCTGCAAATTAATATCGTCAAGTTATCGTGAAAAGAAAATCGATGGTGTCAAGTGCGAACCATTTGAACATTTCCAATTGATGCACCAGAAGAATACCAAGGCTCTGTCATCCAAAAGTCTGTCTGAGCACCAAAAGGGTGAAATGTTGGATATGGTAGCAACTTTAAATGTCATCAAACTCGTTTAGTCTTCTTGGTTCCAGCACGATGGTTTGATGGACAACCAGTTCTTATATCCATGACCCGCAGTTGCAGGATTGAACCATACCTTCGACCAATACCTGCCAATTATCACAGGTGAAATCGGTGGTATCACCGTGGTACCCTTGTTTCTATCGATGCTGGTAAGCTACAACTCTCTATCATATCTATCGAGGGCGTGGGAACTATCTTTGTCATAGGTACAGAAATTAGCAGAGGGAATGATTATCGGAAAATTACGCGAAAACGATTTGACAGTAAATATCACTAAAGCCAAACAGATGACCAACATGCGCTCTGCAACCAGGATTCAGACTACGATCATCAAGACCTTACTTGCATCTTGACCTTGGAAGAATCTTTGGAATTCTTGAATGACATGAATACATGGAGATAACACCAGAATCTATTCGTCTGCGCAAGCAAATTACGAATAAACAAGAACGCGAAAAAGCTAATAAAAATAAGAAAAAAACAAGCGGCGGAATAAACAATCTAAGCTATCTGGCGGCGAAAGGGTAACATAGTTTACTTTATCATTTAGATTTGATCCTGCTTTTCTGTATTTGCCGTTCAGCTAGTATTAAAGACGCTAGACTATCTTGACAATTGTGCTTTTGCTGGTTGCTGTAGTTATCTTATTTGCTTTAGGACTCTTTCAGATTTTAAATTGCCTTCAGAATTTTGTAGGAATCTTCTGATGATTCTGACTGTGTGGGCGCTGAGAGATATTGAGCGCTTAAGCCTAAAAGTCAGACGGCGAGATTTCGTGGACGAAAATCGTATGAATAAAATAACTGCCAGCTTTGATAGATTGGGCAGTTTTCATTCAACGCACATCAAACTGTCAAAAGCGTGATGTATGTCACGAGAGTTCTTGTTAGATAATGAGTTGTTGAGATAAATCAAAATTTGGCTAATCAATATCACAATTATTATTAAAGCGGCAATGCTGTGCAAAGTTAATCTTCTTAACAGCTAAAATAAAAGCTGTTTCAAGCACCTGTTCCATAAAGGTAAAATGAAATAGTATGAATGGAGAAGATATATGATGAAAATATTTCCAAAAATTTGCCAATAAAGTCTTGGTGTTGAGTTTGGTAAAATCTATGATCAGCTGCTCGTCTTTTAAGATAAACTGGAGCGATTGTGACGGTCAATGATGGGAAACCCTTTGAGGAGAAATCCAGCAATGATCTTTGCTCGAAGAAGGTGGGTTATGACAGGTGGTCATCCTTTGGAACTGCGGATGAAGATTTTGAGTGGATGGTAAAATCCAGATATTCATACAATAATCTATGGTCACTTCAGAGCTTTGGAAAAGATTCGTTATTACCGAAGTGGGCTGGCTTGTCTGATTTCAGATGCGGAAGTTATCAGGTTACTGGCTCAAATGGAAAAACCACCACCACGACCATGATTGCGGAAGTGCTAACTGTGAGCGGACAAAATGGTCTTTTTGTCCGGAAGTATCGGATTTCCAGCTAGTCAAGTCGCCCAAGATGCAGAGTGAGACCAGATACTCTGGTGATGGAACTTTCTTCTTCCAATTAGCCGAATCGAGCTTTCCATCCGGAAATAGCAGTGCAATCTGATATAAACACATCTTACGACTATCACGGCTCTTTTAGAGGAATTATGTAGCAGCCAAGTGGAATATCCAAAAAAAATACCAATAACTGACATCGTGTTCAATTTCAATCAAGATTTGGCTAAAAAAAATTGGCTAGAAAAGGCATAGCCAATTGATTCTTTTTTCAACCAGAAACAAGTCGATGGAGCCTACTTGGACGGCGATGTGCACGACTTTCCGTGGGAAGCCGTGCTGAAGCTTCTGAACTAGGCGTGCCCACATAGTATTGTACAATATGAAAATGCTCTAGCAACCATTGCTGTCCCTTGGAAGCTGCGTGGTTGACAATCAAGTGATTAAAACTCTAGCTCATTTGGGTGGTGTCAACATCGTCTCAGTATGGGTGAAATCAATCAAGTCAAATTTTACAATGACGGTAAATCGCTAATATCTTAGCAACACAAAAAAGCTTTATCAGGTTTTGACAATAGCAAGAGTTATTTTGATTGCGGTGGTCTGGATCGAGGCAATGAATTTTATGAATTGGTACCTTGCAGATATCAAGAGCAGAAAAAATGGTGATTTGAGAATCAACAGCTGCGGATCAGGCAAGTAGTATCCCTGGACATGATGTCAAGAGATGCTACTCATAAAGCCTTTTTTCTGTGGCGGAGACTGGGATATTGTCCTTCTCAGTCAATAATACCAGCTAAGGATATGTACAAGAATTTTGATGCAGGCAGTAGATTGCTTGCAGTCTATTTAAAAGAATTAAAGAGATAAAATGAAAAATAAGTATTTACAGGCGGAGGGACGGTGTAGCCAGCCTCAATCTTTTAAGTGCCTAAATTTATCGAGGAGGAGCTGGAAATTCGTTCTCAATTGACCGCCATGGGATTGAGTACAAGGAAATTCAGGAAATCCAGGTCTACCTGTTATTTTTCCATTCGATTGCAGCCAGCAAGCTCCGTCGCTATTTCGCGCAGAATCTGGGATGTTTTCAAAGTGGCGGGTGGGATTCACCAGTCGCTAGGCATGTATTTGAGGCCGTCCAGCCTGTTTTCAAAGGAGGCTGTGTCTGTTCACCAGTGATTGCAGCGAAGGTGACAGAACCAATCTTCATTCATAGGTCTGATTTGTCGCTTGGCTTGGCTAATAAAATCAGTTACTCAAATGTACGAAAAATGTATAACTTTTTGATCAAGAACATTCTTTGACAAAAATTGAACATGTAGGGGCTGTGACAAAGTTCAGGAACTTAAAAACAAAAGGCCAGAGAACGATCGATATTCGTCGGCATTTCGTGAGAACCTGTGATCCTTTGTTGGCGGATCATATTTCAGTGCTAAAACTTTCAACATTTACGCGACAAAAAGCAAAGATTATTTGCTACTAAGTACAATCTCATCAATCTAACGGAGATGGTCAGCAGATGTTTCTGCTCAGTTGTATCGTGTTTCTTATGTGGCCGGATTTATATCAACCACTGATGGATTTGGCAGACGTGAGTGGTGACACGAGAGGTTCAAATACTATTTTGAGTTACTTGCTATGGAAGAAAGCTACAGGTCGTTGTAGCTGGGACTTGGGGCAAGCAGAGGCGATCAGATTGAAAATTACCGACTATTTCGTAAAGAAAGGCTACATAATGAAGATAGTAGAAGAAAGACTGGGTAGAATCTTCAAGTGGCTGTTAATGACTTGTTGAGGAGAAAAACATTGTTATCCGAAATGGAAAGCTCATGAAATCAAGTCTGTAGATGAATTTTATGCAATTTGAAAATGGCATCAACAAAGGCAATGACAATAGAAACGAAACAAGATGATCAGCGAAACTGAAAAGGAATCTTTCTGAATGGCAAAAGAAATAAGGAATATCAAAGAAACTCAGAAGAAGCAGAAAGACTGAAGCAATTAGAGGCAAGACAAGCACAGCTGAAGAAAAAGATCAACAAAATGAATCCAACGATGTACTTTTGATGTTACGGATCGAAATCAAAGAATGACGCTGCAGATGAAACACAATCTGGATGCAGGAAAACCCAGATGCGTTGAAAACAGTGAATTTGAGTTAGATGAGGGAAGAACTGTAAAGGCTCAAAAGATTGGTAAAACTTGAAGGGACGCTAATCGCATTCGATGAAATCCATCTTTATCGTGCCCTTGCTAGGGTGCTATCATCAGCAGGCTACAGTTTTGCTTTCTCTACTTTGACTTCTCTGGCAAATATAAAAACGATTCAATTTTCTGGTAATCAAATGGTCAGTCAGGAAGAATTGCTGAAATAGTGAATTGTTGACAGGGGATTACACTCTGACAGCTTTATCAATCAAAAGAACTATACCAATGCAAGTCTCTCAACCCTTGGTTATTGGAGATATGACCTATGGTTTCCTTTTTACCTTCAATGTGAAAGTAAAAAGAAATATGGGGTTCTAGGATATTTGCACGAAATAGAAAACTACTATCCTATTTTGACTAGTGGAGAGGTTATCAAGGACGCAGTTGCTCCTGAGTCCTTGCCAGCTCTCATCTCTGTGATTTTCCCGATCAACAGCGATTAATCGCTCGTAAATTGATTGGAAAAGTACCCAGATTCTTATAAAAACAATATCCGAACAGTTCAAATAACCCCAAGTAAGGTGACGCAGGACTTAGCTTCAACACTGACAATGGAGACGAACATCAAGTTCAGTTCTGTTTACCAAATTACCCAAAACTCCCTACTACAGGGATTAAAACTCAATAAATTTCCAAGCATGTATTGGTATAGGCTAGTATCTTAGTACTCTTCAGGCACTCAGATGAAGAATCACTTCTGCTGAGCGAAGAGAGAAAGCAGTAAAAGATGAAAAAATAGGAGAAACAGCTCAGGACGAAAATTCTGAAATTCAAAATCAAATGAAAATAATAATGAGAATGCTGAAGAAATAACTGATTATATTGAGAAAAAGCATTTTCATTTCTTTATGATATAATAAAGTTTGGATAACTCTATTCGAGTTATTGTACTAGACCAAACATGGAAGATGAGGACCCAGTGTAATGGCTGAGCGGCTTTTTCTGGATTAGATATAGGAACTAGCTCAATCAAAGTGTTGGTCAGAGCACATCAACGGTGAGAATGAATGTTATTGGAGTCAATGTGCAAAAAGTGCTGGCGTAAAAGATGGGATCATTGCAGATATTGAGCTGCTGCAGCAGCAATTAAGTCAACAATCCACTCACAGAGGAAAGCTGGGGATTTCAATTGGTTTGGTTAATGTTGTGCAGCGAGTCTATTGCAAATTGAACTAACGCAAGGATGATTCCATGACGAGTGAATCACAAGAAATTACAGATGAGGATGTTAAGAACGTTTGTCAGATCAGCTCTGACTAAGAGTATGACTCCTGATCGTGAAGTAATTACTCATTCCAGAGAAATTTAGTAGTGAACTGGCTTCCAAGGTATTGCGATCCGCGAGGGATGATGGGAATCGTTTGGAAATGCGTGTTTTTATACACAGGACTCATACGATTTTGCATAATCTTCGTAAAACAGTAGAGCGTCGGTGTCCAGCTGGAAAATGTGATTATCTCACATCTCGCTATGACCAAGTCTATTTTCAACGAGGAGAGCGTGAATTCGGTGCAACGATTATTGAGTATGGGCGGAGGTCAGACAACAGTAGCTTCTGTTCGTGGTCAAGAACTGCAATTCACCAATATCTACCAAGAGCGATTACGTCACCAAAAGATATTTCAAAGGTCTTGAAAACTTCACAAAAATTAGCTGAAAGTTTGAAAATTTAATTACAGGGAAAGCATGTACCAGCAGCTGGGTCAGAAACTTTCAAGTAGAAGTGATTGGAGAAGTTGAACCGGTAGAAGTAACAGAAGCTACTCAGCTGAAATCATTTCCGCTCAGATCAGACATATCTTTGAACTGGGTTAAGCGTGATTTGGATAGAAGAGCATCTACTCGAGCTACACAGAGTGGCATAGTGATTGTTGGTGGAACAGCGATTCTTCCGGAGTAGTAAATTAGCTCAAGAAGTGTTTGGTGTCAATGTAGCTCTATGTTCCAAAATCAAATCGGTATTCGCAATCCAGCCTTTGCCCATGTGATTAGCTTATCAGAATATGCGGTAATTTGACTGATGTGGATATGTTAGCTCAAATGGCTGTCCGTGGTGATGAAACAGCTTCGTCATCAACCTATCGCCTTTTGAACGCTCTGCTCAGCCTTTGCCACGTTTAACAATAAGTCAGTAGAGAAACGACAGAAAAACAGAAACGGATATTCCGACCATTAAGTAATAGTGTTCAAACCAAGAACCAAAGCTTACGATTACGGATCATTGGCACGTAATTTAATTGGTAATATGTTTGATTAAGGAGAAAAATAAACTATGACATTTTCATTTGACGCTATGGCTGCTCAGGAGCAGTTATCAAAGTAATTGGTGTTGGTGGAGGTGGCGGAAACGCCATTAACCGCATGATTGATGGAGAGGAGTTGCGGGGTTGAATTTATCGCCGCAAATACAGATGTTCGAGCGCTTAGCGGTGCCAAAGCAGAAACTGTTATTCAATTAGGTACTCAATTGTTACGTGAGTCTTGGTGCGGAGGAGCCTGAGTTGGTAAGTAAAAGCTGCTGAAGAAAGTGAAGAAGTCCTCTGAAGCACTTGCAGGAGCAGGCATGGTCTTCATTACTGCAGGTATGGGTGGAGGAACAGGTACAGGAGCTGCCCTGTGATTGCACGAATTGCCAAAGGAATAGGCGCTCTGACAGTTGCAGTTATCACTCGCCCATTCGGTTTTTGAAGGAACCAAACGTGGTAATTTTGCTATCGAGGTATTAATGAACTCCGTGAGCATGTGGATACTCTTCTCATCATTTCTAACAACAACCTGCTTGAAATTGCAGATAAGAAGACACCGCTGCTGGAAGCTTTGAGTGAAACAGACAATGTTCTTCGCTAGGTGTACGAAGGAATTACGGATTTAATTACCAGCCCAGGCTTGATTAACTTGGACTTTGCTGATGTGAAAACTGTCATGGCTAATAAGGGTGACGCCCTTATGGGAATTGGTCTTGGTAACGGTGAAGAGCGTGTTATTGAAGCAGCCCGCAAGGCTATCTACTCACCACTTCTTGAAACAACGATTGATGGTGCAGAAGATGTGATTGTCAGCGTTACAGGTGGTCTTGATATGACCTTGATTGAAGCGAAGAAGCTTCTGAAATTGTCAGCAAAGCAGCTGGTAGCCATGGTGTCAATATCTGGTTGGGTACGTCAATCGATGAGTCAATGAAGATGAAATCCGTGTTACAGTTGTGGCAACAGGTGTTCGCCAAGATAAGGTTGATCGTGTCAGCAGCCTTCGCCAAACACAAGGAAGTACTCGTCCGCAAGTTGAGTCAAAATATAGCGAAGTTCGTTCAGCACACTTTGATCGTAATTTTGATTTGACTGAAAAGGTTGACATGCAACTCCTAGCCGTCCAAGAGCAGATGTTCCAAAGGGTTCTGCCTTTGGCGATTAGGATTACGTCGAAGCGATAGTTCGTCCAGCTGAACCAGCTTCTTCAGCTCGCGTGGAGCGTTACGCTCGAAACAAAATGAAGAGGATGATGAACTTGAAACACCTCCATTTTTCAGAAATCGTTAATCTAGAAAATGAATTTACAACAAAATAAAGATTCGATTTTTCGTTCGGTTGGAAAGAATTGCTAAAAATCAAATCGTTTAAAAATTCAGTAAAAATCATTGCAGTCACGAAATATGTTGATTGTGAGACTGCTCGCTTCAGCTGTATAACACAGGGATTCAGCATATCGGTGAAAAGCCGTGTGGATAAATTTACGGAAAAATATCAAGCACTTTAAAAATGAAAATCTTCTTGGCACTTAATTGGGGAGTTTTGCAAAGACGAAAAAGTAAGATATAATTAATTATGTTGATTATTTTCACGCTTTAGATTCTATAAAAATTAGCTCAAGAGATTGATAAGCGAGCGGAACATGTGATTACAATGTTTTTACAAGTGAATATTTCTGGGAAGCAAGTAAACATGGTTTTCAGGTGGAAGGAAACTTGATGATGTGTTGTCTGAACTTGAAAAATTAGAAAATATTCGTCTTGTTGGATTAACGACAATGAAAGCTCCATTTGGGAGGCTAGTCATGATGAGTTGAATCACATTTTTGAGACAACTCACCAACTTCAAAAAGAATTACAAAGAGCAGTTGAAAAATATGCCATTTACCGATTTGAGTATGGGGATGAGTCGAGATTATCCAGAGGCTATTGCCAATGGGGCAACATATGTCTCGAATCGGTGCACGCATGAATAGGAAAGAACTATGTCGTTTAAAGATAGATTTTGATAAATTTATAGATTATTTTACAGAAGATGGAGAGATACGGCTGTCCGCAACGAGGCAGCTAAGCTTCCAAGCAGTTCGCAAAAAGCCTGGGATTGTGCAGTCTCAGCCTGTAAAAGAGGCTAAGTCTCCATCGTGCAGCTCCTGCTCAACCGCAGCCAGCAGTCTTCTACAGAAAATATTACGAGATTACATGCTCGCCAGCAAGAATTAGCTCAAAACCGCGCTAAGGCTGATGAGAAGATTACGATTGATGTGCGCTATCCTAAAAAGTATGAGGAAGCGACAGAAGTTGTAGACTTGCTGGCAAATGAAAGCATTCTGATTGACTTTCAGTATATGACTGAGGTTCAGGACGTCGTTGTTTTGGATTATCTTGATGTTGCCCATTATGTTTAGCAGGTAATTTGAAAAAGGTTGCAGTACCATGTACTTACGACGCCAATCAATGTTGTAGTCAATATTGAGGATATTCGTCTTCCAAACGATGTTGGATTAAAGTGAATTTGACTTTGATATGTAAACGTAGTAGATAATAGATGACTTATTTTATTATTAGGATAATCTCTAATGCCATCAACGTTTTATTCCTTGGTGATGCTCATTTATGCAGTTTTATCATGTGGTTTCTGGAGGATATGAAACAGCTTTAGGAAGTTGGTCATTTGGTAGTGAGTGGAGCCATTTCTCCGTCTATTTCGAGGTTTACCTTTACAATTTGGAAGAATAGATTTCACGGTTATGGTAGCTTTCTTTGTTCTAAAAATTTTCTGAACGTTCTAGTTTTATGGCTGGTTGGATATCTATCCTACTATGGTAAGAAATATTCATCAGCATTTTGCTCAAGAAGATCAAGATTTTATTGATAGAGTTTAGAAATATCTCAGAGGTTCAAGACTATTATCACTTTGAAACGACTTTCATTCTAAATCCTCATCAAGTTTGACAATTATGGGGAATATCGGAAAACTTAATATGATTTGCAAGTATTTGTCAGCTCAGATCCAAGCGAGTTGGCAAAGGTTCTTGTGCCCTCCTTACTATGAATTCAATCCTGGTTGCGAGATTAGCTTGCTGGAGATGGTTGTACAAGCAAATTTTATAAAATTAACCATTCTCAGATAATGGGAGCCTGTAATCAATTAGGAGGTTGAAAGAAGAGCTTTTGGAATATTCTCGTTATCGAAGATAGAAGCTCAAATTTTGTTGATAAAAATTGGCTCAATATTTTATTGATAGATGTTTTGAAGTTTCTAAATCGTCATGGAAGCTACTAAGAGGTTGAGCTAGAAAAGCAACAGTTGAACAAGATGACAGTTACAAAAGACTATACTGGTTTCTAGTTTGCGTTTGAAGATAAATTGGTGCGATATCTTTAACCAAGAAGTCAAGCAGCGCAGTTCAACTCATCTCAACTAAGCAGAAGCTAAACTATGCTGTCAAAAGCGACAAAGCCGGATCAACATGATTGAGCTGAACGATTTGATTAGCGTTAGAAGATTTGGAAGAGCAAAAGTTTTAAGCGGAACGGTTTTTCAAAAATGGGAAGCATAGGTGTAACTGTTGGATTGTGTCTAGTAAATGAGGAGAGATATGACGTGATCATTAGAAATTAAAGACAAATCTTTTGCGACGGAAATTCGAGCTACAATGTCGAAGAGTTGATGAGTTCTTGATGTTGTTGAGGTGATTATGAAGATTTGGTTCATTGAAAATCATGAAAAAGCGAAAGTCAGTAATCTTGAAGAACAACAATCTATTTTGACGAGATGAAGGATTCTCTCAGCCAATCTGTATGATTGCTCAAGATACAGCTAGAGCGTGTTAAACAGGCGGCGAATGAGCGCTCAGCTATTATTATTCGTCAAGCAGAGCAGGATGCACAGCATCTATTGGATGGCGCTCAAATATAAAGTAGCAAACGATTCTTCGACGGGCTACTGATAATGCTTAAAAAAGTAGCGATTGAAACAGAAGAATTAAAAATAAGACACGTGTTTTTCCATCAGCGTCTCAGAGTCGACGATTGAGAGTCAGCTGACGATGTGGATTCGCCAGAGTGGGAAGAAATTTTGCATAGACTGCAACCTATCTTCAAACCAGCGATGAAGCGTTTAGAGTTATTGAAGACTCTGGGAGAAACGGTTTGTTACTCCGGAAGAAGTTGATGTCACTCGTCAATTCTCCGGAAGAATTAAGCTGATTGCAAGAGCGGGATTGAACATGCCAACAGAGAATTGGCTGCAACTCAATCTGTTGCTCCCCTAGATGAAGAGATAGTAAAAGCACATCAAGAGGAACTTTTAGAACTGAATCAGATGAAGAAGATGATTCTGAAAGGCAGTCAAGAATTCCAATTAATATCCTATAATTGTAGAAACACAAATCAGACAAAATATTTTCCCAGCGAGCAGGTGATGGTGAGAGTCCTGTAATCCCTTTTTGTTTGGTTTATCATTCTGCCTAATTATATCTGAACTGAGTGAGAATATGACGTCTCTACCTGTTACAGGCTAAGAGGGATAGGCTTTTCCTGTCTAAACAAAGGTGGTACCGCGAATTTTCGTCCTTTAGGAAGTTTGTGGTTTTTATTTTGAAAAATGATATTTATGAGAGAATCGATGAAACTCAAAGAAACACTGAATCTTGGAAAAACTGCTTTTTCTGATGCAGGCTAGTATACCAAATAAAAGACCAATCTGGCAAAAAGAATGGGATGAGCTAAAAGCTTTATCAGCGCTAATCAAAGAAATTAAATGCTGAGCAAACCGCATTTGTCCTGCATGATGGACCACCCTATGCGAACAGGAAATATTCACGTTGGTATATGCCATGAATAAAATTTCAGGATATCATTGTCCGCTCAAAGTCTCATGGCTGGCTACTATGCGCCTTACATTCCAGGATGGGATACGCATGGTCTTCCGATTGAGCAGGTCTTGGCAAAGCAAGGCATTAAGCGCAAAGAGCTGGACTTGGTAGAGTACCTCATATGTGTCAGGACTATGCTCTCAGCCAAGTCGAAAGACAAAAAGAAGACTTCAAGCGTTTGGGTGTTTTCTGGTGACTGGGATAATCCTTATGTGACTTTGACCCTGACTATGAAGCAGCTCAGATCCGCGTCTTTTGGTGAAATGGCTAGAAAGGCTACATTTACCGTGGTGCTAAGCCGGTTTACTGGTCTTGGTCTTCTGAGTCAGCTTTGAGCTGAAGCGGAAATTGAGATACCATGACTTGGTTTCAACCTCTCTCTACTATGCTAACCGCGTCAAAGATGGTAAGGATGCTGGACACGAGATACTTACATCGTCGTATGGACAACAACTCCATTTACCATTACAGCTTCCCGTGGTTTGACAGTTGGAGCAGATATTGACTACGTTTTAGTGCCAGCCTGCGGGTGAAGTCGCAAGTTTATTGTAGCGTCTGAATTGATGAACAGCTTGTCCGAGAAATTTGCTTGGGCTGATGTTCAAATTTTAGCTACTTACCGTGGTCAAGAATTGAACCAGATCGTGACGGCTCACCCATAGGATACTGGCTATAGATGAGTTGGTCATTTTGGTGACCACGTTACGACTGATTCTGAGTACTGGTATTGTCCATACTGCGCCTGGTTTTGGGAGGACGACTACAATGTCAGTATTGCCAACGGTCTTGAAGTCGCTGTGACGGTTAACGAGACGGTATCATGATGGCAAATGCTGGTCCTGACTTTGAAAGTATCTATGACAAGGTACCAACTGTTATTGAAAAACTTGATGACTTGCTCCTTGCTCAGGAAGAAATTTCCTCACTCACCCATTGTTGACGTACCAAGAAGCCAATTATCTGGCGGAGCAGTGCCACAGTGGTTTGCACCTCCGTATCAAAAATTTCCGTCAAGAAATCTTGGATGAAATTGAAAAAGTTAAATTCCATTCTGAATGGGGTAAAAGTACGCTCTCTACAACATGATTCGCGACCGTGGCGATTGGGTTATCTCTCGTCAGCGGGCTTGGGGAGTTCCTTCCAATCTTCTATGCCGAAGACGGAGACACCAATCATGACAGCAGAAACCATCGAACACGTGGCTCAGCTTTTTGAGGAGCACGGCTCTATCGTCTGGTGGAAGCCGTGAAGCAAAGACCTCTTGCCAGCAGGATTTACCCATACCGGGTTCTCAAATGGTGAATTCAGAAACGACATCATGGACGTTTGGTTTGACTCAGGTTCATCATGGAATGGGTGAGTGGTCAACCGTCCGGAATCGACTTACCCGGCTGATCTTTATCTAGAGGTTCAGACCAATACCGTGGTTGGTTCAACTCATCACATCATCATCTGTTGCTAACCATGGCGTAGCTACCTACAAACAAATTTTTGTCACAAGGTTTTGCCCTTGATGGTAAAAGGTGAGAGATGTCTAAATCTCTTGAAATACCATTGCTCCAAGCGATGTTGAAAAACAATTTGGTGCGGAAATCCTGCGTCTCTGGGTAACAGTGTAGACTCCAGCAACGACGTTCGTATCTCCACTGATATCTTGAGCCAAGTTTCTGAAACCTACCGTAAGATTCGGAACACACTTCGTTTCTTGATTGAATACAGCGACTTCAATCCAGCTGAGGATGCCGTAACACGAAGAACTTCGCTCTGACTTGATAAGTACGCGACGATCGCTTCAGATCAGTTAGTAGACACTATTCGCAAAGGCTTACGCATGACTTTTGAGTTTCTGACAATTTATAAAGCGATTGTCAACTTTGTGACCGTTGAGTTGTCCGCTTTCTATCTGGACTTTGCGAAGATGTAGTCTACTACTCGAAGCTGCTGAAATCATTGGGCGTCGTCAGTGCAGACTGTTTTCTATGACATTTGGTTAAGATTACCAAGCTGCCTGACGCCAATCTTGCGCATACAGCAGAAAAATCTGGTCCTACTAGAGCATGAAGATGAAGACTTTGTCCAATTGTCAGAATTGCCAGAAGCGGAAACTTTTGCGAACCAAGAAGAAATCTTGGATACATGGTCAGCCTACATGGACTTCCGTGGACAAGCTCAAAAAGCCTTGGAAGAAGCTCGTAATGCAAAAAGTAATCAGTAAATCACTCGAAGCCCATCTAACAGTTTATCCAAATGAGTGGTGAAAAACGCTTCTTGGAGCAGTCGGATAGCAATGTATAGCTCAACTTCTGATCGTGTCCGGGTGTGACATCGCAGAAGGTGCAGCGCCAGAAGGGCAGTAAGCTTTGAGGATGTAGCTTTCACAGTTGAACGTGCTGCAGGTGAAGTTTGTGACCGTTGTCGTCGTATCATTACAACCACTGCAGAACGTAGCTACTACGCAGATTATCTCGATGACCACTAGTGCAAGCATTGTGGAAGAAAATTTTGCAGATGCAGTCTCAGAAGGATTTGAAGAAAAATAAAATATAATAAATAAAAAGAACCTTTTATAATGGATAGTATAAAGAAATACTTTCCTTTCAGATAAAGGTTCTTTTGTAATATTTAAAAGTTGCAAACGCAACTAATGTATATTATAATTTTCTAATTGAGAGTGTTGAATTTTGCTTAAGATATGTTCTAGCTGAAAAGCTCAGAGGAAAGTTAATTGATGCAGCTTCGTCTGAATATATCCTCTCAAGCCAATCAGCTTGTCGTATACTTTTAGGCAGAAGTCGTTGGATGAGAGACTCCTTGAATTTCTTATTTTGAGCCTTGGTTTTTGACAATCAAGCCTCGTTCCTCCAACTTTCTTGAGAGCGGCTCAGGGTAGTCTTGTCAATCTGAACCAGCTCAACGAAAGCTGAGATTGATGGATGGCAGGGTGTTCGACAATGCGAGTAAGAATGAGGAAAGAGATTATTATCAAGCCCGTATTGGCTAGCTTCTTGATTCATTTTCATCATGGCTTGACGACGGGAGATGAACCCCATTTGACGAAATAACTGACGATAATCCATAGAACTCCTTTTGATAGTTGCATTTACAATGATTATATAATAAAAGCAGGATGGAAACAAGTATGTGGTATAAAAATATTTGCCAGAGTTGGACACACTGGAGTTTTACAAGATTTTAAAGCTGCGGATCGATACCTTTGTTGTCGAGCAAGAGCGAATCTATCATGAATTGGATGAGAAAGATCAATCAGCTGTGCATTTCCAAGTAAATGAGCAAGAGGAAGTGATGCCTATGCCCGCGTGTTTGAGGAAAGGTGAAAAAATGTCGTTTTTGTAGTCAACCCCGTCAGCCAGAGGAAAGGGCTTGAGAATAGAGTGTAGATGAAATCTTGTCTCTTTGTGAGAAAAAGTGAGTGAGAAAAATCATTGAGATCGAAGCTCAGGAGCAAGTTGTGGGGCTTTATGAAAAATTTTGGTTTTGTAACTCAGGAGACCCTTTACATCTTTGAATCAACGCCCACATCAAAAATGATTTACAAAAATGAAAAATCCAGCTGACTCCCTCTCTGTGATGGAGGGTGAAATCAGTTGGATTTTACTATATTACATCACATGGAATATTCGTCTGCTAACATGACTGTTTCTCTGCCGTTATTGTCACAACTACATAAATCATTCAGGTAAAATGGGTCAAATGTATGAGGCGAAGTCAAGGAAATAAGAGTGTCGAGATGATCCTCAGAGAAGTCGGAGGTCAGCTTGCCCTTTGTTATATAATCAATTCGAAAGGAATCAGATTATTCAGAGATACATTTTAAAGGAAGTTGTCGATGATGTACCAGAAAAGTGTCAATCACATCATCTGGCAAGCTAGTGATAACGCCAAAAGCTGGCATAACGACCACGAGTATTGGTAAAAAGCCACGAGATCACTCCTTTCGAAACCTAGCTGCGGTGAGACCAAATATCAGTTATTTAGTCTGACACTAGCAATATTGTTAGTTCTATCATACAAGAAATAAGTAGGAATTGCGAAAATTGCTTCCTACTGGACGAAAGGTCTTTTGAGAAAGGAGAGCAGAAAAAGAGCTTGCGCTCTTTGACAACTTTATCGATTCTTTAGTTCAACATAACGTTTGTACGCAAATTTTCACATAAGCATCGGAGAAGGGACCGCGTTCGTTGTTGATCCAGTCAGCAGAATCTTAACGTTTTCCTTGGAGAATGAAATCAAATCATCCGAATAGTTCATTTGCCTCTTATGACGTTCATATTCTTCCACATCAGCAGCCGTTTTTCTCCGTCTGTGAAGACCTTGACATCTAAATCACTAGTCGATGTGCTTGAGGGCTTCATTGTCAGATAGTAGGAGGCTGGCAGAGGTTGCAGTATGTATAGTACGTGTCACGAATCAGCAATGAGTATTAAACCAATATTTCTTATGAAATAGACAATGGCAGGCTCTCGTGTTGCAGCGCCAGTAATCACTTTCTGTTACCAGTGTGGTCATTAACGCCAATAATGGCATTTTCTGTTGTCTTTAGTACCACTGGTATCACGCCAAGTGCGGTGAGAGATTCCATCATGCCTATAACTTTGAATTGTAATAAAAGTCGCCTTCTTTCTGGGAAGTTTCATAACCTACCAACTCTACAATTTACGGTTTATCCTCTTTTATTGAAACATATTTTCATAAAAATGCCTAAGTTTTCATGAAAATCTTAAAGATATTCTCTTGGAAGCATGCGTGTCCGAAAAATCATACTCTTTGCGGGCTGAGAGCTTGGGTCAGACGCTGTTTTTAAGTCATAGCCCTCGTACTTTTTGGAGTACTTGCGGTACTGCTTGTCTAGCCTCTTTATGAGGAGCTCTTGTTGGTTTTCTTGGTCTTCTTCAATGTCTAAATGATGGAGAAAGTATCTTTGGCTTTGTCCATGGAAAATCCTTTGCTTATCAGGGCTTGGAGGATTTTATCTTGCAAAGCCTTGCTGGGAAGCTTTCCTGGTATTTTCTTTAAAAGTTCTCAGCAACTCGCTCAGCTAGTTCAGTGAAATCAAATGCCTGGTTCTTCCTCTATGATAGTGCTAGAAATGCCTTTTTGACTGAGCTGTTGAGAACAAAGCTCCTTTATCACCAGTGACGAAGGTTGGATTTGAATAGAATTAGCATATTTTCTATCATTAATCAAATGTATCTTTTAGCAAATCATCCAAGATTTTTGGAAATTTGCTCTGAAAGCTGGATGTTGTGCTAGATCAGATAGTCCTTTACTTCCTTGGCAGTTCTTTGCTTGAAGGAGGGTGTAGAGGCTAGATCCGTAGGACTGGGCATAGTCTTGAATTTCTGATAGCTCCTGCTCAGTGATTTCCATCCTTTGGACAGTATGAGGCGGACGATAGTATCTTCTGTAATATAGAGTTTTTCGCTGTCGTCCAACTCAAGAGGTGAGAGCCTTTTTCTTTTCGATTTTGTGATTTTCATAGGGGATTTTGGTTGGGTCCTCTTTTAGCCAAATGCTTCAAAAGCTGCAATCAATCGCAGTTTGTCTGTATCAACATCCTTCTGCCATAGTGAGTCAATAGCTCTGCATATTGAGGTCAGATAAATTATAAGTAAGAGACCAGATTGCCCAGTAAAGTCAATGTGCGTCAGGCTGTCTGGTAAGCGCGTAAAGGTAATAAAGCGGAGGGTTGCTGCCGTCTTTCAGAATGAAATTAGGGCAAGCATGCATCTCCGTGGATCAAGGCGTCCGCCGTCAGTAGGTCTCCCTGCTCTTGGATAAGCTGGTATGCTTCTCACGACGAGATGTGAAATTGAGCAAATAAAGCTTTTTGATAAAAGCAACCTTTCCGATAATTTTTCTGCTGCTTCTTTATAGTGCTGGAGACGATGCTGGTTGGAAATGCTACGGGTTGAGGCTGTGAGTAGTGCAGACATTGTTTACAGCTCTTCTGGCTGTTGGAGAAGGCTTAGGGCGTCTCGCCCTCAGCACAACTTTGAGTCAGCAGGTAGTCTTTATCTGTTGTTTGGTAGTGAATGATAGGCACACCGAGTCCTTGCTCTTCAAACCATTTGGCAAAGTAGTGGCTTCTTGGGCTAGCTGGTACTGGTCGATTTCTCAAATAATGGCCGTATCAGCACAGAAAACGCTGGTCCAGAATGTGAGGAGCTGTCGCAAAGTTAGCTCCCACTGAGATAAGTTCGTATTGCTCAGGAAATGGGATAGTGGAAGGATATTTTTCTGCTTTTCATACTTTTATTGTACCATATTCTCAACCAGATCGACTCATTATGGTATAATAAGGCATGAATGTAAAAAGTGAAGCAACGAATCCTCTGAAAATCAAGAAAATGGGAATCAATGGGGAAGGATTGGATTTTATAAGAAAAACGCTGGTCTTGCTGCGGGGGCTTGAAAAGGCGAAGGTCTACTGTCAGGTGACCAGAGTTCAGCTGTAATTTTATGCGCTGACTCTTGACCATCAATAAGCGGTCAAATTTCGTTGGAAGCGCCATCTTGAAGTTGCTAGTAGCTGCGGGGCTGTCAATCATGCCTCCACATGCCTGATAAGCAGTTGGGTTTAAGGAGGTGCTGCGTCAAGTGCCGAAGAAGTTTGCGCCAGCTGGTTACGAAAACTGATGATTCGTCCGACCCTTGGTATGCAGGAGCACTCTATTATCGGGCTAAACTGCAGTTTCGCACTCGGAAAGTTCAAGGATGAGGTCAGGCAGGAGGCTCTATGCCCAAATTCCCACTATCTGGTCTCGCTGAAGAAAGCTGTCTGGTTCAGGACAAAGGTGCACGCAGGCTATTGTCAATAAGGTAGCTCGGCTTTTAGGCAGTACAGGCTGCCTATCTATGATGAGAGCACTGCTGGAGTCGCACGGTCTCATGATTCCGAGGTAAGAAAAACGGTCAGGTGCAGATGATTTTGTAACAGGACGTATTAGACTTTTCTCCAGTCGTTCGAGGACCTAGTAGCTGAATTTCCAGAGCTAGCGACAGTGGAGTTAATTAGTATCATGATAAGTCAATGTGAGATTTATGCGGGGATAAGACAGAGATTATTCTGGGGCAAGGAGTACATCAAGAGTGCTGGACTATGAGTTCTCCTGTCGCCTCAGGCCTTCTATCAGCTCAATCCTGAGCAGACAGAGGGGTCCTCTCTGTGCGGAGGCAGTCAAGGCGCTGGATGTGAGCTGAGGATCATTTGATCGATGCTACTGCGGTAGGGGACCATGGCTTTGCCTTTGCTAAAAGGGTCAGGCTCTGCGGGGCATGACATCAATACTGAGAGTAGTGAGAGACGCCAGCGCAATGCGAAAAGGATGGGCTTGACAGCACGCTCTACGAGGCTGGGACGGCAGAGGAGATTATTCCTCGCTGGTACGCTGGGGTTATAGGGCGGATGCCTGTGATTGCTGATCACACGAACAGGGTCTGGATGATAAGCTGCTGGAACAATTGTCCGCTACGCCACCTGAGAAGATGGTCTACGTTTTCCTGCAATGTCTCAACTCTGGCTCGGATTTGGTCAAGCTCTGTAGGGTCTATGATTCACTGCATCCAGTCGGTTGATATGTTTTCCGCATACCGCTCCGGACCGAGCGTGGTGAAATTGGTCACAAAAAGACAAGTAAAGAGAGCGATGAAAAACAAGTCTAAAATGAACAGCAAAAGAGGCTGGGACAGACAGCCACTGACGACATAGCCAGTCACCCTGCAAACACGAAAATAAAGACAACAGCCCTCATTTAGAAGTATAATCTAAGTGAGGGCTTTGTGAGTATATAATTTCTGAATATCACTTTCTGGGACAAACTAATCCACTCTACCGACGAGTACCCCAAAATATCGCCTTGAGCATGAGTATAAAAATACGACAACGTTATCGGTAGACAAGCTCTCTGACTTTATAAATGGAGGGAATCACAATGGATGTTCTCTATCAATCTTGTGCAGGTATTGATGTCCATCAAGCTACTGTTGTGGTTTTGTATTCTCGCATGGTACTCACTTCTACTCGTCCAAAGCGTGAAATGGCTCAGTTTGATACAACGACAAAAAGGATTAAAAAGCCTGTCATGATTTTCTCAGTCAATTTCATGTAGAAGCCGTCGATGGAAAGCACAGGAGTTTACTGGAGACCTGTCTGGCATGAACTCTGTGATGACTTTGAACTCATCCTAGCACAGCCTGCTCATATGAAAGCTATTCCAGGTCAAAAAACAGATAAGAAAGATGCTCACTGGATTGCCCAATTAACACGAATCGGCCTGCTTCCTCGCAGTTTCGTTCCTGATGAAACCATTCAAGAATTGAGAGAGCTAACACGACAGCGGAAACACTATGTAGAGAGCCGTAATCGTGAGACCAATCGGATCCATAAAATCCTCCAATCAGGAGGCATAAGCTGACAACCTACATAGAAGATATCATGGGTGCTTCTGATCGAAACTTACTGCAACTGCTTATTGATGAGACGCCCCTTACCCCAAGAATGATCCATCAATCTGTTTATACCAGTTTGAAAAAGAAAAGTTCCCCAACTCCTGAGGGCACTTGATGGGTACTTTTCGGCTCATCATCGTTTTATGTTAGGTCAGTCCTTTGAGATTTACGATTTTTATCAAAACAAATCGATTGTTTGGAAGAGCGTATGAACGGCTATCTAAATCTCTATGAGAGACCAGTGAAATCTAGATTCTATTCACTGGTATTGATCTCATTACAGCCTCTGTGATCATATCGGAAATTGGGGGTAGACATGAGCCAGTTTCCAACAGCTGGACTCATCCTTCTAGGGCTGGTTTGTGTCCTGGAAATAATGAAAGTGCCGGTAAAAAGAGGAGCACAAAAATCAGACATGGCAATTCCTATTTAAAAAGGTGTCTCTGTCAAGCAGTTTTTGCGGCAAAAAGACAAAAAGGAAGTCCACTAGCAGAGCGTTATTACCAAATTCAAAGCAGGAGAGGACCGCAAAAAGCAACTATTGCACTCGCACATCAACTTCTTAAATAGCTATATCCTTTTGAAAGAAAATCTTACTTATCAGGAGTTTGTGCTGCAAAAGGCTACTAGAGACGAGTAGTAGCCTAATACAATTTTTCACTTTCATTATATCACAAGGGAGTCTTTTTGCGCTCTTTTGAGTTTTCGTATAAAAGTCCTAGCCTCTCAATTGTCTTTGGATTGTCGAGCAAGACGCAGTGGTTGAGTGGGCTCTACTACGCTGATTTCATCAGCTTTTACAGCCCTACTCAACTGTGGGGGTGGGACGACGAAATCGAATTCTAACGAGATTACCGATTTCTGTCCCACTCTCTCTGAGTTAGAGGCTTATAGCTTGATTTCAGTGTTTTGGAGGATCTTGATAAAAAGTGGTTTTTAAGAAAGATAAAAGATTGTGAAACCCTAGTTTATTAGTTTTCTTCATAACAATAACTATAGTCTATTAGAATTTGTTATATTCTCTGAGATCAATTTGAGCAAGTGTGGAAGGATTTTTATAAGACGCATCTTTTTGTGATATAATAATAAAATATACACGGAGGTAGGGCATATGGATAATGTGATTGATTTGTCTATCCCAGTGGCAGAAGTGATTGAGAAGCAACCCGAGGTCTTGGATGTCTTGGTCGAGTTGAGCTTTAAGCCTCTGGTAATCCTGTCATGCGCACCATGCAGTCAGGCGCATGGTTTTTCGATCAAAAGAAAAGGAGCCAGTATGAATGGCATTGACCTGAATAAAATCAAGCAAACGCTGGAATTAAATGGCTATGAAGTGGTGGGGATTTAGAAATGGCTACTGAACCATTGAAGTCCTCAAGTCTATCTTGCTGGACCTACATAATGGAGCTTCTGCAGAATCCGTTCAGGAGCTTTTCAACAGAACATTTTGCTGGTGTGTCCGCTATCGAAATCAGCCTGATGGAGCATGAGCTAATGAACTCGGATACAGGGAGTGACCTTTGAAGATGTCATGTCCCTCTGCAATGTTCATGCCAACCTCTTTTTAAAGGAGCCATTCAGAATGTAGAGGTGGCTGATACCGACCATCCAGGCCATCCAGTTCAGATCTTCAAGCAAGAAAATCTAGCGCTTCGGGCTGCTCTTATGCGGGTTCGTAGGCTCTTATCCACCTATGAAAGTACAGAAGATGAGGAACTTCTACCTGAAATCACAGGGACTCCAGCGTCAGCTGGAGTTTGATCAGGGCAGTTTGATATCCACTATCAGCGCAAGGAAAGAGCTCATGTTTCTATTATGGAGAGCTATAGCGCGATTCGCCACCCAAGGTCATGTGGGGCGTGGATGATCAGATTCAGGACCTTTTTCCAAGAGCTAAGGTGCTGCAGAGCAGCTACCGGATACTTCGATTGAGGAAGTCAAGGACAAGTTTGAGACTTTTGCTGCTGAGTTTGAAGCTATGATTTTCAAGGAAGAGTCCATCCTTCTCATGATACTCCTCAGTCCTTTACTCAGGATGACTGGCTCAAGATTGCTGAGGAGAGCGATGCTTATGGCTATGCTATCATCAAGCCGACAGAAATAGGATTCTGTGCGGAATTCATTCTCGGAGGGAGGAAGCTGAGGGATGCTGCTGATGATGGGAGCAAGCTCAGCCACTAGAACAGACTAGTGATGGCAGATTTCAGAGTCATTGACACGCCGGATGGTCAGGTCACTATTTCCTTTAAGCCAAGGAAAGAAGGAGCAAGTCTTTAATCAGGGACTCTCAGCAGCCTGTAGCGGCTATCTATGGCATCGGTGGCAGGTACAAATCTGATTTTGGACCATCTGCCATGGAGATTACCTTGTCAATAAGGACGATATTTTCCAGTATTATAATGACAGTGTACCAGCGGATGAGATGATTTTTGAAAGCGGACGCCGTCCCAGATAAGGGCGCAATGTCGAACTCTGCCATCCACCCAAGTTTTTGGACAAGGTGCGGCGGATTTTTAAGGCACTGCGTGAGGAGAGCAGGGACAAGTTTGAGATGTGGTTCAAGTCGGAATCACGGGCAAGGTTGTCCATGTGACCTATGCGGCGGTGCGAGGATGGAAAGTGATTTCAGGGTGCTGGAGTATGTACAGGACATTCAGCCCTTCCGTGACATTGATAGTGATTTTTACCGAGATTTGGACTAGGTATTTACAGTTAGAAAGTGAGAAAAATGAGTTACGAACAGGATACAGGAGTTTGAGCAGGTCAAGACCCGAGGTTATGATTAACGAGATGGTACTCAAGGAGAGTCAGGCAGTCTACGAGGCAGACCAGGGGACGAGCAGGTCCCAAGGAAGCAGCCATTCGCTATGAAAGTCGTCTCGACGCCTACCAGTTCCTTTTAGGAAATTCGCAACTATCAGGCTGGCAAAGGATTTCAGACCTGCAGACGGACTTTTGGGTGAGAGAAATTATTGATTTTTCGCTGAAAGGTGATAGAATAAGTTCATCAGAGGGTGTTTTGAATCCCACATTTTACAGAAAGTGGCGGTGCTGAGAGAGTCCACAAATGTGTCAAAGCTGGTTGCTGATGATGAAAAATGAAATAATATTGTCTTTTTATTTTAAAGAAGAAAGTTGCAGGCATCTGCCCGAGTGGGTAGTACCGCGGATAAACACATTCGTCCCTGTCATAAATATGACAGGGCGATTTTTAGTAAAGCGAGGGGAGGAAGATGGAGCAAGCACGATTACCAAATCTATTAGAAACGGAACGTCTCGTCTTGGGAGTCCGTACAGATGGCTGATGCCGTAGATATCTTGACTATGCTGAGTCTAGTAGAAGTCTCCTACCCAGCAGGTTTTCCACCCGTCAAGACCTTGGAAGATGAGATTTATTATCTGGAGCATATCCTTCCTGGGCGTAATATAAAGGAGAATCTCCCGGCAGGCTATGGAATTGTCGTCAAGGACACGGATAAAGGTGTTGGCTCTGTTGATTTTAACCATCGGCATGAAGATGATGTGTTAGAGATTGGCTATACCTTGCACCCAGACTGTCGGGGGCGAGGTTATGTGCAAAGCAGCACGTGCTTTGATTGATCTGAGGCTTTTAAAGATTTAGGTCTTCACAAGATTGAGCTGACTTGTTTTGGCCAATGTCCAAAAGTCAACGAGTCGCTGAGAAACTTAGCTTTACTACTCGAAGCTCGCATTCGAGACCGCAAAGATGCTCAGAGCAACCGCTGTGACGGTCTGATATATGGATTGCTGAGGTGAGTGGGAGGAGAAAAGATTGCAAAAGAAAAATCGTAAAAAGAATCAAGACGTCAGCAGAAGTGGCAATCAAAGTCATTTCTGAAGAAGAGGCTGCGTGGACAGAAGCATTAGCCTACAAACCAATCTTAGTTGAGCGGCGTAGAATTCAAAACTTTGATGAGCAACACAAGCAATTATGCAATATGCTGATGAGTATGTGACTATCCGAATATTCAGGAAATTAGTACCAATTAAAAACAGGAACTTTTGATTGGCATCAGGATCATGCTATTTAGAGAAGCGATGTATATAAAAATAAACAGAAGAAATAAACTGCTGAAACAAGTGTTAAGCTCAATCCAGATTATTTTGCAGCGGTTTCATCTATTTGTATCAGAGGTTGAAGACTTTGATTTGCCGTCGCTTTGAGTCTTAGAATTTGAAACTCTGGTCTTAGAAAAATGGAAAATCAACGGCTATAATAATTGGAATTATTTTGACAGTACTATCCTAGCTGCACTGATGTTCTGATTGAATATTACATGGAGGAGGATGTTACTATAAAAGCCTTGGAATTAGTTGATCTGTACTTGAGTAAGCGACCAGAACGTTTTTCCGCTCAGCTTTGTTTTCTGTATGCTTTCCTTATATCATATGACCGGTCAGGAGATAAAGAGTTGACGCTTCTATCAAGACAGTAGGAATAAAGGAAATGCGATGATACTATATTGGTACATGCTATTATTGCTGCTTTCTTGCGAGGAAAACTAGGAAGCGAGAAAATTATTTGCAAAGTTAGCTGAGATTAACGCTGAAGCGATTGCCTTCTTTGCTGAAGAAGACTGGTATTTTCAAGTGTTTGATATAGGGGAACAGAATATTACTACCCAAACACAAATGAGTCACTGATGGCGAGTCTCTATCCACTTTTGATTTTTAGAAAGAAACATCATTTTGACCAGTTTTTTGGCAAATGAAGCGAAAAAATTGGATGATAGGAGCACTTTGCCTTTCCTTATGGACTAGAAGAAGGCTTTATTGACTAACTGGCTTGTTTTCTTTGTGGCAGAACCAGAAATGAACGATATTCGAATGGATTATGCTCGAATTTTTCGTAAATAATGGAATCTGTACATCATTGATTTCAAAGATTGGACAGAAAAAAGTCCTAGCTTTAAAAGGAATTGTATACTACGGTCAAAAACTAAAAGAAAATGGCGTGAAGTTTAAAAAGCGAATTAATCGCTTTTTGAATGAATGAGGAATCTTGTTTTGATTGTATTTTCAAATTCAACGAGTCGTCTGAGAAACTTGGCTTTACCCATGAGCTCGCATCCGGGACTATAAAGATGCCCAAGGCAATCGCTGTGATGATTTGAGGTATGGATTGCTGAGGGAGTGAGTGGAAGCTAAAGTAAGCATTAAAGAAACTGTTAGTTGAACTATTCGAAAATTCTCGAACAGTTGGGATTAATTAACTTTTGAAAGCGAGGTTGAAAAATTGGAAATAGGGCAGATTATTAGTCTACTTAGCGGTGCAGGGAATAGAACTATCTTGAGCGCATTCTTGGTCTTTATAAATAGTAAAAACAAATTGAGACTTTGTAACAGAGAGGCGTTCAGAGTGGAGAGAGAAATTAAAGTCAATTATAGTTGATTTGTTGAGTGGAAATAATCGAAGCAATGTCATTAAAGTAGACTTGAAACTCTATTAAATCCTATGGTAGTATATATCTAAAGAAGATGCATATGAATTTTTATATGAATGATGGTCATATATGGGAGATAGTTGATAATTTTGAGTTATTCAACTAAAAGTATAAATGTATTAACAAAATACTTAGAACTACTTTTTAAAAATATGACTGGGAAAGGTCAAACATGAGATAAAACTCCGATATATTCAATAGTTTTATACTTTTATTCTTATTATTACTTCTCTATCTAATTCTATTACGTCTGTTCAAAATAACTGACTTTAACTCAGGAATAGTACTCACTATCATCATTTTTATGATAGTGAGTATATTCTATTTTAGAAAGCTTTACTAAAAATTTTAAAAAGTACGTATTTGAAGGGATCTATATTGGTTTTCTTATGTCTTTCTATGTATTATGGTATAGATGGTATGCTATATTGGTTAATTTTTCCTGAAAACAAAAAGATTTAGAAGTTTATTTGTCACATTGTCAATTTAGCATTAATATTGAGTACAGAACTGAAGATTATTATAAATACTAACATTGAAGAGAAAGTATATTCTTTGCCTAAAAGAGATTTTAATGAGGAGAACACACATGTCTAAGAACTTTCACCTAAATACAATCCAGCCGAGGTTGAGGCTGGTCGTTATCAAAAAGTGGCTTGATGCGGATGTTTTCAAGCCTTCGAGGCGATCAAAAGGCTAAGCCTTATTCAGATCGTGATTCCGCCACCAAACGTAACTGGTAAACTCACCTAGGTCACGCTTGGGATACGACTTTTGCAGGATATCATCATCCGTCAAAAACGGATGCAAGGTTTTGACACGCTTTGGCTTCAGGGATGGACCACGCGGGGTATTGCGACTCAAGCTAAGGTTGAGGAGCGCTTGCGGAGACAAGGCATTTCCCGCTATGACCTCGGTCGTGAGAATTCCTCGATAAGGTCTGGGAATGGAAAGACGAATATGCGACAACCATCAAGGAACAATGGGGCAAGATGGGGTACTCTCTGTAGACTATTCTCGTGAGCGTTTCACTCTTGACGAAGGTTTGTCAAAAAGCCGTTCACTAAGGTCTCGTGAACTTTACAAGAAAGGCTGGATCTACCGTGGTGAGTTTATCATCAACTGGGACCCAGCTGCTCGCACAGCCCTTTCTGATATTGAGGTTATCCACAAGGATGTGGAAGGTGCCTTCTACCACATGAACTACATGCTGAGGATGGTTCACGCGCCCTCGAGTTGGCGACCACTCGTCCTGAGACCATGTTTGGGGACGTTGCCGTTGCAGTCAATCCAGAAGACCCACGTTACAAGGACTTGATTGGTCAAAACATCAGTTCTCCAATCGCTAATAAATTAATTCCCAATCGTTGGGACGAACACTGCGGATCCTGAGTTTGGTACTGGTGTCGTGAAAATCACACCCGCTCACGATCCAAACGACTTCTGGTTGGTCAACGCCATAACTGCACGCAAGTCAACGTCATGAACGACGACGGAACATGAACGATCTGGCCTTCGAATTTGCGGGCATGGACCGCTTTGAAGCTCGTAAGGCAGTCGTTGCTAAAGTTGGAAGAAATCGGTGCCCTTGTTAAAATCGAAAAACGTGTCCACAGCGTTGGTCACTCAGAGCGGACTGGTGTTGTGGTTGAGCCACGCTTTGTCTACTCAATGGTTCGTCAAGATGGACCAATTGGCTGAAACGCCATTGCCAAACCAAGACACAGACGATAAGGTCGAAATTCTACCCGCCTCGTTTCAACGATACCTTCCTCCAATGGATGGAAAAATGTTCACGACTGGGTTATCTCTCGTCAGCTCTGGTGGGGTCACCAAATCCCTGCTTGGTACAATGCTGAAGGTGAAATGTACGTACGGTAAAGAAGCTCGGAAGGTGACGGTTGGACTCAGGACGAGATGTCTTGGATACTTTGGTTCAGTTCTGCCTTTTGGTCACTTCTCAACCATGGGCTAGCTGGATGTCGACTCAGCGGACTTCAAACGTTACTTCCGACCTCAACCTTAGTAACTGGTTACGACATCATCTTCTTCTGGGTGTCTCGGATGATCTTCCAATCTCTGGAATTCACTGGCCGTCAACCATTCCAAAACGTGCTTATCCACGGTCTTATCCGTGATGAAGAAGGTCATAAGATGTCTAAATCTCTTGGGAACAGGATTGATCCCAATGGATGTCATTGACAAATACGGTGCCGATGCCTCGTTGGTTCCTCTCAAACAGCTCTGCACCAGGTCAAGACGTGCGCTTCAGCTATGAGAAAGATGGATGCTTCTTGGAACTTTCATTAACAAAATCTGGAACATTTCCCGCTATATCCTCATGAACAATGAAGGCTTGACGCTTGGAGGCGACGTGAAATGTCGATCAGGTGGCCTGGTCAGGCAGCTGAAATGTCACCGACCGCTGGATTCTCCACAACCTCAATGAAACCATCGGCAGAGTCGCTGAGAACTTTCGATCAAGTTTGAGTTCGAGTGTGCTGGTCACATCCTCTACAACTTTATCTGGGATGAGTTTGCGGACTGGTACGTTGAGTTGACCAAGAAGTCCTATATAGCGACAATGAAGAAGAAAAAGTCATCACTCGCTCTGTCCTCCTTTACACGCTGGACAAGATTCTGCGCTCCTTCACCCAATCATGCCATTTCGTGACAGAGGAAATCTTTGGGACAAATCTCAGAAGGCACCATCGTACAGCAGCTATCCAGTGGTTCATCCAGCTTTTGAAAGATCTGCCGGCAGCAGCTGGTGTCGAAAGTCTCAGGATCTGATCCGTTCGGTGCGTAATGCGAGCTGCAGAAGTAAATGTAGCGCCAAAGCAAAGCCGATTACCATCCTTGATTAAGACGACAGACGATAGCGACTGAAACGTTCTTCAAGCAGCAATGTCAACTACATCAAACGCTTCACCAATCCAGAACATCTGAAATCGCATCAGAACCATCCCTGCACCTGAGCTCGCTCATGTCAAGCGTCATCACAGGCGCAGAAATCTACCTGCCACTCACTGACCTCCCTCAATATCGAAGAAGAACAGCTCGTCTCGAAAAAGAACTAGCAAATGGCAAAAAAGAGCTGGATATGGTCGGTAAGAAACTCTCTAACGAACGCTTCGTAGCAAACGCCAAACCAGAAGTCGTCCAAAAAGAACGCGACAAACAAGCTGACTACCAAAGCCAAGTACGATCGCGACCGTAGCGCGGATTGATGAGATGAAGAAACTTTGGTGAAATAAATGATAGAAACACGGTGGATGCTGTTTTTAGTATAATTTAAAGAGAAAAACTTACCTCGGAGGGTATATGTTTATTTTAATCGGGCTTTTCTTAATTTCTATTCTCTATTAATTTCGTTTATTAATGGGTGGGAAAACTGGACTTAGTGATAGTAATTGGTTATTTGTATTTGTTCTGTAAACAATCAGGTAATTTAAGTTTTACATCAATGGAAAAATTTAGATATTGCTCTTATCTTTATACTGCTATTTTATTCTCTATCGGATATTTTGTGGGGATTAAGAATTGTTGGATTGAGTATACCTCTAGTTCAAAATATTATATTGAAGTACATTAATCTTAAGGATTATCTAAAAGTATAAAATTAGTATTCATATGCGAGATATAAGTGAGATTGTCTTGCTTTTTATTGCTGATAACATTAATCTATGTTCAAGAGTTTTTAAAGTGCCCTACAGTCTCGTTTCAAAATACCGATACCAATATCGTTGAGTTAATTAGTTTTGAAATAGGAGTATTTAGTCTGTATGGTATATACGTTGGTTTTCTTCAATTTTTTTAACGGAAAATGATAAAGGCTTATTATCTAGGGAGTAAGCAAGACTAAATTCATGCTAGATAAATCAATTTGGTCAAGATTCACTCAGGGCAAAATTATTCCATATCCTTTTATTCCTTACAGTTGCAATGCCTGTTTTTAAGTAATTTTATTCATCAGACAAATTATCTTGAATATATTTGGCAAGCAAGTTCAGGAATAGTAATCATTATTTATATCTATCTACTTAAACTGAATATAAAGTGTTGCTTATAATGTTTTTTTAGATTAAACGCCGAAAGGGATTCATAAAAATTCAAAAACAAGATTCGTCATCTGCTGAGATGAAAAATAAGAGAATTAAGGAAAACAAGTGTTGATGAGAAATTTCTATCTCTCTTCAAAGAGAAATGAAGGAGTTATTTTTGGAAAGTATATAAAAAACCAGATGAATATGTCGATAATTTTATATCCGTCTTTCTAGAAAAATCGTTTTTTTATTAATTGATGTAGAAGAGCGTAATGACTTTGTATTTTCTATCTTTCATAAAGAATATTGGAGAAATTATAACTTAGCTTACTCAATCGATGAATATTTAGAAAAAGCTTTCATCTAAGCAAATTTCTGATTTCTATAAGTTCTATAGAAAGTATTGCAAATATAAATGGGAATTTTTGAAGAGATTTCAGGATAATATTCTTTCGAAATACATGGAAAGAACTAATTGAGCAGGATCTTAGAGTTTTCCAAAGTCTTGAGAAAAAAGGATGATACATTTGAAGTTTTACAAATTGAGAAACCTACGAGTGTCTATTTGGAACAATCAAGTGATTATAAAATCAAAGAATATCTATTTGAGACTCTTATTAACAATAAAGCTATCAAACTAAATGTAATAGTTTGATGAATTGAGGAATGAATTACATTCTATTAAGAATTCAAAGATGAAAAAAGAGTTGCAAAAGAGCAAAATGAAGATTTTTTTACGTTTTAAATTAAATCAACTATTCAAAAAATATGAGCGAGGCGAAAGAGAGTTTTCTCTCCCTAAATTTGAAAAAGTTGTCTTATGATTTTTGATGGGAGTAAACGTAATGATTTCTATAACAGTATGTTTTATTCTGAAAATTTGTTTTAATTACTTAGCTGGAGGAAGAATTGAAGATTTTAGTCAAAACGAAAGTTAAAAGCAGATGATAGTGAGGAGCAAAAAAACAAAAATTTAAAGCTCAAAAAAATACAGAAACTTATCTTGAGTATGAATGAAGAGTATTGCTTTAGCATTCATGCTATATCAATTATATACACAGATGGTGATATTTGGGATAATAATATTAATTTTTATGATACTCACATCAAAAATAATGGATGAAAATAAAAAAACATCAAGACTATTTATTTCATAAAAGCAAAAAATATTTTATTAAGAACCGATATCAACCATCGTATTTCAAAAAGATTTTTTAGATATACTATGGAACACTCGTAATGATGAAAATCACTACCATTACTTGGTTTGAGAAATTTGGAAATAGACATAGGATGTCAAAATTTAAAATATTGTATATCCAGTGGTTGTTAACTGAAAGAAGTGCTCCCTAGAAATAGGTTTGAAGACTTTAAAAATAATGAATTCAATAATGAAATTTGTGTAGAATATTTTCATTTTAACTGATAAGGTAACTGGTTTGTTTACAAAAGATTGTTACAACTGCGTACAAAAATGATTTTGCAATTTATGATTGAATATATTTTGATTGAAGGAGATATTAATCTACAATATATTTCAAGAAACTTATCTTTTAACTGGATTATTAAAATTAGAGTATATTTTAAAAATAACCTTAAGTCTAGCTTTAATAATAGAGTTATATTTGATTCAATGGGAGAATTTAAATGGCTCTTTAATAATAGTAATAATATTTTAGATTTTTTTATATTTTTGAAACTTATTGATAGTTATTATTTTTGATTTATATCAAGAAAAAGAATTTATCAAAGGATTCAAGTCTAAATTAGAGAAACAATTGAACTTCAATTTGACAATCGAAGAATATGTAGATGCTATTTCTGAGAAAATTTGTGATTTTGAAATAGTTTCAACTTCTAATAAAGAGAGCTATAGTTTCCAAATTAATTGATATTTTTAAATAATCAGAATAGTAAGGTTGATATAAGGAAAACGAGGAAATATCGTTATAAATTAGTTTGATTAATTTTTTAGTAAGTTATAGTTTTTTTAGTTTGTTTTTATACGAGGCACAGGTTTACTGAAAAGGGCTTTAGTATGTTACGATGAAGCAACAAGGTAATAAAAGGTAAATTAGAAGACCATAAATTTTGAAATCTTTAGGTGGAAAGGAATTAATAAATTGATAAACATTCGTTAAATCTATGTTATACTACTCTTGTTAATAATTTTTAGAAAGCAGGTTACTACATGACAAATTCTGTAAGTTCGAACCAAGCTGAGAAGTACAATATTGCAGCTTCTTCTCAGGTGTTGTGCGATGAGTTGGGTTTGAATAGACATAGCTGTAGAGAAAATTATAACTATGAAAAAGTCCATTTCAAAAATAATAATTTCACAGCGATCTCCACTTCAATTCATTATCGGACGAACATTTGTAATTATGAATATCCTACTACAAAAGCCCTCCTGGGTGCAGAAATTTAAAGAAGATTGAAAAAAGTTTTTAGGAATGTCTCTTACTTTTTAGCTGACCAGTTGTTTAGCTGCGAGCGATTTTGTCTATTAGGGCTTTATATTGAAAATTCAATCTTCATTTGTTTTAGTTCTTTATTTGTGTTAGAATAATAGGAAATAAATGTGGAGGTATGCTATGGAACTGCGGACTAATGCAGGAAGTTTACAAGGTTCTCTTCGGGTGCCAGGAGATAAATCTATCAGCCACCGTCCATTATTTTTGGAAGTATGCGGAAGGCGTCACGACTGTTCGTGTATTCTGCGAGGAGAGATGTTCTCTCTACGATGCAGGTTTTCGTGTTAGGCGTTGAAATTGAAGATGATGGTTCTGTTGTCAAGATTCATGAGTGTTGGTTTTGACGGTATGAAAGCCCCGAAATAGGTGGATATGGGGAACTCTGGGACTTCTATTCGTCTGATTTCAGGAGTTTTAGCCGGTCGGACTTTCAAGCTGGGATGTTTGGGGACGATGGTTTGTCTAAACGTCCTATGGATCGAGTAACGATTCCGCTTCGTCAGATAGGGCGTAAATTTTCTACGAAAATCTGAACGTGATTTACCACCTCTCATTATTCATGGCACCAAGGATTTGAAACCAATTGCTTATCAGTTGCCGGTAGCCTCTGCCCAAGTAAAGTCTGCCCTGATTTTTGCTGCTTTACAGGCGCAGGGCGAGTCAGTCATCATCGAAAAGTCGCGCAACCACTCAGGACATGATTGCCCAGTTTGGCGGTCCATTCTGAGACGGTAAGAAATCCGTGTTCATGGCGGTCAAGTTTTGAAAGGTAAAGCCAGGTGACGGTGCCGGAGATATTTCCAGTGCAGCTTTCTGGCTGGTTGCTGGCTGATTGTTCCCAGCAGTCGAGTGATTCTTGAGAACGTGAATCAATGAAACCCGAACAGGAATTTTACGGATGTCATCGCAGTATGGGTGGCAAGATTCAGCTATCAGATTGATGATGGGGCGAAGTCGCGACTACTGCTGTTGAAACTTCTGATTTGACTGCACTGAAATCGGAGGAGACTAGTTCCGCGTTTGATTGATGAGCTGCCGATCATTGCCTTGCCTAGCAACGCAGGCTAAGGGACGCACCATTATCCCGAGATGCAGAGGAGCTGAAGGTGAAGGAGAAACCGACCGCATCCAAGTCGTCGCAGACGCTTTGAACAGTATGGAGCAAACATTCAGCCGACAGCGGATGGAATGATATTGAAGACGCCGCTCAGGTGCTTCTGTCATACTTTCGGGAGATCATCGAATTGGAATGATGGCGCATTGCTGCCCTCTAAATGGAAGGACAAGTGAAACTGGAGCGAGCGAGGCAATCGCACAACTACCCAGCTTTTTCACTGAGTTTGAGAGAGTAATATATGGCTAAAATATTACTAGGTTTTATGGGGGCAGAGCAAGACAACGATTGGTCGTCTTTTTGGATCCGAATTTTCATGACCTGGACGAGATTGATTGTGAAGAAATCAGGATGCCTATTGCCGACTTCTTTTGCCTGTGAGGAGAGAGGCTGCCTTTCGTCAGATTGAAACAAGCATGCTGGAGCGTTTGCTGGGTGATGAGGTGGACGTTATATCGACCGGAGGAGGTTGTTGTCAATCACCAATCAAATGGTCTGAAGAAGAATCCTTATAATATTTACTGCAGGTCGATTTTGATACTCTGTGATGCGGATTCAAAAACGATGTGGGCATGCAAAGACCTCTGTTCTTGAATAATAGCCGCGAGCAATTCAGGGAAATTTTGAAGGACGTTACCCTGTACGAAAGTATTGCCACCCATATCATTGATGTGCAGGCAAGACACCAGAAGAAATAGCGGAGCAGATTCGATGTTTAGAGATGTATTTAGGACCTGAGGGTTCTTTTTCTCACCATGTGGCTCAAAAAGCCTTTTCCCAAAGGGAAAAACAGTCCTTTTAGAAAATATCACTGAAGTGATGACAGCTGACGAAAATGGGCGAGTGTGATTGTTCGATAGTGCCAGTTGAAAATTCTATCGAAGGAAGTGTTCATGAGACGCTGGATTATCTTTTCACAAGCAACTATTCAAGCTGTTGCGGAAGTGTCCAGCCGATTAAGCAGCTTGACCTTAGCTTGAACAAACCGATTGAAAAAGTTTTTCCTCATCCGCAAAGCTATCGCTCAGGGACAAAAATATATTTCTCAGCACTATCCGAATGCGCAATTTGAGATTACTGCCGTGCGTGCCGTACAGCACGTTTTGTGGCGGAGCATCCGGATATGAATTATGCTGCTGTCGCACCTCAGGCGTCTGCAAGCGAATACCATTTGAAATGGTTGCGCGTGATATTCAGGAAATGGAAGAAAACTACACTCGTTTCTGGATTTTGGGACATAGGTGCCTGAGCTTGGTTGCTCCAAACAAGACAAGCAAACGCTGGGCCTGTAACCCTGCCAGATAATTTGCATGATTGCTTTGTACAAGGCACTTTCTACCTTTGCTTGGCGCGGAATTGACGACTAAGATTGAAAGCCGCCCTCTTAAAACGGCTGGGGAATATTTTCATTATTGACATCAATGAAAAGAGAAAAATTGGTTGATGTGCCTATCAGAACTTGCAAATTTGGGATTACTTTTAAAAGTTTTGGCAGTTACGTTTTTCTGATTCATGATAAATAGATTGGAGAAAAGATGAGGAGACCGAAAAATCTTAGCCATCGTGAGCAGCTCCGTTGGAGCTATCTTTATAAAAACTATTATTATTTAAACGACAAAGAAAAAGGAACTTGCACTTCGACAGAAGCGAAAGGAAATGTTCACGAGAGTAATAGCGTACGGTAAACTATGCGGATTCGGAAGAGGATATTTCGTCGTCTGACCCAATGAGACAATGTGCAGACAGATTCGTCACAGGCTTTTGCCAAAATATCCTGAGCGCCCTTCGCGTAGCAGGAGACGAAAACCAGACAGATCAGTTCAGTGGCAGCAGTTGATCAGCCTCAGCCAGCGCTAAAAAACGCAGAAAGATTAGGATTAAACGTATTCTTCTTTGGTTCGAATTTTTCTTGTTGCTGGTCTTAGGCGGGATGATTGCTATGTTTATCAAGGGCTATACGACGGCTGGCTGGAAACTCGAATGTGACAGATGTGGAACTTTCGATGGACAAGATGAGTTCAGATGGGGTGAATATTCTCATTCTCCCGGAACGGACGGCAGAGTGGGGGAGCAGTCAACGGAGACGCGGACTGACTCGATCATGGTTCTGAACGTGGGCAACAAAGACCACAAGATTAAACTAGTCAACTTTATGCGTGATACCTGATTCATGTTGATGGTGCCAGCAACATTTGATGCGGATCCTTGCAAGAAGATTATTATGATCAAAAATTAATGTAGCTTATACATTTGGGGAACAAAAGGAAATCATCAGGAGCTGATCTTGTCCGTCAGGTGTTGAAAGATCACTTTGATATTGATATTAAGTATTATGCCTTAGTTGACTTTCAAACCTGCCACGCAATCGACACTCTTTTTCAAACGGTGTCAGCATGGATGCAAAATTTTCGACAATCAATGAGTGAGGCGGTGACGGAGGTTGAGGTCCCAGATGATCTCAACATGAAGGACGGAGTTGTGCCAAACCAGATTATTAAAGTTTGGCAAAGCAGCAGATGGATGTAGGACCCTACTAAATTATGCTCGTTTCCGCAAGGATGATGAGGAGACTTTGGTCGGACCCGTCGCCAGCAGGAGGTCCTAACACTATTTTTCAGCAGGTGAGATCAACTAAACTCTTTACTGGGGCAGAGCTTTAGGTAGGTCTTTGCCTTGACTTCCACTAATGTTCCTAGCAGTTTTCTTTTTGTTCAACAGTTTTTCTCTTTCATAGCTCTCAGCAATGGGGTTGAGCGCTTGACCATTCAGAAAATGGAGACTGGGTGATACCTATGACATGTATATGGCAGTCAGAGGGCTCTTGATTGACTTTTAGAAGCTTACAAAGAAAGCTGCACCAAATGGAGCTTCAAGATGGGCTCTTATGATATAATGGAAGTAGCAGATTTTGTCTCCTTTTCTTTCTATGGGAGAAAATAGCAGAGCAGAAATGTGAACATATTTTTCCAATGGGAAGAAAAGAAATAAACAGTAAATCCTGTGATCCCTACTCACTGAGTATAATTGCAGTTGAGCGCAAGATTGATTAGAAAGTAAAGAAATGTTAAAAAGAACGATATTAGTGATGAGAAATTGTGGATTTGAGTCATGAGGGGGCAGAGTAGCCAAGGTAGACGGTACGCGTCTTTCATTGAAAATGCCCTGCCGAGTGAAGTGATTCGTATGCGTGTCCTCAGGTCAATAAAAATCGAGCTTTAGTAGAGTTGAGAGGGATTTTTGAAAAGTCTGACCAGCGCAATGAGCATGTCGATTTGGCCTATTTGCGGACTGGAATTGCTGATTTAGGATCCTTGTCTTCAGCTCAGCTAGCATTTAAAAGGCAAGCAGGTGCAGGACTGCCTTTATAAAATAAGCTGGGATTTCGCGAAGTGGAAGTGATGGAGACACTGGGCAGCTCAGCCGCTGGCCTACCGCAATGAGGCTCAGGTACCAGTCCGTCGTGTCAATGGTCGGCTGGAGCAGGCTTTTTCGTAAAAATTCCCATGACCTACTGCCGATTGAGGATTTTTATATTCAGGATCAGTCATTGACCAAGTGATCGTTTTGTCGCGACTTTGCCGCCGCTGACCTCAAACTTATGATGAGGAAAGGAAGGCACTGGGACTGATTCGTAATTTGGTTGTTCGCCGTGGCAGTATTCGGGTGAAATCAGTGGTGATTTTGGTGACTCGTCAGTAAAGATTTTCCGAGTGGATCAGCTAATTGAGCGTTTGATGAGGCTTTTCAGCTATCAAAGTCCATCATGCAAAATATCAACGACCAGCCGAAATGCCATTTTCGGTCGGTTTCGGACCTCTACAGTGCAGACTTTATCACTGACAGCATGCTGGGCAAGCAGTTCAGATTGCTGCGCCAGCCTTTTACCAAGTCAATACTGAGATAGCGAGAGTTGTATCAGACGGTGGCCATTTGCTGATTTTAAAAAGAGGATATTGTGCTGGATGCTCGGATTATCGGCACCATTGGTCTGTCGCTGACTGACCGAGTCCAGCAGGTCTATGGGTCGAGGTCTAAAGTGGCGTAGAAAATAGATCAAACAGGCAGAACTCAACGGCATCACCAACGCCAGCTATGTTTGCCTGCAGATACCATCCAAAGCTTGGCTGGATCAGAATCAAGGCAGATGTCATCCCTAGTCGATCCGCCACGTAAGGAGCTTGACAGATGACTTTATCACTTCGTAGTGTGTATGGAACTCAGCGGATTGCTCTATATCTCACTGCAGCCTGCCACCATGGCACGTGATATCAAACTCTATCAAGAGCTGGGCTACAGAGCTGAAGAAAGTCAGCCAGTGGATCTATTTCCGCAGACGCATCACGTTGAGCAGTGTCACTGCTTGTGCGAGGCAGATCGATCAGCAGAAGCGAGATGTTCCCCTCATGCGATAGCTGTCGTGAGTGGGGATAGTCTCACGACGGACTAAAATCATGTGTTCAGTGTGGTGAGATACGAGGGCAGTTAAATTTGGACGATCGTGGGCTATTCACGAATATACTAATAGATCAATTGATGGAAGAACACTATAGGAGAGTATAAGAACTGGAGAAAATTGGTCCATAAGAATGGAAAAATAATAAGAGAGAAATAATTGACAAGTATAATTACTGAAGGGGTGATAAAAAGGAAAAGGATCATAAGATGAGCATACTATGTTATTGTGAGATGATAAAATCTAAATTTGGAGGAACTAAAATGAGAAAAGTGATATTAAATATGATCCTTATGAAATGAGAACACGTGGTTGTGGTTGATGGAAAAGTACAGAAAAATAAGCATTGCGATGCTAACTTATATTTAGATGCTGATAGTACATATGCCTATTCAATCGTGGATTGATCAATAAGTCGAGATAACTGGAAAGGTTATTGAAACGCTGTGCTTAATGGGCGATAAGGATATAGTGGTCGAGTTTTTCTGGAAGAAAAGATGGGTGTATGATAGTGTGACAAGAAGCACTTATCGCGCAGAATAGAGGTGCGTAAGCTGGTACAAATCTTACCTTTTGTGACCTTACGGATGAAATTGTGGCTGACTCTGAAATGAAAAAGAATATTGATGAGTAATTAATTTGATGCTACAGATTATTTTGAAGAAATCGTGAAAAGTCAAAGTCAGAAGTACTCATATATGAACGCTTAAAAGAAACGTATAGAAATTGATGCTGAAGAATTTAGAATTGTGTTTACAGGACATCATAGTAGTGGTAAATCTTCTACAATAAATGCGCTAATTCAGAAAGAATTTATTGCCAGCAACGTCCGGAACATGCATGCTAAAATATAGTAAGGTATTCATAGCGAAAACAGAAAAATACATGCTGTTGTTGAAATATAAATTGAATGGAAAAAGTTAAAGAATTTAAGTGTTTCTGATGAACAAGAAATTCAAGATAGAATTAAAGTAGTAGAGGATGCTGTTGAAATAATAGAAGTATACACTGACCTTTCAATTCTGTATCCAGAAGGAGTGAAAAAGATTACAAAATGTGTAATAGTAGTACGCCCAGTCACAGATAGCGCAACGAGAAATGACACTGTGAAAAAGCTGAAGAAGATGAAACGTCTTTCTAAGAAATCACATATTGAGATTACAAAGGATGTGCTGGGTCTAAACAAGAGATGGTGGTTCTCGTTTCTGATGAAAAGGTTGAAGATGAGAATATTGTTGAACTCTTGGAGATATTATTGAAGAATCAGCAGAGCGGGATGATGGGAGCATTCAATGATAGATTTCTGTAATGAATAAGGTGTGATGCTTTATCATATTCAAATCAGGGAAAATCTTGAAAATTACGTAAAGAACTTTATCACAAATATAAAGAAAGTTCCAAATTCAGCAAGAATAAAATATTGTAGACCCAAAGGGTGTTTCCTATTACTTCAGGAGCCGCATTGGCTGTGAGTAAATGGCTATACAATTGAACCAAAGGAATTGCTGAAGGTGTGACAGCCGAACTCTATGGATATTACGAATCGTTTTGCAAAGAAAAATGTAGTATATGATCCAGTAAAAACTTTCTGGTAACTTTGAGCAGTATATTGAACAGATCAAAACTCAATATGCTAACTATCATAATTACCTTGGGAGGAACAAAGCTCAGTCTCAGAGGCTGCAAGTATAAATATATAAGCTTAGATGGAGAGCTAAGTGTGCCAAGAACGAATATTAATTCATTCCGGTGTACCTGCATGGAAAATGTAATACAGGTATATAAAAAGCTATGCTTATCCTATAAAAGTTCATGTCAATTATTAGGTTGTTTTACTGATATATTAGATGAGTTATATTCATTGAATAAACTTAAAGGTGAAATTGATTAGAAGAAGCAAAATCTTTGACAGTGATGCTGTTATGTCCAGGAGAAAAGACAGAAAAAGGAAGAGACTCAGGGCAGCAAAGAAAAAGCAATTCTAGTAAGCGTAAAGGCAAAATGGACAACACAAAAGGAAAAAGTTGATCATGTTACAGAAACTGTATCTGAGATAAATGATATTCGTTCTAGCTTTTTACGATGTGAAGGAACAGTATCGCTGGAGAAGGTTGCTGGACGTAGTACAGTATTCAAAGTCAGAAGGAGACAAAATTATGGTGGAGATATCTAAAAGATGAGATCAGTTATTAGGACAGATAAATGAGTACGATAAGAAGATAAAAGATAAAAAGAGAACAGCCACAAATGAATTATATGAGGAGTTCATTAAGTACTTAAAAGAGTTGGAAGATGTTGGCTTAATGACTGGTGGAGGTTTCTCTTTAAAAAGACACTGTCGCTTATAAGAAGATTATCGACAAAGATTCGTTTACGAAAGCTGAAGAAGAATCAAGAGACGAGCCGAATCTAACAAAAGGAGCATATTGTATTTGGTTACGGAATAGATATATTTTTCAGCTCTATTGGACGTGCTTGGAAAAACTAGAAAAGAGCCTAAAACTATTAAAAGGAATATATAAATATGAGAAAATATATATCTGATAACATTACTCCCAATAGAAGTCGATGTTGATAAATATGATGGCAAATTAAAGAAGATTATCAGGAAGATATACAATCTCTTAAGTTTGAAACTAAGGCAAGGTCGATAGAGTTATCGAATTGATTAAGGAGAAGGATAAAGATATCTCCAGGAATTAAAAAGGAAGCCGCTCAGATTGTTTCTAATGAGAAAATATATGAGGAACAAGTGAAGCGTTTGATGAAAGTAAGACAGTATATTGAAGCACTTGTTGCAAAAATAGAGTATACACAAGTTTAAGGAGGTCGAAGTAATGGAAGATATGAAGTATTTTATTCTAATTCTACTTATGATAATGCTATTAAGAACAAAGAGTTGGGGTATTAAGAGGGCTACTTATAGGTATTATTGGGTTGAGATCCTACTTTTTCAACAAGAGAGTTGTTGAAGCCAAAAGATATATCAAGGAGAAAAAGCATAAAAATATCACGGTGAAAAATCAAAGCTCACAGAACCATATATAAAAAGCAAGAAGATGAATATGAAAAAGAAGTGTGGGATGAGCATATATATAGGTGCAGTTAGTATGGTTTCGAGAATAATTTTACTAAGCTCGCTTTTATAAAAATCAAGAGGAAGGCAAAATTATCTATAAAAAGATAAAATGACTTACGGTAAAGCAAAGCTACAGAACCGTTTGTCAGTTTCTTCTCAATCGTAAAAGGAAATTCAATATCAGTCGTTATAGCAACCGGTAACGATGATAAGAGAAAGGAACGGTTGTCTTTCTTAGGATGGATTAGAAAAATTGGTGGTGGATTTTGATGTAACTTTGATTGCTAGCTATTTTATTCTTTTTGCTAAATAATTAGAGGAAAGGGTGGAGAATTTTATGGCGAAAGATGGATGTGGTATCGCCAACATGGTGAACTAGATGATGCCTTAGCAAAAAGTTGATAAGGTAATAATGAGAAAGTATATTTCTAATATTGATGAAAGAGACCTGTGTTTATCCCGTCGTATGATGTTTCTTTTGAACCTATTTGACCTAGAGAGGTGCCTACTTTTGCATTATTGGAACCAATATAATACTATCTAAATTAACAAGGGTTGTATTTGATGAGGGATGAGAAATATTCTTGATAAAATTGACAGTTGCTTATAATGCAACTTCCATGTATGAGGATACCCAACTTTAGTAATGCTGTTAAAATCAGATGGTAGTAATATTGATGTTTATTTAGAAGCACTGTTTGTAGAAAATAGATGATTCATTTTGTTCCCAAAAACAGATTTTACGCGCTTCAATTAAAAACTTTCGAAGAGGCAAACTTTCGGAAGTAAAATAGAAAGAGAGAAGATGCTGCAACCAGAATGTCAATCAGTGCAAAACATTTTGAAAAATAATGTACATGTATCCAGCTATTACAGAGGTATAGCAGCTACTAGAAGAAAAAGTACGACCGAAATACGAGTACCTGTTCAAGAGGCTTGAAAGAAAGCTTGCGGATTCCTTAAAAGAAACAATGCACGGTTATGATTATCGCGGATCAGTTGGATTATCGCGGACGATTGACGATTCTGAATCTGGATATGAGGAAATATATTCGCAGCATTGAGAACCGTTGATCATCGGAATATACGTGAAATCAATAGCGTGTGAAAAGCGGTTTACGGATGGTGTTATTAAGGGTCAACAGACCACGACCAATGAGAAAGTGTAGCGAAAACTAAAGACACTACAATTACTAAAGGACATGGCAGCTCACATACAGTAGGAGGCGCGTTTGGGTAAATGCTGAAGTGTTACAGCAACTGCGAGAGATATCTGTTGCTCCTTTGCGGAGTTGGTGTCAATGCAGGTGCTTCTACTACGCTGGGTACTGGTGTTTCGACGATTATCGCTATATGGCATGGACTACCATGAAGATAAAGAAAGCGATGCAGAGGTGGGACAGATACAGAAGAACATCAAATCGTTCAAGTGGGCAAAAGCTCGATTGCAGGCACTTGGTTCATCTCGAGGTGATGGTATGGCAATCACTTGCGAAAAGCAAAGCGTACAAATCTATTTACAGAAGAATGGGTTGCCGTCGAAATCGAATAGCTGGATGCTGAAGATTGGGACAGGCCTTATGGTGCGGTGTTTGTTTCTTGTCAAGAAGATTACTTTAGCCTGTTTTATCAGTCGCAGAGTACATATAAATCAATTGTTCAGGAGAACACTCTTCTGTTGAGCATCACAGCAATGTTAGCAGCTGGGATGAGGAGGATACGAGGACTCATTCCATGTTTATGCCGCATTTAATCATCCAATATTTGATCTTGCAGATGAGAAGAAAAGGAAATGAGGATAGTAGAGACATCTGTATCAACGTTAGTTAGTGGTAGAGAATTGTCAATTTATGTAGGTATGCCTAAGAAGTCTGTATCTGGAATACCGGTGATTGGGCAATGTGCTAGCTTTGGAAGAAATGTTCTCCTATGCTCAAGGAAGGGACCAACAGGTATATATAGATTTTTGGAACCATACATCACATGGATGATGATGAGGTGGCAAGAGTTCTTCTAAACTAAGACATGATTTTGTCATCATACCTTTGTTACTGGATCTTACGGAGCTGGAAAGGTCTAATGCGATATGTCACCTCTTAGATAAAATGTGTTTTGAGAATGGCGAGATAGTGAAAAGACACACTTGCTGTGGTTAATGAGACCCGCCAAGGGAATATAAAGATATATTTGGTGGATGTGATAATGTGTAAAGAGCGTTAAGGTACAAATCCAAAGAAAAGCAGAAGTTATTAGAATAAATCCTGTTTAGTTTTCCGGAGGATATTCATGTTTTGGAGCACAGTGATCATGTATAGAGGGTTTTCAATGTATGTTTGGTCTGTGTCATTTCCATCAGTTTGTGGTCGAACGTGTGGAGAGTATGGGGGTTGGGTGGGTTTTTTGTGTTGTTTGTGGGTTTTGGTTTTTTGTGTTTTGGGTTTTGTTTTGTGTGTTTTGGGGTGGTTTTGGTGCTTTATCAATGAGAAATGAGTTCGATTGACAAATGGTGCATAACGGACAGATAACTGGCAATGAGCTTTCCATGTGAAGATTATTTGATCAAAACGTTAGTGTTGATTTAAGTAGGTTGGCTCAGCGAACAGAAGTCTTTGTTGATGGGACTACTTGTGGTAGAAGCTCAAGGAATATAGGGATGGCATCAGCAAAAGGAAACAACAAAGCATTGACCATGTTACTATTTTGGAAGAAGCCCATAATTTTGCTTAAAAGAACAAGTACTGAGCAGAGCGCCGGAGTCATCTAATTTGGTAGGCAAACTGATGTTAGGATGTTGGCAATGCAATAGCAGAAATGAGAACTTATGGTGAGGGATTTATAATTATAGATCAATCTCAGGTTTGAGTGGATATGTCAGTCATGAAAATACAACACACAAAGATTATTCTACACTTACCTGATGCGACAGACAGAACTGGTTGGTAGGGGCGGCAAATTTGGATGATAAACAGATTGTAGAGTTGGCTGAAAGCTTAAAACTGGCGTATGTGCAGTATATCAAAAGCAACTGGATAGAACCGGTTCTATGCCATGTTGATGAATGGGATGACAGTAGAAGTAGTATAGGGAAGGGAGAAGACATTCCAGATGCAGCTGCAATCAAGATAGTCCAATTAGTACTTAAACCTGCGCATTCAGTTGATAAAATTAGGCACGCAAGATATCTTTTGATGAAAATTGAAAAACAAGACTTTCTGCAGAATTAAAAGATAAAGCTTAGCTAGCTTTGCAATGAGAAGAAAAGTTGATGGATTCCGTGATTTGAGAAAATCTATTATATACGATATTCGCTCCTGATACCATTTTTGGAAAAGGAATATTTACTGCAGAAATGAAATCAAAGAGTGGTGTGTGCTGCTTGCAAGACGAAACTTTCCCTACTTTGGACAATTTTACAGAAGAAGAAGTGAACAAAATTCTGCTATAGCCTTTGATCGAATAGAAGGAAAAAGAGAGTATGAAGAATTGATTAATAATTTACTTATATGGATGGTGAGAAGAGGAGGATGTATGATTGGAAGGTGAAACGGTACAAAAGAGATAAAATCAAATACTGATAATCTTGAAAAATAAATCATCCGAATCCCGATACCGAAAGTTTAGCTATAATTGCTGACAGATTAGTGCATTGATTTTCTGATGATGTTAGGACGGACAGACTGAGTCTAATTCATGCAAAAATCTGAATCAGAGGTAAATGATACTGATGAGTCTGAAAACAGTGAGTCATTAATAAAAGAGCTGTTTGATAATATATTTTTCTGACGATTTTGTTGATAAAATTGGTGAAAATAGTAATCCTGAAAACAATGATAGTAAATCAGAACAGGACGATAAAAATAAATCAAGTACAAAAAGCAGGATTAAAGAAGCTGAAAAGAATCAGAATTGTGAAAAACACTCGAAAATGAGGAACTGGGAAATCTTGGTGAAATGATGATGGACCAGTATTACATATCAAAAGGATATAAGCCCTCAATAAACAGTAGGTAGCAAAGCCTTGATGATAAAAAGGGCGAGTTTAAGACTGATGATGGTATACGAAAAATAATCCCGATGGAACCAGGTCTATGTTGTGCCGATGCGAAGTATAATACTTCTAAGTTGTCAGAAACTAATGATAGTGAGCAGATGTCAGATAACTGGATTGATAAGGGACTAGATAATGCTGTGGGGAAAAGAAAAGCTGATGAGATTAGAGATGCGGCAGAAGATGATCCAGGATTCAGTGACATGAAATTTATCATAGAATCCGAATATTGATGAAAGCTGGGAATATCCATACAGATACGCAGAGAGTGGATTCCAGAGGGTAATAGAATCAGCGATAAGACATAGTTCGAGTATTTTGATAAAACTGTAAATCGAATAGAACCATCGAATGAAAATTGATTAGGAGGTGTAATAAATGAGAGATACTCGTAAAGATAGCGTATATTTGATAAGTACTTGATTATCAATATTCAAGAATTGACCGCTAAGCTGAAAAGAATCTGACGAGGAGCAGCAGAGAATCATGAGTATCTCTAACAGGATCAGCAGAATGATCAGCAATGAAGGCAGAATTTTCATGGGTGCATCCAAGAATCGACATAAAAGTATTGCTCAACAGGGCTATAAAGATGGCAGTGAATATAAAAACATTACACGATGAGTTGCTCACTGTTAGTATACTAGCAGTAATGGTTAATGATAAAGAGTGAAGCTATAAAGTTGGTGAAGAACAATATTGATCTTATTGAGAAGGATAGACTTCAAATATGCTCAAAACAATATACAAGGCAAAAAGCATTATGGGATAATAAAGGCACAATTAGGAAGAGAGTTTCGACGTGGATGATGTTTTTGAAGCTAGTGATAAGGAGAGCTGCCTTTCTAGAAATATTTGGATGGTAGTTGGTACAAGAATCATTCAGAATATGCTTGGTATGATTCACATAAGGGTAGCAGACACATATTGGGATATTGGAGCTTTGAAGCTACAGCTATAGTGACTGTTCTGAAACTTAGATAAGTTGAAGGAGTCAATATTATCCAAGTTTTTAAATAATGAAATATATTATGAGTCTGGGTAAAAAGTTTTTCTCCTGCTAAGAAAAACAGAGATTTACATTTTGTTGTGAGTCTCTGTTTTGATTTCGAACATAATCTTGTTATGTAGTAGATTATTGGTCATGAGTACTAATTCCATCTCAAGTTTGACTTGATGCTGCACTCTCAGATTACAACGTTTGTATCTAACACTATACAATCATAAGTGATATACTAGAGACTATGACAAATGAAACCAGTTTGCATAAAAATTGTGATGAGTTTATAAAGAGAAATGTAGAGAGAGAAAATATGTAATTGACAGCAATGCTACCTGGGTAAAGGTCGGGTATGCTTATCTATATAAGGATAAAGCAGATGCACATTCGTATAAGAACTAAGAAAAGATGATATTGAAAACAATCACCTTTGCATTATGATCCTTTTTATGGAGGATTCATATGAAGATACCAGATGGTCAAAAGTGACTTTCTGATGATTTGTTTGGATGTAGTGAAGTTGAATCTTAGTTGGCTGCTCGGGTCCAGTATCTCTCTGAACTCAAGGGTAAAGATGGACAAAAGTATCTTGTATGGGATAGAGGTGTGTGGACAATACTCCAGAAAATCTTGCTTCGAGAGGAATGGCTTTAGCTCCCTTATATTCACGAAATTGATGGTGCAAAGTTCCTGACTGGGTGGCAGAGACGGTTTTGGTATCAGATTTTTCAGAAGGATTTGCCAATGGAAATCCTGAACTTTCACCGAAAAGACTATGAGCTCAGGATGCCGCTATCGCTCCACAAAGAATAGATTTCTTTGGTGGAGATTTTCAGAGGATTATTGACCATCTGGATTACTTGCAGGACTTAGGCATTACAGGACTTTTATATCTCTGTCCTATCTTTGAATCTCAGCAATCTGATACAATACGACGGTTACGGCTTTTGAAATTGATCGTCATTTTGGGAGACAGAAACCTTCCGTCAACTGGTGGAACAAAGCCCATCAACGTGGCATGAAGGTGATGATGCTAGTGTTTTTAATCATATCGGCGATCAATCTCACAATGGCAGATGTTGTCAAAATGGTCAAAAATCAGTTTATGAAGACTGGTTCCATATTCAAGAGTTCCCAGTGACAAAGGATAAGCACAACTTCAAGAAAGCTCCTGACCATACCTTTGCCTCTGAGAGCTATATGCCAAAGGCTCAATACAGCAAATCCTCAAGTGAGACTATTTGTTGAGAGCGTTGCGACCCTACTGGATTGAAGAGTTTGACATCGATGTGGCGGCTGGATGTAGTAGACGAAGTCGATCACCAATTTTGGAGAGATTTTCCGTAAGGCTGTCTTGGCTAAAAGCCTGACCTTTATAGTCTTGGAGAAGTCTGCTTTACGTCTCAGCCTTGGCTAAATGGTGATGAGTTCCATGCGGTCATGAACTATCCTTTATCTGGTAGTATCAAGGATTAACTTTCTTACGTGGGGTCAAGAAGACCAGTCATTCATTGATGAGATTAATGGTCAGTCTATGTATTATGACAGCAGATTTCAGGAAGTGATGTTCAATCTTCTGGATTCGCACGATGGAGCATTTGGCTACTGCCAAAGGTGATACATACATATAAGTCTGTTTAGCCTGCCTCTTTTACAAAGGGGAACACCGTGTTTCTACTATGGAACCAGGATTGAAATTAGACGGGAATGGGACTCAGATTGTCGTCGTGTGATGCCTTGGGGAACGTGTTTCGATAGCAATGAGATGCTCGATTTCATGAAGAAATTGATTCAGCTTCGTAGGATGGTGCTCGTATCATTAAGCGTGGAAGTACAGCTAGAAGAAATCGCGCCTGATGTGCTGGCTTTAGAATGGTACCATGATGATCACCTTATCCGAGCAGTTTTAATCAGTCTAAAGAGAATTATCTTTTAAACAGAGCCATGGCTGATTTTGGTGAGCCATTGCCACTCTCGGATGGGCAGCTTCATATCTTACCAAAAAGGCTTTGTAATTTTGTGGAAGATTTGGAAACTGCTGCAAATTAATTTTGAAAATCTGACTTAAAGACTTGTCAAATTGATTCAGCTTTTCGAAAATCCAATCAAAAAGCAGCCTGTTCAAGTTATATATTTGTAGTTTTTAGGGCTTAGGTGTATAATGAGTCCTTAGCAAGTAACTTACTAGAAAAGAGGAGTTCAGTATGGAATTAAAAGATTTTACTGAAAAAGAGCAGGAGCAAATCAAGGAGGGGCTTAGTACAGCCGTCATTAGCGATGGAAGCAAAAGCAGATTTTGGCTCTGGTGCCACAAGAATGGCTTTAAGCGAATTCCTTCCTTGTTAGAGGGCATGCAACGACCAAGACGGTTGAGCGAGTTGCCAAAGCAATACCCAGAACTCTATGCAGTGGCTAAGCAAGCAGGTGACCTTTCCTGAAAAGGAGTGTGAGGAATTGCGCGCTATCATGACAGCTATTTTTGAAGAAAAGATGAACAAGCATAAGATTAAGTAGACTTACCAGTGTATAGCGAGACCTTTCTTTAAATTGGCATTTGGAGTTAGCTACTCTGCTTGCTCATCAATTCATAAATCAAAGTGACTGCAGTTGATAAAAGTGCAGTCTATGCTTTTAACAGGAATAGCTTCGTTGAGGTGTGTTTGTTCTATAGATTGCTCATTCAGTTCAGATGTGATTTCAAGAACAAGGAAGTCTCTATTCAAATTAGCACTTTTTCTTTCTGTTTTTCCAGTATTTCTTGATATAATAACAGGAGGAATTGTTGAAGAAGATATAGTAAAATATAAAAGGACGAAAAGAATGAAGAAAGTAAAAAGATTATAGTTGATGAGTGCCTGCACTTTGGCAATTCTTGGCTTAGCTGCATGTGGGAAGGCACAAAAGCAATCAAACAGCGGTCAAGAAAATTCAACAGTTGGTCAGACTAGCTCGGAAAAAATATCCGTGGAGAGCAACTTATTCAAATTTAAACAGTAAAAGAGTGTTGAAGAAGTCAAGAGTTTGCTGTCAGCCGACTTGGATAAAAAACAGTGTAGAATAACTTTTGTCAATCTAGTCAATGAGCTCATATAGGATTATTGGTTCTGCTGGATTAATGGGAAATTTCACTACATTCACAAAAACAGACCACGATGTAGAAAATCAGCAGTTTGTGGCGTGAAAAAGGTGATTTTATCGGAATATTGCCGACTAATCTTATACTTTGCTGAAAATAGCATCGAAATTCTCAAATGGCAAAGATGATGAACTTTTATTCTTAGATAATGACGCGATTGACAAGGAAAAGCTATTTGATACTAAAGATAAAGAAGCTTTTAATATCCTATTCTCAAGAGTCAAGACTGAGACATTACGATGTCCGGGTTCACGCTAAGAAGATGGAGGAATATTTCAAACAGTTCAGGATTTAATGAGAAGGCAAGGATGCTGTCTGTCATAGTCACGACAATCTTGATGGCGACTTCTCTTTGTCGGGGCTATGTCGGCGTCTTGGTTCCAGATAAAGACGGATATTTATTTGTCGAAAAGCTGACCTTTGAAGAACCTTATCAGGCTACTCAAGTTTGCAACTAGGAAGATGTCTACAAATACTTGCAGACCAAATATAAAGACTACACAGGGGAAGGACTAGCTACCATTTATTATGGATAATGAGAAAGTTGTAGAGGATAAATAGAGATCTTGCTGCTGCATGGGTTTAATGTTTACTCACAGCTGGTTGTTATTTCTGGAATCTTTTTGACTGTTTGATGGCAAGTCTAACAGAGTCATTTTTCTAGTTAAGTTAAAGTATAATTAGGGCAGACAGACGCACGGTTGTAACAACTGTACGTCTTTTTGCGTTGAAAAAGTGCTTAGTAATGTCGATAGTGCTTTTTTCCGCTACAGAAATGAGTTAAAATGTGATAGCTCTCTTAAAGAAAGTCATTTCTTTTATAAGCATCGGCTTTTTATTGCATTTGCAACAAAAAGCTGATATACTAGTTTCATAGGGAGGACAAATGACAGTTTTACGTGAGATTGGAATCATTGCTCGGGCTTTGGACTCCATCGCTAATATTGAGTTTCGTGACATAGATTTGGCGCGGGGACAATATCTCTATCTGGTGCGGATTGCGGAGAATCCTGGGATTATCCAGGAGGAGCTATCGGATTTGCTCAAGGTGAGATCGCTCGACGGTGGCTCGATCAGTCAAGAAGCTAGAAGGCAGGTTTACTGGAACAGCGTCCAGCTGCCAATAACCGCAAAGAATGAGGAATGGTTCGTTACTGAGAGGGGCAGCCCTCTATCCTTTATCTTAGCGGAAAACGAATATTTCGGAGCGGGTTTCGTTGGAAAATTTTTCAGAAAACGAGCGGAAAGAGTTAGAAAAAGATGCTGGTTCGCGTCCGAGAGAATATTACCAAGGACTGGGAGCTGGTCAAAAAGGTCAGAAAAGAAATATTGAGGTGCAACATGAGAATTACAGTTGAAAATGAATTTTGGACTTTGTTTCCAGAGGCGCAGATTAGTATTATGTAGTAGTCAAGGGTTTGGACAATTCAGTTGATGAAAGTGAGATCCTACTTCAAATCCTTGCTAGAATAAGGAACAAAAGAGCTGAAGACTTTATCCAGATGAGAAATTTTGCAGAATGATGTTATTCAGGAATGGCGGCAGGACTTTTAGTAGGAGTTCAAAACCAAGAAGGGCCGTTCTTCCATTGAAGCCCTGCTCAAGCGGGTCAGTCAGGGCAGGAAGTTTCATCAAATCAATCCTTTGGTAGATATTTATAATAGTGTGTCCCTTTCTTATGCTGTACCCTGTGGTGGGGAGGATTTGGACAAGATTGTCGGTGAGTCTTCATCTGGGAGGTAAAAGGGTGGTGAAAGCTTCTTTCCACTGGGAGCTGAAACGGATGCACCGGCTCTGTCAGAGGAAATTATCTACTATGATGAGGAGGGGCCGATCTGCCCGCTGTCTCAGCTGCGAGAAGCTCGGAACCATGCTGACAGAAGGGACCAAGGATGCTGTTTTGGTTATCAGAGGTAATCAATGAAGAGCAGGCAGCGCGTGCTCAAGCAGCCATGAAAAGAACTCCAGTCTCTGGTGGAGGAATATTTCAGTGTCAAAGGGTGACATTACTCACCTGACAGCTGAAAAATCCAAGGCTAAATCTAATCATCAAAATCTGGATCAGAATAATCTGGTCCAGATTTTGCTTTTATAGAGGAAAAAGTAGCTAAATCTAAGCATAACTTCATTTTCTCTTCTTCGTAAGAAACCGGCAATAATACATCTGATTTTTACAATTCAGCTCTTAGACTATAACGCTTTTGTATAATAATGTCTTTCTCCAGTATGGGGATATTCTTTTTAAGGCAAACACTAATCTTCATAACGTGCTTTTTATAAAAATCCGGTGCTTGAAAGCTGATAAAGTATTCACAAATGAATAGTTACACTCTTTCTCTAACCCTCTTTTTCTGCCCGGTTCAAATGTTTGAGCCTATGCATGTCCTCAGAAATCCTCTTGCATACAAATATTCAATTTCAGCCAATTTCAAAGTTTCGGCTACCATGCCGGCAATTAGATTTCATGTTCGTCTTCGACATAGATGTTAAGAGTGTTCACTTTTTGACGGTTCTCTCTTTGATTGATTGTATGCTCTAATCAAATTTCCCAGTTCTTGTGTTTTCTTCGATTCTCTATTTTCCAATCGAAATTGCATTACAACCTCCATATTAGCTTATCAAATAGCCTATTATTTTTCTTGCTTTTTCACAAAAACTCTTGCTGAAGACATAGTTGAGGACGATAAGAGCTACTTGGGCAATGAAGGTTTTCGATAGTATTGACCATCTTGATGTCATTGTTGACAAATTGGTACGATGATTTGCAGGAACCAGCTGACAAAGATGATGGTTAGAGCTAGGTCGAGTACCAGGTGCTGAGACCGAGCGATAAAAGAATTTAATCAGTCTGACTGGTAAGCCCTTTCTGCTTGAAAACAATGGTCATCGTTGGTCGCAAAGGCAAAAAGGATACCGGCGATATTTCCGATGATGGTCGCAATGATTTCATTCGAGGTCAGAGTATAGAGCAGCATCGGGTCGCGACAGCTACCACAGTAGTAGCTACCCAAAAACAGGTAGGATAAAAATTTCGATTATCAAAAACTTTTTATTACAACTTTCATGATCTTAGTCTATCAGTATTTTCAGGTTTGTGCTATGCTGGGGAAGGCTGTGTCTCAATGTGAGAGAATGAGGGAGAAGGAGCTGTTTTAAAGAGATCTCCGACCTATTTCATTTCTTACTCGTTAGTGATGGCTGCAGCCCCTTGACGCTAGCTTCTTTCGTCAAGCATATTTTTAAGCGGGAAAACCGCTAAAGGAGAAAAATGAAAAACAAAACCTAACTGTTCGTGACATGACTCAGATTGCCTTAGTTGCTGCAATCTATGTGGCTGACCATTACCCACCTTTGAATGCTATTAGCTAATGGTGCTTATCAATTCCGTATTTCAGAGATGATGAACTTTATAGTGGCTTTTATCATCGTAAGTATATCATCGAGTGACCTTAGGTTGCATGATTGCCAATTTATATAGTTTTTGGTATCGTGGATATGTCTTTGTTGAGTGGTGGTTCCACGCTTTGGTGACTTTAGGTGTTATTCTTTTTGAAAATTTAAGAATCAATATGTTCTTAATAATCTGATTCGGCTGAATCCTTCTGCTTTGCAATTCTCTTTCTATTTCCATGTTTACCATTGCTGCGGAACTGCACCTCTTACAAAGGTCTTCCTTTTTCCTCATGGTTTTACGACAGCGGCTGGAGAATTTGTTTCTTTGCTGATTGGAGCGATTTTAATCAATCATCTGTCTCCAGCATATGGATTTGACGAGATAGATTATAAGAAACAACTATAAAAATGTATGGTTGTTTTTAATTTCCTGTGGATTGTGAGGAACAAATAGAGGAAGATTTTGCTCACATGATAAGATAAGTATGAAAGAAAGAGTGCAGAATTAGTCAAATTGCTTAATCAACACGCCCATGAATACTATACCAGTGATCGTCCAAGCGCATCTGACAGTGGTATGATCGGCTCTATCGTGAGCTGGTGAACCTAGAAGAAAAAGTACCCATCAGACATTCTGTGCAACAGCCCTACACATCGGGTTGGTGGGAAAAATTTTAGAAGGATTTGAAAAATACCAACACCAGTATCCTCTTTTTAGTTTGCAGGATGCTTTTTCACGTGAAAATTACTGGCATTTGACGAGCGGGTGCGTCAGGGAATTTCAACGTCTCCTACTTTCTGCGAGCTGAAGATTGACGGTCTGTCCCATTTCCTGACCTATGAAAAAGTGGTGTCTCTGATAGCAGGTGCGACGCGGAGACGGCTCTGTCAGGTGAAAACATCACGGAAAATTCAAACAGGGTCAAGGATATTCTCCATTTGACTCTCAAAGAAACCTATGCTGACTTGACTGTCCGCGGAGTGCCACATGCCCGAAGCCTCTGTTTGATGCGGTTAACCAGCTACGGCAGAGATGGGTGAGCCTGAGTTTGTAATCCGCGAAATGCAGCAGCTGGAACCCTACGCCAATTAGATACAGCTGTGGTACCAGCGTAAACTAGCTGCCTTCCCTATCAGGAAGCCAGTCCGACTCGGAAACCAGTCAGGAAGCTGTTTTGAATAAGCTGGCATCTTTGGACTTCTCAGTCAATCCTACTCATATTCTGGCGGAATCTATGGATCAGGTCTGGGTTTATCGATTGCTCAGGAGCAGGATAGTCTGCCTTATGAGATTGATGGGATTGTTATCAAGGTCCAATGACAGATCATGTCCAGAAGAGCTGGGCTTTACTGTCAGAGGCACCTAAGTGCGTATCTCTCTCAAGTTTCCAGCAGAGGAAAAGGAGCTCAGCTTCTGTCTGTGGATTGGACCGTCAGGTCAGAACAGGTCGTCAGACACCAACAGCCAATCATGCCCTGTCCAGTTGGCGGGACGACTGCCGTCAATCGGGCGACCTCACAATGTGGACTACATATCTGAAAAAGATATTCGCAAGGGTGATACAGTTATGTGTCTATAAGGCAGGCGATATTATCAGCTGTCTTACGTGTAGTCGAGTCCAAGTCGGGTGTCAGAAAAGGCTGTGAAAATCCCAAGTCACTGCCCGAGAGTTGTGGCGGTGAGCTATTGCATTTTGAGGATGAGGTAGCTCTGCGTTGTATCAATCCTCTCTGTCCCGCTCAAAATCAAGGAAGGCTTGATCCACTTTGCCAGTCGAGATGCTATGAGTATCATCAGTACTTAGTACTAGCGGTTGTCGAAAAGTTCTTTGCCAAGGAGTTGGTCAAGGATGTTGCCAGCATTTACCGTCTTTCTGTAGAAGACTTGCTCACCTTAGACGGCTTTTAAGGAAAAATCAGCCAACAAGTTGTATCATGCTATTCAAGCTTCCAAGGATAATTCAGCAGAGAAATTACTCTTTGGGCTGGGTATTCGTCATGTGGGAAGCAGAGGCTAGTCGGTTCTACTGGAGAAATTTACGATATTCCTAGACTTTTCTAGGCAAACCAAGAAGAGTGCAGCTATTGATAGCTTGGGGACTGTTATCGCTCAAAGTCTGCATTCTTATTTTGAGCAGGAAGGAGCAAGTGCTGCTGCGGAACTGCAAGAAGCTGGTGTCAATTTAGACTATCTAGGTGAAAAAGTAGCTGCTGATGCAGTCCTCTCTGGCAAAAGCAGTCGTACTGACCGGAAAGAATTGCAAAAATTAACACGGAATCAAGCCAAAGAAAAATTGCTGAGCTTGGGAGCTAATGTTGCCGGAGAGTGTGTCTAAAAGACAGACTTGGTGGTAGCTGGCAGTGATGCAGGCACAAAGTGACCAAAGCCCAAGAACTTGGAATCGAGATTCGAGATGAGGATTGGTTAGATGGCTTGTGAGGCTGAGTATGAAGAACAAGATAAAAAGCAAGATTGATTTATAACCCAACTGGGCAGGAGATTATCAAGAAGAATATTGCCGAAGTCTTGGACGTTTTAGAAGATGTTGGCTATGAGACCAGCGCCTCACCAAACGACTCCAGAGCCCTTCTCTCCGCAGCAGCGGAAGCCGAAAGCGCAGCCAAAGCTGGTTTTGACTTGGTGATTGCTGCCGGTGGTGACGGAACGATTAATGAAGTAGATCAATGGCGTTGCCTCTTCTAGATGTGCGTCCCAGCTGGCTTTTATCCCGACCGGAACGACCAATGACTATGCGCGAGCTTTGAAGATTCCGATGGGGATCCGTAGCTGCTGCCCGCATTATTGAGAGAAAACCAAACGATTCAGATGGATATTTACTGGGGCTTATGGCAGCAAATACTTTATCAATATTGCTGCTGCAGGTACCCTAACGGAGCTGACTTACAGTGTTCCTAGTGATAGTCAAATCCCGTCTGGGCCATCTTGCTTATGTCGCAGAAGGGCTAAAATGCTGCCTCGCTCCAAATCTCGTAAGGTGCACGGATTGAGCATGATCATGGTGTTTTGAGGGCAAGGTTTCGCTTGTCTCTTTGTAGCCTTGACTAATTCTATTGGTGGTTTTGAAAAACTAGCTCCGGATACAAAAATTCGATGATGGGAATTTTACCTTGATTGTGGTAAAAACGGCTAGTTATTTGATATGCTTGGCTTGATTACAAGCAATCAATGGTGGACAGCATGTGACGGATGCCAAGGTTGAGTATCTTAAAACCAACGCAAATTGAAGCTGAAGTATTGGACAAAAAGCACCATTTATGCTGAATCTAGATGGTGAATATGGTGGTGATACACCAGTAGAACTCGAAGTTTGCATAATCATCTGGAATTTTCTGCAAAATATAGACGAAATTGATGAGAATGCTCTTTTCGATAGAATAATTTAGAAATGAAGAGATTAATGAAAATGTTAGACTATAAGGTCATCGATTTCACTATCATAATCCTAAGGGAGATTACTTTTCTTATGATTTGTGGCAGTGGCAGACAAATAAATGAGGAAAAGAAGCTTCTCAAACTTGATTATTTCGGTATTCAAGGAGAACTATCTTTTAAAAACATTGGAGCCTTTTGGGACAGATATTCATGATGATTGCATGTCTGGACTGGTCCAGCCAGTCTTGTGACTATCTATCGATTGTGCTGCTCATTTACCAACAGAAGTGTGGCTGATTGAAGGAGACCATCAGGTTTATTATTCCCTTCAGGCGGCTACAACCAGCCTAATACTCACAGCGCCGCCTCATAATTTTGATGTGGCTATGCGGTCGGATTATTTTGATGAATGCTGGGGTTACCAAGGTTGGCGTTCATCGTCTGCAGGGGCAGACCAACCTGTTTAAAGTCTGGGCTCCAACAGCTACAAAAGGTCGAATTGGTAGTCTATGAATCTTCCAGCAATGAAGCAGCCATTTATAAAAATTCCTATGAAAAGGGAGAACTATACTCACATGATCATGCTAAAAATACAATTGGAGTTTGGTTGGTTGGCTGCTAGAGGATCTCAGCTGGCAAGGCCTACCATTATCATGTTAGTTTTGAAAATCAACATTTTTCATACCCGCGATCCTTATACGATAGCCACTGGTCCAGATGGTAAGCGCTCAGCTATTGTTGCTGAAAAGGACAAGACTGTTCCGAGGGTTTTAAGGTTTGTCAGGTAAGAAAGCCACCGGCGTCTAAAAATCCTAATCAGGCAGTCATCTATGAGGATGCATATTCGGGAGTTTAACCATCCAGCAGTTCTGGGTGAAGAGAAACTGCGAGGTACCTTCTTAGGTGCTTGCCAGACAGGGTACCAGAAATCGTTTGCGATACAAGACGGCTTTGATTATATCTGTGACTTAGGGATCAATGTTGTTCAGCTCCAGCCGATTTCTGGCCGTCTACAGGACTATGATGAAAATGGGCAAGTCACTTATAACTGGGGTTATGATCAGCAGAACTACAATGCGCCAGAAACCAGTTTTCTTCCAATCCAGATGACCCAGGTCAGGCTATTCGAGATTTGAAAACCATGATTCAGGTATCATCACGATGCTGGCATTTCTGTGACCTTGGACGTAGTTTACAACCATATCTATTCAACTTTTGATTCAGCTTTTCAGGCAACCGTTCCTGATTATTATTACCGGATGAATCCCAATGGTTCCTTCCAAAATGGTACCGGTGTCGGCAGTGAGACAGCAAGCGAGCACGAGATGTTCCGGAAATTCATGATTGATTCTGCACGTTATTGGGTTGAGAGTTCAATATTGATGGATTCCGTTTTTGATTTGATGGGAATCCATGAGTGTAGCGACTATGAATGCAATCCGTGAGGAAATGGATAAAATTGATCCGAGGATTTTGCTTTATGGAGAAGGCTGGGATATGGGAACGGGTCTGATGCCACAGGATAAGGCTAAAAAAGACAATGCTTATCAAATGCCGCGGATTGGCTTCTTCAATGATACCGAGCGCGATGCGGTGAAGGGAGCTGAGGGTCTGTGGCGGGGTGAAAAGCAGGCTTTGTCAGCTACTAGGGCGACCGAAGACATTGTAGCCAAGTCTATTTTGGGAAGCAAGGAGTTAGGCTCTTATTGGTTACCAGAGCAGGTACTCAACTATGTTGAAGCCCATGATAATTTCAACTTGCATGACTTACTGACTGAATTGCATCCACACGATGACGTTTTAACAAAATCCAAACGCATTGAACTGGCAACATGTAGCATGAATTTACTTTATGCAGGGCATGGCTATGGAATTAGGTCAGAATTCTCACGAAGTAAATTAGTAGCAACAGGTGAAGGCGGAGAAGTGCTGCACAGCGACCGAGAAAGAGCGATGAACAGCTACAATGCCCGGACGCTGTCAATCAAAGTAAACCGGGATTTTACTCAATCATCATCAAAACGGCCTTGAATTTATCAAGCAGATCATTCATCTAAAGACAACAGTCAAGGAATTTTCTTATAAAACTTACGCAGATATTTACAAGTACATGTCTTTGTCAAATCTGCAAATCAAGGAAGCGGACTACCGATTTTTGAGATTAAGGATGAAAAACACTATGAAATTATTTTCAACGCCAGTGGCTTGCCTTTCTACCTGTCAAATTCTGATAAGCTTCGTTTGGTAGCTGGTAACAGCCGTCATAAAAAGACCATTTTATGTTGAAAATCTGACTGCTATCTGTTTTTGAAGTGATTAACTAATGTCCAATATAAGCAAAATGACTATAAAAAGGTTGAAGAAACCCACTTGTGGCTCCATTCTTCAATCTTTTTGATTGTCGGAAAATAAAAACACTCCCAAAACATTTTCAACGTTTTGCGTGAGAGTTTTATGTTTGACAAATACTAAGGAGTAGCAGTTGAACTAGAGGAACTTGAAGAGCTAGAGGAGCTAGAGAGTTCCACTATCTCTTCCTCACTGCTGGATTGAATTGTTCAGGTGTAGTGCTCGATAGCTTGGCAACTGAGATAAGTCAATGGAGGACACCGCCACGTTTGAGTAAAGGCTGGTCGATTGCTCTCCTTTTTCCTTCTCGATGACTTGGAGAGCCTTGAGAGGAGTTATGAGATAGTCCTCAGGATTGACTTTTCAAGTCATTGCCCGTGTAGAAGCGGGAGCAGGTCCCTGTCTGAATCGCATCGCTACATCTTCAGCTTGGCATTGGCTGCTGTCCGAATAGTTTCCAGTTCTGCAGTTGTGGATTCGTCGGAAGGTAATCTCGTCCCCAGTTTGTGTTGTAAATCCGTCACGCTGTAGCTTGTATATTTAGGGGTTACAAGTTATGGTTGAGCGGAAAGTCACGATTTGCTCATGCTGGGGTGAGAGAGTCTTGTCCGACTTGAAGCAATGAGTCAATGCCCAATAGATGCTCCAAAGTTGGCAGCATATCAATTTGTCCACCAAAGGTATCAATGATTTTTCCTTTCTCCATACCCGGTATCACCACCATATATGGGACCCGCTGCAGCATAGCGTTGTCATAACTAGACCAGGTTTCAGAGTCTTTGCCTAGAAGTGGTGCCAGAGCTGGGATTGCGGAGATTGGAAATTCCATAGTGGTCTCCCTAAAGGACAATAATTGAATTTTCGCGCAGTCCAGCTCTTTTAAATAGTCAAAGAAGGCTTTGACAGCTGAGTCGAGATAGTTTGCGGTTGCAAAGTAGCCATTGATGGTTTCGTCTTTGGTATCTGCAAGCAGAAACCAATTTCATCGCCAATCAGACTGGTCGTATAAGGATAGTGATTGAGACGGTGATGTATTTGGCATAGAAAGGCTGCTGTAAATGTTCCAGATACTTGATGGAATCTTTCAGCATGATCTTGTCGTTCAAGCCGTATTGGAAGGAGTTAGTTCGTCCTGTTTGGTGAAGTAGGAGGCATCAAAGAAAATAATTGTAGCCCCATTAGCATGTAGGCGGTGTTGCGGTTCCAGAAGCTGCCAGTATTTCCATGGAAAAACAGCAGATGTGCAATTTCCATTTTGAGAGAGGGATAAAAGTGAGCTGCTTGCTGGGTATTGGTACCACCGTAATTTACCATGAAGGAGCCTTTAGTTAAGACCGAATAGGCCTGTCTCTAGCATGGTTTCTGCATCGGATGTTTTTCAGCCTTAACTTGGTTAAAGATGTTAGAAAAGGCCAAAGTTGAGTTGGAATGGTAAAGCGAGTTTAGAAAAGGTGTTACTTCGTGTTCCTTGCCGTCCATCTGTAGATTTTATAGTCAATTAAAAATTAGTTGAGAGCTCTCAAATGGAGATAAAATACATTGCGCCCTTGGCAATACCATAGTATTCAGAGTTGGGTTCGGGCATAGTGAGATTGAATATATTGTTCGACTGGCTCCAGATCTTTGGCAGAGGCTTTGAGCAGCTCTTTATTGGCACTATAGGTCTGACGTGGCGCTGTAGCCTAGAAAGGCTGGCAGTACTGAGAGCTCGGACGACATAGTAATTTGAAAAAATCCGCGCGTCAGGAGCTCTGGACGATCAATCTCTGCTAGGAAAAGATTGGCTGAAAAGAGCGCAGCTGACAGAGATGTCACAGCAAAAGCTAGCGGATATTGAATGCACGATGATCCAAACGGATATACTTTTTATAGCCAGCCAAGGATTGGGAAATCAATGATATAAATGGCATCCCACGGACGGAAAGCTCCATAGCTAGCTCCCAGACCTGCAGCAGAAACCTTTGCTGGAGCTAAGCATGGTATTGACTAGTCACAAAGTCGGTAAACTCGCGATAGTAGATGGAGTTGGAGACCAGCCAGACAAAGAGCAGCATAAATAGCAGTGCTGACCCAATAGCTTGGTCGGTTTTGATATAAAGAGCTAGTCAATCAGCAAAAGTCCGATGGGAAAAGGGTATAATCAGAGCCAGAAAAATCTGGTAGGCTCCTTGAATATCTAAACTAAAATCGACAGTATATACATGGTTTTTAACCAGTAAATCGTGAGCAACTCAAGACAGAAACCCAGCCTTGTACTCATAAAAATTGAGTAAATTCTGGTTATCACAGAAAGGTACTCCTTGTCTTATTTCCTAAAAATTCTCACCTCTAAGTATATCATAATCAGTTGAGGAAGATTGAGGGTGAATAAGTGATTAGTTTATTTTATTTGTAAAACAATGAAGAGTATCTGTTCTTTCTAATTATAATAGAAAATGGAAATAGGAAAATTCTTGAACGAAAGTCACGCCTAATAGAGCGGCTTGCTATAGCAACTAATAAAAATATGTTCTTTAAATACGATATTGGGTTAAAATAATAAATATGCTTTGAAATTTTCACAATATTTGTATAATAATGCTTATGAAGAAACTTACTGTTAAAACAGACAGAGGAAAAAGTTGAGAAAAAGGCATTTAGTGTTAGATAAAAATGATTTTCCAACTCTTTCCTCAATAATCAATGTGTGGAGTGCACAATCAGCAGGGGGATTTTTAGGAACAGCCTATTCTATCTTTTGCAGAATAAGGGACTTGGTTAGCTGATTTCCTATGCTAAGGCAGAGTTGAACCCAGCTTTTCTTTCAGAAGTTGTTTGAAAAGGCTAAAGATAAGCGCTTCTATTATCGCCATGCTGAGGATATGACAGCTTACCGACTGTTTAATCAAGAAGGTGATGGTTTTGGTGGTTTTATGGTTGACTGTATGAGGAATATGTAATCTTGGTATGAATTCCTATATGTTTTTCAATTAGGGACCCGATAGTGGCTGCTTCCATCAGGTCTTTCCTGAGGTCGCTGGAGCTTACGAGAAGATTCCTCAGGGCTTGGACTATGAGTCTGCCCATCTCTACGGGAGCAGAAGCGCCAGCCTCATTTTACGGTTTTTGGAGAATGGCGTTCGCTATCAAGTCTTTTGGTGAATGATAGTATGATGACTGGGATTTTTCTGGATCAACTACGAGGTTCGAGGCAGTCTGGTTGACGGCTTAGCTAGCGGAAAAAGTCTGCTCAACATGTTCTCCTGCTACATGACGGCTTTCTAGTGGCGGCTGCTATGGGCGGACTGGGGTCAGACAACTTCTGCTGATTGTACCAAGCGTAGTCGCGAGCTTTCCCAGAGGCATTTTGAGCCAATGGTTTGGATTTTAGAGCCGCATCGTTTCGTAAAAGTTGCGGATGTCTTGATTATTTCAAATATGCCAAGCGTCGTGAGTTGGAAGTATGATGTGATTGATCCTAGATCCCGAGCTTTGCTCGCAGATAAGAAACAGACCTTCTGGTTTTGCGAAAGATTATCACGTTTGCAGCTCAGGCTTTGGAAATTCTGAGTCCAAATTAGGAACATTGATTCTATCGACCAACGCAGCCAATGTCTCTAAAAGTAGAGTTTAAAAAGAAATTGAAAAAAGGATTTGCGGAGTTCCTCACCGCTATCTGGCGGAATATGGTCTACCAGCAGACTTTTGTATACTAATAAGAAAGATGAGAATAGTAACCACCTCACAGGTATTTACTATTAAGTGGACAAATGAAATTAATCGTTTCAATCATGCCCAGAAGTTTAGAAGAGGCTAAAGCTATCGATCTTAGCCGCTATGATGATGCAGACATTATCGAATGGCGAGCGGACTTCTGCCCAAAGAGAGCATTTTAAACGTTGCTCCTGCTATTTTTGAGAAATTTGCTGGGCGTGAATTGCTCTTCACACTGCGGAGTCGGCAAGAAGGTGGCGAGCTAGATTTATCAGATGATGAATATGTTGCATTAATCAAAGAAGTAGCGAGATTTTATCAGCTGACTATGTTGACTTTGAGTATTATTCGCACAAAAGATAAATTCGAAGAAATGCTTGATTTTCCCAATCTAGTCCTCAGCTATCATAATTTTGAGGAAACACCGGAAAAAATATGATGGAGATTTTGTCAGAATTGACAAGTTTTGACACCAAAAGTGGTTAAAGTTTCTGTCATGGCTCACAATGAGCAGGATGTGCTGGACTTGATGAACTACACTCAGGGGCTTTAAAAACCTAAATCCTGAGCAGGACTTTTGTCACGATTTTCCAGGAAAAAGTTGGAAAAATTTCTCGTATAGCAGCTGATTTGACAGGCTCTATCTGGTCTTTTGCCAGTCAAGAGATTCCATCAGCTCCCGGGCAGATTTCTTTACGCAATATGAAGAAAATTCAGGAGATTTTTGAATGAAAATTGACGGTCACACTCATTAGCAGCTGTAATAGCCAAAATCAATTAAACATAGCATTTCTCCCTTTATTCATAATCTTGCTTATGACCCAACAGAGATTAATGCTGTCTGATTTGCTTGGGAAATTGATAGGAAGATCTGCAGCAATCTGTTGAGAATATTCGTCGATATGATATGCTGGGAGCAACATTTCAATGCCCTATAAGCAAGAGAGTCCTGCAATATTTAGATGGTATTGATCAATCAGCACAGCTGATAGATTCTCGTTAATCGGGGATGTAAATCAGAATGGTAGTCGATTGGCTATAATACACAGACGGATATGGATTTTCCGCAGTCTGCCTGATTTTCGATGTTGAAAGACAGACCATCACCGTTTTTAGGTGAGGGGGAGCTGCGTCAGCAATTATTGGACAGGCTGCTATAGAAGGTGCAGCAAAGATTCATGCTTTTGATCGCTCTCTGATCCTTGAGCAAACGAAGGTTAAAATAGATCAATTGGCATCGAGAGTTGGGCAGGATATCTTTCTGCATTCTGTCGAAGATGAGAGAGGCTTGAAAGACATCAATTGCTCAGTCAGCTTTAGTTGTAAATGCCACAGGTGTAGGCATGGATGGTAAGTCTCTTCCTATCCCAAGTCAATTTGTCTTCCCTGAACATATTTTAGTTGCTGATTTAACTTATAATCCTGCTGAAACTCCGTTTTTGAGATTAGCGAGAGAGCAAGGTTTGCAAACAACGAATGGTTTTTGGGATGCTGTTTCATCAAGCTAAAAGCTTTTTGAACTGATGACAGGAAAAACAATGCCATCAGAAGAAGTTTTGGGCAAGTTTGCTAGGAAATCAAGAAATAGTCCTAATAGACATAGCATTATAGTGATGAAATAGATGTCCTCTTGGTTCTTCAATGATTTGGATGTCTATAACGATTTAGAAGGCATTATTTGAAAATCAACATAAGTCAGCAACAAATACACAGTCTTCACAAAAACAAGCAGGATACATCTAGGAGGTACTTATGAAACTGAATGTAAAATCTCCACATCATCCCTATGATATTCTCATCGAAAAGGGTCTTTATCTCGGTACGAAGTTGGCTGAGTCAGCTTTGGCAGCCTCAGAAGGTGGTCGTCGTCACGGACAATCGAGTGGCTCGACTCTATGCGGAAAAGGTCAAGCTGAGCTTGGAAGCTGCGGGTTTTGAAACCTATGTCTTTGACTTTTTGGAAGGTGAAGCTGTAAAGAACTTAAAGACGGTCAACAAGGTTTACGAGTTTCTGGTTAAGGTTGGTCTGACCCGCAGCTGATGGTATTGTGCTTTGGGTGGCGGCGTTGTTGGTGATTTTGGCAGGTTTTGTCGCTTCGACCTATATGCGGGGCATTCATTTCGTGCAGATTCCGACCAGTCTGACAGCTCAAGTAGACTCCTCCATTGGTGGTAAGACGGGCGTCAATACACCTTGGGCTAAGAATATGGTCGGGACTTTTACCCAGCCTGACGGAGTTCTGATTGACCCAGATGTCTTTGCAGACCCTAGGTCGGCGGAACTGATTGAAGGCATGGGGAGGTGGTTAAGCATGGTCTCAGTTGATGACAAGTGAGCTTTGGCGAAAGCTGGAGGAGATGGATGGCAGTCCGGTCGATTTTGTGAGCATGCGGAGGTATCATCTATCATTCCTGCAATGTCAAGCGCAAGGTTGTGGTCGAGGATGAGTGGATAATGGCGTCCGCCTCTGTCTGAATTTCGGTCATACTATTGGGCACGCTATTGAAGCGACAGCGGGCTATGGAAAAAGTCATGCACGGTGAAGCTGTGGCGATGGGCATGGTACGAGGTTTCTAGTGTCAGCTGAAAGAAAGGCTCATGCGCAGCGGGATTACAAAAGATATCATCCGTATGTGCTAGAAATTTGGTACCGGTGATTACTAGCCTGTGGGATGAGAATGCTCTCATCGTAGCTTTAACCCATGATAAAAAGGCCCTAAGAGGCAAAGAGTATCAAGCTGGTCCTAGTACCCGAGCTAGGTTCAGCACTGCATTCATCAGATTCCGCTGGAAGAGATGAAAAGAATTTCTGAAGAAATAAGTGCCAGATAGAGCCTGAGACGAAATGGGCAGTTTGGATGAAAAGCAAACGGACTGTCCAGCTCTTCCCATCCCAGAAATGGGAGAAAATGAGAGAGATGCTTAACAGCAGGAGAATCGCACGGACCACGTCTGACAGCTATCATCGAGGGTGCCGGCTGGTCTTCCTCTGACCGCTGACTATATCAATGCTGAGCTCAAGCGTCGTCAGGGCGGTTATGGCCGTGGTGCCCGCATGAAGATTGAAAGCGACCAAGTCGAGATTACGTCTGGGGTTCGGCATGGCTTGACCATGGGCGGTCCGATTACCCCTCAATGTCACTAATCTGGATCATCAGAAATGGCTGGATATTATGAATGTGGCGGATGTCGAAGATGAGAAAAAGGGGCTGCGCAAGATTACCAAGCCAAGGCCCGGTCACGCTGACCTAGTTGGTGGGATGAAGTACCGCTTTGATGATTTGCAGAAATTCCTAGAGCGTTCTTCTGCCCAGCGAAACGACTATGCTGTAGCAGTCGGAGCAGTATCCAAGCGTTTGTTGGAAGAGGTGGTGTAGAGGTAGCCAGTCATATCGTGACCTTGGTGGCATTGATATTGATGTGCCAGACAATCTGACTGTAGCAGAGATCAGAAAGAGCTGCTCAGTCGGAGGTTTCCATTGTCAATCCTGGAGCGAGGAAGAAGAAATCCAAAGCCTATACATTGATCAAATTAAGAAAGACGGGGATACCATCGGCGGTGCCATTGAGACTGTCGTTGGCGGTGTGCCAGTCGGTCTGGGGTTCTTATGTCCACGGGACAAGAAACTGGATGCCAAGATTTCTCAGGGAGTTGTGTCCATCAATGCTTTCATGGGAGTAGAGTTTGGTGTGGGCTTTGTGGTACCGTCTCATAGAGCAGTCAAGTCATGGATGAAACCTCTGGTCGGAGGAAGATGGCTTCACCTGCCGGAACCAATAATCTAGAGCGGTTTTTGAAGGCGGTATGACCAATGGTCAGCCCATCGTGGTGCGTGGGTCATGAAGCCAATCCACCACTTTACGAGCCATTTGCAATGAGCGTAGATGTTGAGACCCACGAGCCCTACAAGGCGACGGTAGAGAGGAGCGATCCGACGGCTCTGCCAGCAGCAGGTGTTGTTATGGAAAGCGTAGTGGCAACAGTTTTACTACTAGAAGTACTGGAGAAGTTCTCTTCGGACAATCTGGAAGAACGGAAGGATGCTGTGGCCCGACATCGAGAATTTGTCAAGAACTTTAGGAAAAATTCCAATGAAATAACTGAGCCACTTTAAAAACCAAGGAGTGAAAATGGAGAAAAAGAGTCTCATATCGCAGGTCTCGTACTGATTGAGCTTCGTTGGCTTTTGGGAGCATCAAGCGTGACCATCCTGAGGTTGAAATTCTTGGCTATAACCGCAGTCCGAATCACGCCAGATTGCTCTGGATCGAGGATAGTGAGACCGAGTGACGGATGATTTTGTCTCTTTTTGCCCCTTTGGCAGATGTCATCATTCTGGTGGTACCATCACAGACGATTGCTTTCCTAGAAATATTGGCTGGCCTAGAACTGAAGGAAAATGTCATCATTACCGATGCTGGCTCAACCAAGTCAGAAATTGTCGCGGCAGCAGAGAATTATCTGCAGAATAAGCCCGTCCGCTTTGTCGGTGCTCATCCCATACCGGTAGCCACAAGACTGGAGCCAGAGCAGCGGATGTTAATCTCTTTGAGAATGCCTATTATATCTTTTTACGCCTTCCAACCTGACCAAGGTGGGGACCATTGCTGAAATGGAGGAACTGTTGAGCGGTCTTCACGCTCGCTTCATCCAAGTTGATGCTGCAGAACATGACCGAGTGACCAGTCAAATCAGCCATTTTCCGCATATTCTGGCTTCCAGCCTCACTGGAGTATAAGCTGTACTTAGCCAAAACCATGAACTGACCCAGTCCTTTGTAGCTGGGGGCTTCGAGATATGACTCGGATTGCTGAAAGTGAGCCGGGCATGTGGACTTCCATTCTTTTGACCAATCCTGAAGCAATCTTGGAGAGGATTGAAGACTTTATGAGCGTTTGGATCAGGTAGCCGCGATATTGAGGCTGGGAATGAAGATGCCATCTGGCAGTTTTGACCAACGGCAGATTCGCAAAGTCTATGGAAATTCACAAGCGAGCTGGTGTAGATAGTTTCTATGGATATCTTTATCAATGTTCCTGACGAGGAAGACGCCATCTTGGGAGTTTTGGAACGTTTAAGAGGAACCCCTATTGTCAACATTCGCATCAATGAGGAAAATCGCGAAGATATCACTGGAATCTTGCAGATTACCTTTAAAATCGTGAAGATTTCGGAAAAATCTGCTAAAATAATCAGAGAGCAAACAAATTATCAAGTCTTTAGACTAATCTAGAAAATGGAGAACGATTTATGGCAAATATCTATGATTTAGCAAATGAACTCAGTCGCAGCCTGCAGGAACTTCCAGAGTACAAAGCGGTTGCTGAGCAAAAGCTGGACGCGGATAGTGAAGCAAAAACCATTTTAAATGAGTACCTTGCTTTTCAGCATGAATTGCAAGTGATGGCTCAAACAGGTCAAATGCCTACCAAAGAGTTCAGATAAAATGACCCTTTGGAGATTCAGAGCAACTCAGCTTTGACGGATTTCTTCAATAAGCAACAGCAACTATCCATCTATCTTGCAGATATGAGAAGATTATTTTTGATCCAGTTCAAGATTTGTCAATAAACTTAAAAATCCTGAGTGCTTAGTACCAGGATTTTTGGGGATTATAGGTTGAAAGTGTGTCTGAATAAGAGTTTATTTTGAGTTATTAGTTTTAGGGTCGATTTGTCAGCAGCAGGTTATCTGGCAATATAAAATATCGGTCTGGATAGGTCTGTGTTCACCTTTTGAGTCATGAGTTTTCGCT